>OGOT01001120.1_pt1 | contig 18933 bp, 13 predicted proteins | sample 1552791 | NCBI WGS metagenome assembly OGOT01 (sample SAMEA2580160, study PRJEB22360) | human gut metagenome | biome: human gut; feature: human-associated habitat; material: faeces | place: Denmark | collected 2008/2010
CATTCTTGGAACTCAGTTCCATTTTCAAATCTTCTGCGCAGTCATCAAAAAAGTCTGTAACCGAAATTTTATTAAAGGTATACGGAATTTTATTGGTATCCATTTTGGAATAAAAGGTCAGTTCATTAATCAGCCTGTCCATCTCATTGGCTTTGTTGTAAACCGTTTTAATATAACGCTCCATTTTCTCCGGGGTGTTGGCCACGCCGTCCATAATTCCCTCTACATAGCCCTTGACCGCTGTGATAGGCGTTTTTAAATCATGGGAAATATTGCTGATAAGCTCTTTACTCTCCCGGTCAAACTCTATTTTTTCCTCGGCATTTTCCTTGAGCCGCTGGCGCATATCTTCGAAATCCTGGCAGAACCCATGCTTTATCATGGGCTGGCTGACAGGAGCAACATACATCAGAAGGTGGAGCATCTTCTGGATCTGGTGGGCCTTGCCAGGAATGCCCTTGGCCGTTACCCCCATGAGTTTTCGGGCGGACAGCGCCAGCGCCTTTCCATTGCCCGCGCACTTGTAGGTAACCCCGAGATTCTCATTTTGGACGACTCCGCTTCCGCGCTCGACTATGTGACCGAAAAGGCACTGCGCGGCGCGCTTTCCGCACTGCCGAATAAGCCGACGGTGTTCATCGTCTCGCAGCGCACATCTTCGCTGCGGCACGCGGATAAGATTCTCGTCTTAGACAACGGCGCGCTTGTCGGCTGCGGCACACACGATGCGCTTCTTGAGAACTGCTCCGTGTACCGCGAGATCTATGACTCTCAGTTTGGCGGAAAGGAGGCAGCTGCAAAATGAGCAAGATAAATAACAAAAACAGCACCATTAAACGTGTTCTTTTGCAAATCCGTCCGTATCTGCCGACCATCATTTTGCTGCTTGCACTTGCCGTAGTCAGCGTGCTGTGCTCGCTGTACATCCCGGTTCTCGTCGGCGACGCCATCGACGCCATCATCGGCAAGGAACAGGTCAACTTTGCCGTTATCCTGCCGAAGCTCTTCACCTGCGCGGTACTCATCGGCTGCGCGGCGCTCGCCCAGTGGCTGATGAATGTCTGCGGCAACAAGGTCACGTACAACACCATCCGCGATATGCGCGAGGCAGCCTTTAAAAAAATTCACCGTCTGCCGTTTTCTTACCTCGACGCACACGAAACCGGCGACATCGTTTCCCGCATCATTGCCGATGTTGACCAGTTTGCAGACGGCCTTTTGATGGGCTTCTCACAGCTGTTTACCGGCGTTGTGACGATCATCGGCACCATCGGCTTCATGCTTTCCGTCAACGTTTGGACAACGCTTGTCGTGGTGCTTGTCACGCCGCTTTCCATTTTGGTGGCGCGCTTCATCGCAAAGAAAACGTTCGCCATGTTCCGCTTACAGTCCGAAACACGCGGCCGCCAGACGGCATTCATCAATGAGATGATCACGAACCAGAAGGTCGTGCGCGCATACGGACATGAAGACGAGAACATGGAGAAATTCGACACCATCAACGAAGAGCTGCGCCGCCACACATTAAAGGCGACATTCTTCTCCTCCATCACAAACCCCGCCACGCGCTTTGTAAACTCCGTTGTGTACGCGGCGGTCGCGCTCATCGGCGCTTTTCTGGCCGTGACCGGACAGGGCTTCACCATTGGTATGCTCTCCTGCTTTTTGAGCTACGCAAATCAGTACACGAAGCCGTTTAACGAGATTTCCGGCGTTATCACCGAGCTTCAGAACGCGCTCGCCTGCGCAGACCGCCTGCTTGAATTCCTCGACAGCGAAGAAATGTCTGCCGACCCCGAACTGCTGCCGGAGCACAGCGAGACTGCAAAGGGACAGGTCACGTTCGATAACGTTTGCTTCTCCTATACAAAAGACCGCCCGCTCATCCGCAATTTCAGCTTGGATGTACCGGCAGGCTGCCGCGTCGCCATTGTAGGCCCGACGGGCTGCGGCAAAACGACGATGATCAATCTTCTCATGCGCTTCTACGACCCGGACAGCGGCAGCATCGGCGTGGACGGCACGAATACGCAGACGATCCCGCGCCGCGCACTGCGCCGTAACTTCGGCATGGTCCTGCAGGAAACATGGCTGAAAACCGGCACTGTGCTCGATAACATCCGCATGGGCCGCCCGGACGCTTCCGAAGAAGACGTTATCGCCGCCGCAAAGGCCGCGCACGCACATAGTTTTATTGAGCAACTGCCAAACGGCTACTATACGCAGATTGGCGAAGACGGCGGCAGCCTTTCCGCCGGACAGAAACAGCTTTTGTGCATCTCGCGCATCATGCTGACGCTGCCTCCTATGCTGATTCTGGACGAAGCGACGTCTTCCATCGATACACGTACCGAGCTGCGCATTCAGCGCGCGTTTGCCAAGCTGATGCGCGGACGCACCTCGTTCGTCGTCGCACACCGTTTGTCGACCATCAAGGAATCTGATGTTATCCTTGTCATGCGCGACGGCAACATCGTAGAGCAGGGCGACCACGAATCTCTGCTTGCGAAAAACGGCTTCTACGCCGAGCTGTACCGCAGCCAGTTTACGGATGAGGAACAGCCGGTGGGTTAACGCACAAAAATGCAGCCTTCTCTATTCGAGAGAGCTGCATTTTTCATTTTCTGCCATACCGCACAAAGCTGCGTTTTGCACTTTGTGCGGTATTTTTTGAATATCAATATAGTGGAAGTTTTAGTCAATGCGTTTGAGGAAATCAAACGGCAAAACGATTATGATAGAGATATAGGCGAACCTTGCCCGGACTGCGCATGCGCAAACTGCGTGCGGAACGCCTTCGGTGCACAGCCGTAGCGCTCTGTAAATAAGCGGTAAAACCGGCTTAAGCTGTTAAAGCCGCATGCACCGCAGATTTCAATGACGGGCATATCCCCCTGCAAAAGCAGCTGCGCCGCCAAAGACAATCGCTTGCCGTTGATGTACTCCGTCGGCGTCATGCCAATGTAGCGGCGAAACGACCGCGTAAGGTGCTCCTGCGACATATTTGCAAGCGCTAAAAGACACGGAAGACCTGTGGTGTAATTTTCGCGCCGCTCCATTTTTTCAAGCAGCTCCGAAAACCACGCAGGCAAAATCGCTTCCGGCGCGGGTGCTGTAAGAAACAGCTGCACCAAATACGGAAACAGGCTTAAAATGTAGCGGCACGCCGTTTCGTTATCGGCAAAGCGGTTCGTGTTCAAAAGCTTTTCCTGCACATCCGTTAAGGTGTGGCCGGAAAGCACACAATGTAACGGCAGCTCCGGCGTATCAAATATGGCGCGGTCAAGCTGCAAATAATCGCACAAGCGCTCAAACACCGTGCGCGGAATACCGATATCAAGCAGCTCGAAATCCGCATTGTTGAAAAAATCATAGCGGTGCACGTCCCTTGGGCGCATCAAAACGAACGAGCCCTCGGAAAGCAACTGCGAGCGTCCATTTACGGCGTGGATGGCCCCGCCGTGCGAGACGAGAAACAGCTCGTAAAAATCATGCGTGTGAATTTTATACGTCGCCGGCACACCGCACTGGTGCAGAACGCGCGCACCCTCACCGGTGTGCAGATTTTCTTCGGAAAAATGCAGAAGCTCAACGTCGCTCATTTCGGCGCCCCCTTTCTTCTGCTATTATAACGCGTCAAAAAAACGGAATCAAGAAATTTCAATTCTAACTTTGGGAGGATAACGGTATGTTCAAGACCGATGTTCAAAAACTGCGCAATGCGTTGGAATTCACGCGCGTTTACAAAGAGAATGCAAACGACATTTACCTGCGTGAAGCCGCCTGCATGGATTTTCAGCTCCGTCATATCTTAGTGCCAATGGATGAAAACGACGGCATCGCGGGCCGCTATGAGCACGACTTTGTGGGCTTTTCCTCGCAGGTCGGCGGCATTTACACGTATTACTTTAACGAGCATGAATTTTTGAACGCATACATGGCTTGTAAGCAAAACGGTGAGATTACCGCTGCGGAGGACTACGCTTTGCAGGCTGTGCAGGCCTATTGGCACGAGGAAAACACCGCGCGCAAGGTTGAATTGGAATTTTCGAAGCGCTACGGCTATGTGCCGTCGAAAGCTTTTCCCGGTGCGGGCGTGGGCAACTGCGACTGCCGCGTGGCAGGTACAAACCTCGATTTTGAAAAGCTCATCCGTCTCGGCTTTGACGGGCTCGATCAGGAGATCGACCGTGCGGCGGAAGTGAACGGCGCGTCTTCGTTCTACACAGCTTTAAAGCTGTGGATTGAAAGCCTGCGCGGCGCATGCGAGCGTTACCGCGAACAGGCATTGGTGCTTGCCGAAAAAGCAGAGACCGAAGAAGCCAAAACGCGCTTTACAAAGCTTGCCGAAGCACTTTTAAACATTCAGCACAGCACACCGAAGACGTTCCTTGAGGGCGTGCAGCTGATGTGGATCTACGCTGTCAGCAGCGACATTATGAATTACAGCCGCATGGACGATTACCTTGGGCCGCTCTATGCCGCGGATATCGACGCGGGGCGCATCACGGAAGAAGAAGCCGTGCAGACCGTGCTGTATCTCTATAAGCACTTTAAAGAGATTAACAAGATCCATGACTGCCGCGTAATCATCGGCGGCGTGGGCAGAAAGCACCGGAAGGAAGCCGACCGCCTCGCCATCGTCATCATGGAAGCTTCCCGCCGCTTCCGCGAGACTGTGCCACAGCTCACCCTGCGCTATTACAGCGACATGGACGAGACCGTTTTCCGCAAGGCGATGGAAGTGAATGCGGAGGGCACCACGTTCCCGATTATTTACTCCGATGAGACGAATGTACCGGCTGTGGAAAAGGTCTTTGGCGTTTCGCATGAGGAAGCCGAGCAATATGTGCCGTTCGGCTGCGGCGAATACGTCATAGTCGGTTACAGCGTAGGCACACCGAACAACGGCATCAACGCGCTGAAAGCGCTGGAAATTGCGCTGCACAACGGCCTTGATTTCTACCAGAACGTTTCCTGCGGCGAAAAGACCGGCGACCCGGCGCAGTTTGATACCTTTGAAAAACTGTATGACGCCGTGCTTGCACAGCTCAAGCCGACCATTGACCGCTTTGCTGTACACAAATACCTCAACTATAAAATTGCGGGCAAAAACGCACCGTATCTGCACCTTAGTCTGCTTTTGAACGACTGCATCACGCGCGGCAAGGCGACGTTTGAAGGCGGCGTGCGTTACCTGAATGCTTCCAGCGAAATGTTCGGCATCATCAGCTGTGCAGACAGCCTGACGGCCATTAAAACGCTTGTTTACGACGAGAAGAAGCTCACTTTGCCGGAGCTCATCGCTGTGCTGGATCACGATTTTGAGGGGCACGACGATATCCGCCGCATGTGCCTTTCCGCACCGAAATACGGCAACGACGACGACACGGCCGACGACATCGCGACGCGCCTTTTCACCGATATTGCCGACCTTACCATGGCGGCGGGCAAAGCTGCGGGGCTTGACCACTACAATATTGTCAGCGTCAACAATTCCATGAGCGCAGAATGGGGCAACTTCTGTGCGGCATCTGCCTGCGGCAGAAAGGCCGGCAGCCCCATGGCAAACGCCAACGGCGCTTCCATCGGCGCAGATAAGTGCGGCATTACGGCGCTGCTCAACTCCATGTCGAAGTTTGACAATACAAAGCACGTGGGTGTTATCAACAATGTGCGCTTTACAAAGGAGCTCTTCAAGGACTCTATGGATAAAGTAGAAGCCGTCTTGAAGGCGTTTTACGACAACGACGGCGTGCAGACGAACCTGTGCGTCATCGGCAAGGATGACCTTGAAAACGCCATGGTGCACCCGGAAAACTACCAGAACCTCCTCGTGCGTATCGGCGGCTTCTCCGCGAGATTTGTCACACTGAATCCTGTTGTGCAGCGCGAGATTATTGAGCGTACGACCTACGGCGCGTAAGCGGAGGCCGATATGCGGGATCTTATTTTTGATATTCAACGTTTTTGCGTGTATGACGGGCCGGGCATTCGCACCACCGTGTTTTTCAAAGGGTGCAACATGCACTGTGCGTGGTGCCACAATCCGGAAAGCTTTTCAACCGATGCCGAGCTCTTGTTTCGCCGCGAAAAATGCACGTCCTGCGGGGCATGCACTGCGGTATGTCCGAACGGAGCGCATGAAATAAAAGCAGACGGCACACATGTTTTTGACCGTGCAAAATGCGCGGCGTGCGGCAAATGTGCCGAAGTATGTCCGAACGATGTCCTGGAGCTTTCCGGGCGCGAAATGACGGTGGAAGCCGTGATGAAGCAGATCGACAAGGACGCAAAATATTACCGCTCGTCAAAAGGCGGCGTCACCTTTTCTGGCGGCGAGGCTTCTTTGCACTTTGAACTCCTGAAAAAGCTGCTTACAGCCTGCCGTGAAAAAGGGTACCACACCGCGCTGGAGACAAACGGTTTGATCTCTGCCGCACATTTAAAAGAACTGATACCGCTCACCGATCTTTTTCTGTTCGATTTTAAGCACAGCGACCCCGATGCCCTCAAAAAATGGGCAGGCGCGCCGCTTGCGCCGATCCTCGAGTCCCTGGCAGCCCTTGAGGACGCGCATGCGCATGTGTGGTTGCGCTGCCCGGTCATTCCGGGCGTGAACGACACGGACGCGCACTTTGAGGCGATTTGTGCGCTTAAGCATCAATATACCTGTATTGAAAAGGCCGAGATCATGGCATACCATGACATCGGCAAAACGAAATGGGACGCGCTGGGGATACCGTATTCGCTCGCCGCGCTGAAGACCGTTTCGCCGGAACAGAAACATATTTGGGAGACTAAAATAGCCGATTAGCGGCACTTTTGGGGATAAGAGAGGGAACGCTTCGTTCCCTCTCTTTGCTTTATCTCCCACATTTTTTCTAAACATTTGACAGATTTCCCGGAATATTGTATGCTATGGAAAACACCGCAAATTTTCCCTGCGGGACCACAAACATTAGGAGGTCACTTATGTTTTGTATATACTGCGGCGCCACCTTGCCGGAGGGCGCAAAAAAATGCACGCTCTGCGGCAACCCCGTTGTGCGCCCGCCGGAAGCCACTGCACAACCCGTAAACGAACCGGAGTCGGAATCTGCCCCCGCACCGGAAACGCCCACGGAGCCTGCCGTGGAAGACATCTCCTCAAATTCGACAGAGAGCCTCTCCGAAGCGGAACCGACACCCGAAGCTGAAGATACCCCTTCAAACAGTCCGGACGGCGAAGATATTTATAACCATTCCCCGATGGACTTCACGGAGGATATTTCCTCCGGCGATGCGCTCGGCGACAAACCCGAAGGCATGAAGCACGAGGGCACATTCACCGTTTCCCCCACCCCGGAGGAAATTTCAGGGCCGGAGCCGCGCGTGCAACCCATAGAATATACGTATAACGACGGCTACGCCTACGAGGAATACGACGAAAAGCCGAAGAAGAAGCGTTCTTTTAAATGGCTTTTCATCGTGCTTCCCATTCTCATCGCCATCGGCGCTACAATCGGCGGCATTTTCTGGTGGTACAATGCACCCATGCAAAAGCTCACCCGCGCGCTTGACGCTTACGATTATTCCGCTGCGGCGCAGGTACTTCCCACGCTTTCAAAGGACGAACTTGCTTCGGTCTCCGACCAAATGCAGGAATATGCCCAGACGGTCATCGACCGATACAATAAAAGCGAAGCGAACTACGACAGCTCCTATGAACTGCTCGACCGCCTGCAAAAGCTGTTCCCGAACATCGGTCTCGACGATCAGCTCAACGGCATTCAATCGCTGAAAGACTCCAAAGAGGCCTACAAAAACGGCAAAAGCCTGCAGGCACAGGGCGAAGACGGCCGCGCCATTACGGAATATCAGAAGGTCATTCACGCCGATGTGAACCACGATGACGCGCAGACGCAAATTCAAAACATCCGCACCGCATACAAAGAAAAAGTGTTAAGCGATGCGCAGAGCCGCGCGGACGAGAAAGATTTCCTCGGTGCCGAAGCCATTTTGATGAACAGCGCCGATATCCTCGGCGATGATAAAGACATCCAGGCTAAGCTGGAAGAGATTAAGGACGCAGAGCTCAACAACTACGTGGAAACGCTGCTCGGCACCGCCAAAACGCTCGCGGATGACGGCGACTTGCCCGGCGCTGTTAACGTGCTGCAGGACGCCACACGCAGCGATAAGAGCATCGACGCGCAGATTGCCACCTACAAAAACCAGTATAAGCAAAAAATTCTCGATGCTGCCGCAAAGCAAGCCGGTGAAAGCCGCTATTATGACGCGGTGGAAACGCTGCAAAACGCCGACGACATTCTCTCCGGCGACAGTGACATTGCGGCTAAGATTGAAGAATACAGGGCGCTTTACCCCATTTCGCTGACAGATCTTTCCCCAAGCGGCGGCGAAGATTGCAGCCAGAACTGGACAGCCTATGACGCAAACGGCAATGCGTACAGCAACGGCCTTAACTTCTCGCTGTACCCTGTCATCGCAAAAACCGTCTACACCGAATACGCCCCGAACGGACAATATAAGCGCCTGACGGGAACATGGGTCGTGGAGGGCGATACCTCCGACGATTTTATCGGCACGGTTCGCATTTATGTGGACGACCATTTGCAGTATGAAGTTTCCTCGCTCACGGTGAACAGCCCCGCAAGCGCGCTGAGCCTGAGCATTTCCGGCGCTTCCACCGTTCGCATTGAAGTGGAGGGCGCGTTCGCCTCGCTGCGTGCCGTCGGTTATCTGTACCTTGCAGATGCGAAATTTGAAAACTAAACCGCTATAAAAAGAGATACCGCACAGGGCAAACTCACCTTGTGCGGTATTCTTTTGCGCAAAGCCTGCCGTGCGGTCTATGCACGTGCAGCTGATCCTTCCACAATACAGAAAAACTCTGTGGAAAACACAACGCGCATAAGAAACGGGATGTCCCTTTTTGGGGGACATCCCGTCTTACTTTGGCTTACGCCTTATGCTTTTGTTCCATCACGCGTTTGCTGCGTTCTCGTCTTCGTCGTTTTCGTCCTTCTTCTTTTTGCAGAGGACCATAACAACGACCTGTACCAGCGCGATTACAACATGGAGGATTGTCCACTTGTCGACGAAGATCATCGGCAGGGTCATGTCTTCGGTGAAGATGAAGACGATGATGGCAATCAGAGCCGGGATGATGCTGATGAGTCTCCAAAGGCCCTTCTTGTTCTTTTCGTACTCCATAACCTCTTTGCCGTTCTCATCGAGAACCACGTTGCCGTCTTCGTCTTCCAACGCCTTCTTTTTCTTGCCGATATAGCCGATGAGAAGGAGGATGGAAAGGAGGGTCGTCACGATGGTGAGGATCAGGTTGATGAGTGCCCAAGCGCCCGTGCCGAGACCTGCGAGCGGCGTTGCGTTATCTGCGATATCTTCACCGTTTGCAAGCGGTGTTTCGTTATCGTTGATCGTTTCGCCTATTTCGCCGTCATTATTGCCATCGCCTTTTCCGCCGTTATCGCTCGGCGTTGTGGAAGGTGTGGCAGTCGGTGTCGGGGTGGGTGTTGCAACCGTAGCCGGAACGACCGGAGCTACCGGCGTCGGAGTAGGTGTTGCCGGGTTCGGATTCGGGTTCGGATTTGGAGCCGGTGTAGGTGTAGACTCTTCTGTCGGAGCCGGTGTAGGTGTCGGCCCTTCTGTCGGAGCCGGAGTGGGTGTAGGCCCTTCTGTCGGAGCCGGCGTAGGTGTAGGCTCTTCTGTCGGAGCCGGTGTAGGTGTAGGTTCTTCTGTCGGAGCGGGTGTAGGTGTAGGCTCTTCTGTCGGAGCCGGAGTGGGGGTCGGCTCTTCCGACGGAGCCGGTGTAGGTGTAGGCTCTTCCGACGGAATCGGGGTCGGCGTGGGATTTGCTTCCCAAACAGCCTTCAGCACAACGTCCTTAGCCGGCATCGTGAACGCATCGTTCTCGATCGTAACCTCTTCGCTTCTCCAACCCGAGAACTTATAGCCCTCTCTGGTCGGGACCGTCTTTATAACTTCTACGGTTGCTTTGTACTCATACGGGAACTCGTTGGTCGTTTCAGTCCACTCGCCGCCGTCGAGATCGTATGTTACTTTGTAGATGTTTGCCTTCCACTGCGCCGTCAGAGTTACGTTCTTTGCAGGCATCGTGAACTTGCCGTTTACTACTTTTACTTCTGCGCTCGTCCAACCTGCGAAGGTGTAGCCTTCCTTCGTCGGGTCTGCTTTTACCTCAACTTCTTCGTTGTACTTCTTCGGGTACGTGTAGGTCGTATCGTTCTCCCACTCGCCACCGTCGAGGTCATACGTCAAAGTATAGGAATTCGCTTCTTTCGTATACGTTGCCTTATACGTTGCATCGCCGGTAACCGTCTCGACTTCCGGCGTCCAACCCTTGAACGTGTACGTATACTGGGCATCTGCTGCCTTTGTCGGCTCCTCGCCGTCGTATTCCGGGTCTGCTCCATACGGAACATCCTCGTCTTTTTCAAGCTCTTTGTTATCCCAGTTTACCCATGTTACCGTGTACGTCTTCACCTGCCAAACCGCATAGAGATTGTTATCGTCGTTAGCGTCAACAAAAACTTTTTTATTCGGCTGATATTCAACATTACCATTCGGCGTGGTTGCCCAGCCGAGGAACTCGTAGCCTGTGGGGGCGAAGAAGCCGACATAGTCATACGATCTTACGGTTGCGGTCGTATTCTTCGGGTAACCGCTGTCTATAAAGGGCTGCGTGTTGTCCCCGAAATTATAATGATACGTAATCGCCACGGTTTGGGGCTTATTGGTGTAGACTGCCGTCAACGTGGTGTTCTTTGTGACGGTAATCTTATCGCCCGGGTAGATGAGCGTGCCTTCCGTTTCCCAAGCGAGGAAGTTTTCGCCGTTTACCGGAGCAAGGATACCCGCACGGCTGCCCGTGAGGTATTTCTGCCCGTCTTTGGCAGGTTCATCCGTACCTTCTTCTTTGTATGTTACGGTATAGCCTTCACTGGAAGAAGCAAAGAACGGATAAAGTGTTACAGAACTGTACAACGGTGTGTCCAGATCGAACAACACACGGCCTTCGCCGGTTACAACGAACCATGCAGACGGTGCTTCGCCGGTTTCTGCTTTAATACGTGCAATGATCGCGTTAAAATCTTCGGACTCGGTGATTTTCTTACCATACGGAACAGAGAATGTTTCCGGCTTGCTATCCGCAGAAGCACTCAGATAAACTGTTGCGTTGACCTGCGGCGCCTGCCACTTTGCGTAGAGCGTAATGCCCTTTGCCGGCATCGTGCCGGTGAAGACATACGCCGTGCCTTCGCAAAGCTCGTTATCATACCAGCCTGCAAACGTGAAGTTTGTGGGTACACCGTCCGGTCTTGTCAGGGGGGTGTATGTCACATCGGAAATATCCTGCTGATACTTGCGGCTTTCGGTTTTTTCTGCCTTACCGCCGTTAAAGAAACTGATGTCATAAGAGTTACGGGTGTAGTAGAACTTTGCACCATCATAATCATTACCAATACTCGTACTTACCTTTTTGTTAAAAGTAAAACCTGTAATCGGATACTGATCTTCTTTTGTTACAGTATAACCCGTACCAGGGCTTGTATCCGAATGATGCAGTTTATACTGAACTCCATTATAGGTTGTAGTGCCACTCTCACCGGGGAGAACTTCCACATAATAATATGCAGTCTCACTACCATAACCGGTCTTCGGTCCATAGAATTTCGCACCATTCAATGGCATGGTATCAATATTTACTTGATATGGACCTCCGGACGGATTAACAGCCCAAGTGCTGCTTCCTTGATATGTAGGCCATTTATCGCTGATATTCGCGCCATGTTTTGCATGAATGGTTAAGCCTGTGATTTCAGTATAGCATTTTTCGTTATGCTGGTGTTCTTCTTTATTACACCACAGTCCGCAAAGGAAGCCATGTTTATGTTCTTCTTTATTGCAAGTAAAGTTCATAAACTTCACGTCGTAAATATTTCTCTTATAATAAACATTTACGATTGTGGAGCCGTCACCGGCAATGGTCTTCTGCGTAATTTCCTGTGCGGTAAATCCCTCATAGTTTTTAGCTTGAGCTTTTGTCTCCGTACCGGTTGTACCGGTTTCTCTTACGGACTCTTCCAGCGTATAGTTGTCATCATCCGCATTTTCCTGCCAATGGATAACGGTGTATTCCGTTTTGGAATTGGCTTTCCAGTGTGCGGTGACGGTAGCTTTTGCGGAAACAGATGTTACTTTCTGACCGTCGATATACCAACCGTCAAATGTATAGCCGCTGCGGGTCGGCACCTGCGAAAGCGTCAGTGTTTTGCCCGGTTCGCAGAATACGGATTGAACATAGCTGCCGCCGTCAGTATCGAACTTGACCCAGAAGCCGCTTTCGATAACAGGATAAACCATTGTGACGATTTCGTCTTTTGCAAACGTAACCGTAGTGGCTTCACCGTTCGGCACTGTGCTCCAACCAACAACGTGACTTTCGGCATCCAGCATAAGGTTCACTGTGTTTTCTGCCGCTTCCAAATCAGAAGAGCTGACAGCAGTCTCCGCTTCGCCCTCAGCCGTATAGCAAACAGACGAACCGTCCCTGTTCATGAAGTACACATAGCGAACATCCTCAAACTTCGCCGTAAGTTTTACGGTCGCACCGCCGGTTACGGAAGTAATTTTGCCAAAACCTTCAAAGAGATTGTCGCTTTCATCGTACCACCCAACAAAACGTGCATTGTCTTTTTTGGGTGCAGGCGGCTCGAGGAGCTCTTCGCCTGCGGCGACGGTCTGCTTCCACTCGGTCAGTTCCTTGCCATCTGCATCATCTGCATCATAGAAACGGTAGGTATCGACCTTGGGCTTCTCGTCGTCCGGACGCAGCATAGTCATTGCAATGCCCGTTTCCGCGCTCTGTTTCGCCGGTGCAGTTCCCTCTGCACCTGCGGCGGGGGTCGCCTGTGCTTCCACTTCAACGGGAGCCGGGGTCTCTACCGGGGCAGGAGTAGGCGTCTCCTCCGGGGCGGGAGTGGGTGTCTCCTCCGGAGCTGCGGTCTCCTCCGGGGTTGCGGTCTCCTCGGGCGCAGGCGTCTCGTCAACGACCGGCGCTCCCCCCTGCATAACATCCCCTGTTGCAGTGTAGGTGTTTGTTTCCTCATCACTCATTGCAAACGCGCCCGTAGGACATGCCGAAACCAGCATACATGCGCTCAGCAACACGGCGATGATCTTCTTTTTCATAGTGTTTTCCTCCAATCCTGTGATTTGTCCGTTTTATAACAAATATGGATTCCTAAATTGATGTGTGTTACTGTGCCAAAACCGTTTCCATTTGGATGAGCAGCTCCAGCACACTGCGGAACGCGGCCTCTTTGCCGCCTTTTGTCCACCGCAGTCTCCCCTGCCAGCTGTAATTCTGGCGGAACAGGATGTCCAGTTCAAACGTGGGTGTTTCCGTACATTTTATGGGAGAAGCTTTCGGCGCGCCGCCTGTATCCAGCTGCTCTTCCAAAAGCAGGATCAGGCGTGAAAGACTTCGGAATAGGGTTTCCTCCGGGAGCGTCCCGCCGGAGACCCTGCCGCGGATGACACCGTCCTCCGCTTCATCCACAAAGATACGGAAGGTCTCTGTGCCGATCGGTAGCATACGATTTTCTTTCACCTAACCCCTCCCTTTTGTATTTTGTGATTCTATTTTACACAAAGGTGCTATGAGAACGCTATGATTAAGAAGTTTTTTCATAGAAAAACGACCCATTTTCTCATAAAAAAAGAAAATAGGTCGTAGTTTTTTTGTCAACTATGTTGAGTCAACCGGTTTATTTTTTCAGGTGACGGTTTTAGGCCTTTCGGCGCTCCGTTTTCTCCGTTGCTTTTTCTTCTGCGCGCATATGTATGTGACGCAGGTCGAGCGATTTAAAGGTGTAGGTCGCACCGCTTTTCGGGTATTCCTTTTGGAACCGATTGAACACACGGCGGGAAACGAGCCCGCCGTTTTCGCCGGTCGCACCCGGCAGCAGCACCCAAAACTGGTTTGCGCCCACCTTTGTGAACGGGTCGCCCGCGCGCAGTTCGTTTAAAAGCGTCACTTCCATCTGCTTCATATATACGGCGCGCTTTTCCGGGTCTATCGAGCGGTTTGCAAGCCGCACAATCATCAACGCCGCAGGGGTATCGTTTCGGCGCATCTCGCGCACATGCAGATTTACAATCTCGCGGAAAACGTTGTTATCGCAGCAAAACGCACCGGTTTCCTGTTCTTTTTCAAGCAGGAACGTTTGAATATCGTCTTCACTCGTCTCGCTGCCGTAAATCTCCTGCACCGCAAGCGCCTTCTGCGCCTCCAGCTCCGCCGAAGGCGAAACACCGTAGACCTCCCGGTACAGCGAAGCGATGTAATCATAGTGTTCCAGCGCTTTTTTCGGGTTTTTGTTTTTTATGAGCGCCTGCATCAAAAACACGCTGAATTCCTCTGCGGCGGGATCTAAACGGATAACGCCCGTGCATAGCTTTTCCGCATCCGTAATGCGTCCGAGCTTCAAAAGGCGATCCACCGCCGCGCGACATAGGCGCGTATAAAGCGAGCGGTAATACGTGTTGAGGTTGATGCACCAGAACTCCGCTGCGCTTTCCGTGAGAAAATCGCCGGTGTAAAGCGCCACGGCTTTCTGCGCCAGGGCAACCGATTTTTCCATATCTTCTTCGGCAAGCGCTGCCTTTGCAAGTGTTTCAAATTGCTCCACGTCAAGCTGCGTCTCGCGATCCGGCGCCCAGCGATAATAGCCTTTTTCGTTATGGATGATAACCTTTGCGTGCGTAAAGCCGAGCTCTGCCAGCGCAGCCCTTGCGCAGCTGACATTATTTTGCAGCGTGCTTAACGGGTTATCGTTTTCGGCTTCCGGCCACAGCAGGTCGATGAGCTCCTGCGCGGAAACACCGCGGTTTCTGTTCAGAATAAGGTATGCCGTAAGCGTCCACAGTCTTCTGGAACGTCCCGTGAGGCTCACGGCGTGCGGAACCTCCATACCTTCCTGCTTTAAGGTAAACTTGCCGAACATGGTCACATCGATCTTCGGCACAACCTGTATCGTTTCACCGTTCTGTGCTTCACACGGCAGCCCGGTGGTTTCAATTTCTTTCGCTGTTCGACTCATGAACGGTTCATCTCCCTCTTTCAGAAATAACGGTTCAAAATATCACCCCGGCTATTGCGAAAAAATAATATTCCGAACTTGTTCTTTTCATAAAGTATAGCACACTTCACGGTATTTGTAATCCACCGAAAGGTGGAAAATGCGATTTTTCTCATAAGAATTTGCTTTTTTGTCGGAGAAAATACCTTTTTGGGCGAAAGGTCGCGCTAAAAACTATGACTTAAAGTAATTGCAGACGTTTTTGCATCGTCTCATAGTTCGTGCAGTAGTAAAGCGCCGTCTCCTCTGTGATGCGCTTTTGCCGTACAAGGTCCGCAAGCGCCATGTCCATGGTGCGCATACCCTGCGCCGCGCCGGAAGCGATGGCGGCATCGAGCTGATGCGTTTTGCTTTCGCGGATCATATTGCGTATCGCGAGTGTGGAATACATGATTTCAAACACCGGGATGGGTGTGCCGTCCATACCGGGCACGAGCTGCTGACTGATGACCGCCTGCAAAACCATGGAAAGCTGTAAGCGGATCTGCGCCTGCTGGTTCGGCGGAAATGCGTCGATGATGCGGTCAATCGTATTGGCCGCGCCGGTGGTGTGCAGGCTCGAAAGCAATAGCTGCCCCGTTTCGGCGGCGGTCATCGCGACCTCCATTGTCTCTTTGTCGCGCATTTCGCCGAGCAAAATCACGTCCGGGCTTTCGCGCAGTGCACTGCGCAAAGCGGCGACGTAGCTCGGGCAGTCGCAGCCGATCTCGCGTTGGCTCACAATGCACTTATCGTGGCGATGGATGTACTCTACCGGATCCTCGAGCGTCAGAATATGTCCCGTGCGCGTACGATTGATCTCGTTGATGATACACGCGAGCGTTGTGGACTTACCGCTGCCCGCTGATCCCGTAACGAGCACGATGCCTTTTTTCATCTGTGCCGCGCGCATGACCTCCGGCGGAATGTGCGCTTCTTCGGCCGTAGGCAGACCGAAGCGGATAACGCGCACCACGGCGGCAATGCTGCCGCGCTGGCGGAACAGATTCACACGGAAGCGTCCCGTACCGCTGAGCGAGAACGAAAAATCGTCATCGGTCGCACTACCGTTTAAGCAGTGCGGCTCACGCGCGGCAAGACGATAGATTTCCGCTGCGAATGCTTCGGTCTTTTCGGGCGTGAAGGCGCCGTCCGCCGTTTCACGCTGCTGTTCGCCGCGCACCTTATACGTCAGCGGCAGGCCCGCCACCACGAAAATATCGGAAGCGCCGCGCTCCACGGCACTTTTCAAAATTTCAGTCATATTCATTGTACTCCGCCTTTCTTACCCGAGGTTCAGGGAGTCATCCGGCTGCCAGCGCGCTGTGCAGCGCCATTTTGCAATCTCATAGCTGCCGTTTATCTTATTTAAGCAGATCTCAAGCTGCATGTTGCCGCGCGTGATTTCCGTTTTGAGCGTGGTTTCGGTCTCTTCGGTGTTTTCCGGCAGATCTCCCGCGCCCTTTAAATACGCATCTGCTTCGGAAAGCCAGTCTTGCCCGGCGTTTTCGCAGGCATACAGCACTTCCACGTGCTCGCCGTAGCGCTCTGCGGCACGGCGATCGGATACGGCAGAGGACACCGTAAGCACGCCGAAAATGGCGACGCACAGCACAACGACCGCGAACAGCACCGCGATGCTGCCGATGCGGAATCGATTTCGGCTCATGGCGTTCCCTCCTTCGGCTGGTAGCACCGTACATTCAGCGCATAAATTTCTTTATCCTGCTCCGCCGTGTACGCCGTGATTTTCCCGGCATACAACGCTCCCGTTTCGGTCTCGGCGGCGGTCACTTCGGTTTTTATATAATAGTAAGCGTCCGCTTCCGCACAGCTTGTCATATCTTTTGTGAAATATGCCATTTCGCCGTTTTCGGGGATCTCTCCCGCGCGAAACTCCTCTGCGGCGCTGCGGCACAGCGCAATGCCTGCGCTTTCCCTCGCCGCTTCATCGCTGATGACGGCCGCGCGCAGGAACACGCACGCAATGACACCGCAGCACGCGACAAATGCCAGAACAAACACAAGCAGCGGGGTCATAAAGCCCATGCGGTGACGCGTTTCACTGCGCTTTTCCTCGTAATCTATCATGCCGCGCCACCTCCGTCACAATACGCGCCGGCGGTCATGCCGTCCGCAGTGATCGTTAAAAGCCCGCTTTCCGAAAGCTCGGCTTTAAACGTTTTAAGGTCGCACAACTTTTCGGCGTTATTGGGGTCGATCTCCGCTGTGACCCGTGAAAACTCCGTGCGCAGCGCGTTTTCATATAAATAGATGCGCGTTTCGAAGTCGCTTTCCGGCTCGCGCAGGCACACCGCCGGGCCCTCCGGGCCGTCGATCAGGCGGATGTTCCCTTTGCCGCCGCACGCTGCCGTTTGGCTTTGAATATACGAAAGCGCGCTGCGCTGCTTTGCGTGTGCGTCGCGGGCATCCATCGTATCGGAATACAGCCACGCGCCCGCAAGCGTCAACACCAAAAGCGATGCGATGAGCAATGCATACAGCAGAAGCAGCATCAGAGAAGTGCTGTTTCTCTTTTTCGGTTCCGTCATGCGCCCTCCTTATTCCTCGCCGCGCACCAGCACCTGAACGGTCGGCAGCTGGTTATCGGCGAAAACCTCGTATGTCACGATGTATTCTTTCTTATTGACCGTAAGCCCGTAGTGCTTTTCCAAATATTCAAGGCTTTCCGGGTATGCGCCCTCTAAGGTGTAGCACTCTACGGCGCTGCGCAAAACGGCTTCACGCACGGCGGCACGGCCTGTTTCGCGGATATCCTCCTGAAAAACCGGCACGCACACCGCGGTAAAAATTACCGCAAGCACCAGAATAAGCCCGACCGCGAAAAGCCGGAAGCTTACTTTTCGATTCAAAATACCCATAACTTTTCCCTCAGATTGCGCTCAAAATGCCGAGCAAGGGCAGCATGACGCTTAAAAGCGTCAAACCGACAGACGCGGTGAGAAATCCGATCAAAATCGGCTCCGTGCGGTCGATGACGCTGCACAGCCCGTTTTCCGCCTCCTGCGCCGTGCGGCGCGCGAGGTTTTCCGTCACCTGCACGAGCTCGCCGCTCTGCGCACCGCCAAGCAGCATTTTGCCGTACATGGCGGGCAATATCTTTTGGTGCGCAAACGCTGTCGCAACGCCGACGCCCATCTGTGTTTCTTCACGGCATTTTTCAAGCGCTTCGTGCAGCTTTTTGTGGCGCGTCTGCTCGATGCACAGCGCAAGCGCACTGTCTTCATCCGTACCGCTCGCAAGCAAGGCGGAGAGCGTGTCCATCACCTCGGAGACCGCCAAAAGCCACGCGGCTTTGCGCGTGAAGTGGCTCGTTTCCATAGTGTTTCTGAGCTTTTCCCGACCTTTATCGGAGCGTATACCAAACGCCAAAACAAGCAAAACGATGCCCAAAAGCCCCGCAAACACCAAGCTGATGCGCCCGATGAGCGTCGCCGCGAGCACATAGGCATAGGAAGATGAAAGCAGGCTGCCCGTTAAATTGTCGTACACGCGCTCAAACATGGGCAGCACGGCAAAAACGAGCACCGCCAGCACGCCGCACATCATCAGCATCAAAACGGCCGGGTATGTAAGGGTGCTGCGCAAACGGTCGTATAGCGCGCTTTGGCGGTCATAGTGGTCTGCAAGGCGGTCAAGCGCTTCGTCCAATCGGCCGGAAAGCTCTGCCGTGCTAAAAACGCTCAAGGCGTATTCCGGGAAAACGCCGGTCTTTTCCGCCGCTGCCGAAAACGGCTCCCCC
>OGOT01001124.1_pt1 | contig 18897 bp, 9 predicted proteins | sample 1552791 | NCBI WGS metagenome assembly OGOT01 (sample SAMEA2580160, study PRJEB22360) | human gut metagenome | biome: human gut; feature: human-associated habitat; material: faeces | place: Denmark | collected 2008/2010
CCACCGCACCGTGCCCGAATCGGGCGGAGGATGGTCGTGGACGGATCTGCGCCGCATGAATACCTTGTTGGAATACGCCGACATGTGCGAAGACAAGGAGGCCGTCACCAAGTACACCGCCGTGACGCGCTTCTTCCGCGCCTTTTTCTATTTCGAAAAGGTAAAGCGTTTCGGCGACGTACCCTGGTACGACATCCAGCTCGGTTCAGCCGACGAGTTGCTCTACAAGCCCCGCGACTCGCGCGAACTGATCCTGACCAAGATGCTCGAAGACATCGACTACGCCATCAACAGCGGCGATCCGTCCAAGCGGCGGCCTGACCGAATCGGCTGCCGACCCGTACCACGTCAACAAGTGGGCGGCACTGGCGCTCAAAGCGCAGTTCTGCCTCTACGAGGGAACCTACCGCAAATACCACAACCTCAACCTCGACGGCCACGATGCGAACTTCTACCTCGATCTGGCTGCCAAGGCCGCCCTCGAAATCATCGAAAAGGGCCCCTACAAGCTCTATCAGACCGGACACCCCGAAAAGGACTACCTGACGCTCTTCGCCCAGAAGGACGCCAGTCCCGAAGAGTACATTCTGGCTATCAAGTTCGACTACGCGATCGGCGCGCGCCACAACGCATCGGCCTATACGCTGCTGCCGACGCAGGGACGGCCGGGCCTCACCCGCAAGTTCATCAATACCTATCTGATGGACAACGGCACGGCCTTCACCGACAAACCCGGCTGGCAGGAGATGCAGTTCATCGAAGAGACGGACGGCCGCGACCCGCGTCTGGCGCAGAGCATCCGCACTCCGGGCTATACGCGAATCGGACAGACCAAAGTCGAAGGGCCCATGTTCGACGTCACCGTCACCGGCTACCAGCCCGTCAAGTTCGTACAGGACCCCACGTCCAACAGCAACAACAACGACCGTGTGGACTCTTCGGACTGCGATATGCCCGTCTACCGCTTCGGCGAAGTGCTGTTGATCTATGCCGAAGCCAAGGCCGAACTGGGCACGCTCACGCAGGACGACCTCACGATCTCCATCAATAAGCTCAGGAGCCGCGCGGGCATGCCCGACCTCGACATGGCCAAAGCCAACAGCAACCCCGACTGGTATCTCTCCTCGGCCGAGTACGGCTATCCCAACGTGACGGGAGCCAACAAGGGCGTGATTCTCGAAATCCGCCGCGAGCGTACGATCGAGCTGCTGCAAGAGGGACATCGTTTCGAAGATCTCGTCCGCTGGAAGGCCGGTACCTGCATCGATCAGGCGATCACCGGCATGTATTTCCCCGGCCCGGGCGAGTACGACCTTACGGGCGACGGCAAGGCCGACCTGATCCTCTACGCCAAAGGGTCGGCCAAACCCTCGGCCGACGAAGGCGTCTATGTCTACGAACTGGGCACGGATATCTTCCTTTCGGAGGACACCAAGGGATACATGGCTTTCCATAAGGATGTCGAGCGTACCAAATTCAACGAGGGAAGGGACTATCTCTATCCGATCCCCAGCGGCGAACGTTCGCTCAACAAGAACCTCACGCAGAACCCCGGCTGGAACGACGGTCTCGGTTTCTAAGACGATAATCACCAAAAACGCAAAACTATGAAATTCCTGAAATATTTTTGTGCAGCCTCGCTGCTGGCGGCATCCGCAGGCACGCTGTGGAGCTGCGACGACGATGACGACAAGAGACTCTCGGATGCGGTGCTGGCCAGTGTCAGTTCGCTGACGTTCGAGGCACAGGACACGTCGGAGAAGATCATCACGGTCTACGCCGACGCCGACTGGGTGACGGAGATCCCCGATTGGGTGACCGTCACCCCCACCGAAGGAACCGGCGTCATGGACGTCACGGTTTCGGTCTCCGAGAACATGCGCGACGGCGCAATGGACAATCCCCGCAAAGCGAAACTCGTTTTCAAGGGACGGACGCTCGCCAGCCGTGCCGAGGTGCTCGTCTCGCAGGTCGGCAACAAATTCCGCGACATTCCCGAATATCAGAAGATCGGCGACGTGATCGCACTGGACGACGAGGCCGCCGTGAAGATCCCTTCGGCGCTCGTAATGGCCGTGACGAACAAGGGATTCATCATCAGCGACGATCAGCAGTCGGGAGCCATTTTCGTCGAAGACACCGAGAAGGTGGCAGTGGGAGACAAAGTCTGCGTCTGGGGCACCAAGTCGAGCGACGGCGCCAAACTTCCGATCATCTCCTGCGCGGAAAAATCCGACGATCCGAACAGGGAGGGCGACAAGGTAGAAGTCCTGTCGTCCGGCGCGACGGTGACCTACCCCACCCCGACGGACCTCACCGAACAGATCGACACCTACACTTCGGCCGAACGCAGCTACGTCACCGTGACCGGCTTCTTCAACGGCAGCACCGTCTCCGTCGCCGACGACGCCAAGTATTCGGTGAGTGCCCTGGATATTCCCGAAGAGATGGGTCTGGCCAAGCTGAACGGCCACAATATCACCGTATCGGGTTACTACGCCGGTCTGGCCGAGCCCGTACACCGGATCATAGTGACTACGATCGTGGACAAGGGCGCAGTCGAAACCGTCTACTGGACCGAAGACTTCGAATGGCTCGAACCCTGGGCTATCGCAGGCGACAATAAGGGCAAACAGGCCGGTCAAACGGTGGAGAAAGACGACCTCGATGCCTACTGTCCGCAGCTTCCGACCTCGATAGTTGACGGAGTATCGACTTTGCAGGCGCTCGAAGCCAAAGGGTACGAATTCCTGCGCGTATGGGATCCAAGCAAGGATGAAGACGAATGTATCTATCTTCAGAAGAACTATCTCAAATTCGGCAAAACCGCTTATCAGGCCGGTATCGTTTTGTCGAATATCGAAGGCGTTCCCGAAGGGGAAAAGACAACCTTCTCGTTCGACTGGTGTCCGATGCGACAAGGTAGCGGCAAGATCGATCCGGTCAATCTGATCGTTATCGTGCAGAACGGCAGCAACCAACAGCAATTCGAAATTCCCACCCACGACTGGGAAAGCGGTCATAAGCTCGAATGGATCAAGGCTGAGATCGATCTGGCGGGCATCACGATCGACAAGAATACGAAAATCACCATCAAGCAAACGCAATGGCCTGCTAAAACAGCGAATCGCTGGTTCCTGGACAACATCAAGATCACCAAGGCCGAATAAACTCCGGTCAACTCTCTCTTCACGGCAGACGGCCGTCGACCTGCACGAGCAGCGTCGGCCGCTGCTTTTCCGTTTTTCCCGCACTCCGAGAGGTGCCGGAGAAGCACCTTCGCAATTTTATCTCCGGAAATATTTTTCTATCACTAAAAAACTTTCTATCTTTGAATAGCGAGTCGTATCAAGGCCGAGCGAAAAAACACAAGACTTCATGAAATTCACCTTTGGTAGACAGCAAAGCGACAGCTCCCTGATCTCCGCAGTCAAAAAGGGCGACAAGGGAGCCTACGAGCAACTCTTCGTGCGCTACTACCCCACATTGTTGCGTTTCATACACGGTATGCTCAAAGATAACCACATGGCCGAGGATATCGCCCAGAATATCTTCATGAAACTTTGGATTCACCGCGAAAAGCTCGACAGTACGCAATCGCTCAAAAACTACCTATTCGTATTGGCCAAACATGAAATATTCAACATTTTCAAGGCCAAGCGTACGACCATGCTCTCCCTGCTGCCCCAGCTCAACGACCGCGATATCGAAGATCGAGGCTATTCGATCGAAGAGCAATACAACTATGCCGAACTGAACGAGCTGCTCATCCAGAACATCTCAAAAATGCCGCCCCAACGGCAATTGATCTTCCGCATGAGCCGCTGCGAACATCTCTCCAACCGCGAGATCGCCGAACGGCTGGGTCTCTCGGTGCGCAGCGTCGACAAACACATCGAACTGGCTCTGAAAGATCTTCACAACTCCATCTGCTGATTCTCCCCTCCTTCCTTCGTTTTTTCCATTTTTTCGCCATTCCGATTACGCAATCGGGAGCGTTCGGTTGTTCTTATTATAGCAGGACGTCCGGAAGAGGCACGCGTCCGGCGAATAACAAGGAAAAAGGGTCATGACCAAACTAAACGAATATTTCGAAAACAAACTCTCCGCACAAGAACAGCTCGAAGTGCAAATGTGGCTCGCCGAGAACGGATACAATCCGGATGCCGAAGCACAACTGGAAGAGCTTTTCGACAAGCTGCACGTCGACGACGAAGCGGCAGCCAGAGCCGCCTTCCAACAGGTCGCCAGCCGGCTCGGCATTACCGCAGAAGCACGAAACACGACCGCCTGCCGCTCGCGTCTCGCCGCATGGAGCCAACGAATCGCCGCAATCCTCATCGTTCCGCTCTTGTGCGCAGTCTGCCTGCTCTACGCCACCCGTCAGCCGGAAGTAGAGTGGTTCGAGAAACAGGTACCCTACGGAGAAATCGCCTCTCTGACCCTTCCCGACGGCACGCACTTGCACCTCAACTCCGGCAGCCGCATTACCTATCCGTCGGCCTTTACCGGCAAGGAGCGTCGCATCTTCGTCGACGGCGAGATCTTCGCCGATGTGGCGAAAGATCCCCACAAACCCTTCATCATTCGTTCGGGCGACGTCGGCATTCGCGTTCTGGGCACCAAATTCAACTTCAAGTCCTATACGAACACCGACTGCATCGAGCTGTTGCTGGTCGACGGGGCGGTCCAGTTCGACATCGACACCGATACCCGCAAACAGCAATTGCGGATGGAGCCGGGCGATCTCGTACTCTACGACCGCGTCTCGAACGACATCAACCTCTCGACGTTCCAACCCGAACATTTCAAATCGTTCGCGGACAACAGGGCCATCCACTTCTTCAATCTGCGTATGCATGACATCGCGTTAGACCTCGAACGACTGTTCGGCACCCGCATCGTCATTCTCGACGAGGCGCTCGCTCAGACACGTTATTTCGCCTATTTCACCAATAACGAAACGCTGGATCAAATTCTCTCGGCGATCAATTCCGACCGCAAGATGAAGATTTCCCGTCGCGACGGAGTCGTCTACCTTTCGTTGAAATGACAAACCCGAATCCTGCCGACAACCCAAACCGAACGCCTATGGAAAACTGACTATCACTACCTTCCGCTTTTTCCTGATCCTTTTCCGTTATTCGTCCGGATGCCGCCGACCCCGGCATCCCTGCCTTAAATTTGAACCTTAAACCAGCCTAATCATGGGAAAAGACTGCAATCGTCGAGGATTTCGCTCCACGAATTTCCTCTATGTAGTTATTCTCTGTTTGTTGCTCAGCCCTGCCACGGGTTTTGCTCAAACAAAGAGAATCAATCTCGAATTGAAGAACGTAACCGTTCAGGAGGCCGTGACCTCGCTGAACCGTACCGAAAACTACTCCATTCTCGTCAGTTCGGACGAGGTAGATCTGAACAAACGCATATCCGTTTCGGCCCAAAACGCCACCATCCGCGAAATTCTCGATCAGGTATTCGCGGGGCAGGAAGTCAATTGCACGATCAACGGAAACCGCATCATCGTCACCAAGCGGCAATCCGCGCCCATGGCCGAAACGCCGACCGCCCCGGACGACTCCGTATACGGCCGAGTGACCGACACCAAAGGACAGCCGATTATCGCTGCGACGGTCACGATCGAAGGATCCCAAAAAGGCACACTGACCGGAGCCGACGGGACTTTCGAATTGACGGAGGTGACCTTTCCCGCCCAACTCAACATCTCCTATCTGGGTTACATCACACAAACCGCAACAATCGAGCAAGGGGGGGGGAATCTTCCGCTCAACATCGTCCTGAAAGAGTCTGACAACCTGATGGACGAAGTCGTAGTCGTCGGCTACGGTACACAGCGCAGAGCCAACCTGTCCGGAGCCGTGGCGACTATCAGCGGCAAAGACCTCAATGCCCGTCCGGTCGTCTCGGCTGCCAACGCGCTGCAAGGCGCCGACCCTTCCGTGAACATCACCTTCGGAACCGGATCGCCCGAATCCTCCTATTCGATCAATATCCGCGGTTCGATTTCCCTCAATAGCGGTTCGCCGCTCGTACTGGCCGACGGCGTGGAGGTGAGTCTCAGTCAGATCAACCCCAACGACATCGAATCCGTATCCGTGCTCAAAGACGCCTCGTCATGCGCCATCTACGGCGCCAAGGCTTCGGCCGGCGTAGTGCTCATCACGACCAAAGCGGGCAAGAAAGGCCAACGGGCCCATGTCACCTACAACGGGCGCTTCGGCTGGGCCAAGAATACCACTTCGACCGACTTTATCGATACGGGTTACGACCACGTGCGTATCGTCAACCAGTTCATGAACGACTCGTCGGACGGCACGATGGACATTTTCCGCTACACCGAAGAGAACGGAGGTCTGCAAAAACTCTACGAGCGTCGCAACGACCGTACGCCGCACCCCGATCGTCCATGGGTCGAAGTCGGCAACGACGGCAAGTACTATTACTACGGCAACTTCGACTGGTACGGCTATTTCTACAACCGCGTGCGGTCGCAGCAGGAACACAACCTCTCGCTCTCGGGCAGTACGGACAAAGTATCCTACTACGCAAGCGGCCGTTTCTACCAACAGTACGGCATGTTCAACATCAACAAGGACAAGTTCAACGACTATGCCTTCCGCACCAAGGTATCGGCCCGGATAGCTCCGTGGCTGAAATACTCGAACAACACCAGCTTCGACACCACGGACTACAAGTACGGCGGCCATCAGGACTACGAAGGCACGATCAACGCCCTGCAATCGAACATCTGCGCCGCATTCCTTCCCTACAACCCCGACGGCACGATCGTACAATACGTCAACCAACTGGGCAAGAACTCCCCGATCGGAGCCGGCCGCGGAGGACAGATGACCGCCGACCGTTCGAAAAACACGCGCGAGAAACGCTACCTCACCTTCTCGAACCAGTTCGACGTCACGCTCTTCAAAAAGCTCGTCCTCACAGCGGTCTACGACTACCGTCAGCGGGACAATCTCTTCAAATACCGCAACAACACGTTCGAATATTCGCGCCAGCAGGGCGTCGTGGAGACGTTCACGTCGGGATCGGTCGAAAATTCCTACCGCGAGATACACCAAACCTACAAAGGACATAACGTCAACATCTACGGAACTTACGAGAATTCGTGGGGCGGCCACAATCTGAAAATCACAGCCGGAGGCCAATACGAAGACTACCGCTCAACCTCGCTCGACGCAAAACAGACCGACCTGTCGAGCGACGACATCGACTCCTTCACGGTAGCGACGGGCCCCATCACCCTCTCGCAATCGATCACGGCCTACCGTACGCTGGGATTCTTCGGACGTGTGAATTACGACTACAAGGGCCGCTACATTTTCGAGGCGAGCGCCCGCGGCGACGGTTCGTCGCGCTTCGAGTCCGACCATCGCTGGGGATTCTTCCCCTCTGCGTCGGCCGCATGGCGCATCAGCGAGGAGTCGTTCTTCACCCCGGCACGGGACATCGTCGACAACCTCAAATTGCGTCTTTCGGTAGGCAGTCTGGGCAATCAGCAGGTATCCAACTATGCCTACATCGAGCAGATCAGCACCGACAATCAGATGAACTATACCTTCGACGGACAGGAAAAAGCCTTTTATGCCAACGTCACGGATCCGCTCTCGTCGGGTCTGACGTGGGAAACCGTAACCACCTACGACGTCGGACTCGACGTAGGCCTTCTGAACAATCGTCTCAATTTCACCGGAGACTATTATATCCGCGATACGAAGGACATGCTCACCACTTCGCTCACGCTGCCCAGCGTCTTCGGCGCCAATACTCCGAAAGCCAACTGCGCCGACCTGCGCACAAAGGGCTGGGAGATCTCGCTGAGTTGGCAAGACGAATTCCAACTGGCGGGGAAACCCTTCTCGTACCACGTATCGGCTTCCGTGGGTGACTACATTACCAAAATCACCAAATACCACAATCCTGATCGGGTGATCTCCGACCGCTACGAAGGTCAAACGCTGGGCGAAATCTGGGGATACCACGTCGAAGGTCTGTTCAAAACCGACCGCGAAGCCGCCGAATACCAGGCCTCGATCGACGACAAGGCGGTCAATAACCGCGTCTATCAGAACAAAGGGCCTGCCGGCAACCGTCTTCGCGCGGGCGATGTCCGTTTCGCCGACCTCGACGGCAACAACATCATCTCCGAAGGTTCGGGCACCGTGGACGATCCGGGCGACAAACGCATCATCGGCAACTCGCTGCCCCGTTACAACTACTCGTTCCGGCTGGGTTTCAACTGGATGGGATTCGACATATCGGCCTTCTTCCAGGGCATCGGACGTCGCGACTGGTATCCGGCTGCCAACCAAGCCTCCTTCGACTTCTGGGGCCCCTATGCCTTTCCGCCCACTTCGTTCATCCACAAGGACTTTTATTCGAACTGCTGGTCGGAGGATAATCGCAATGCCTACTTCCCCCGTCCGCGCGGCTACAATGCCTACTCCGGCGGTGCGTTGGGCGAGAAAAACGACCGCTATCTTCAAAATCTCGCCTATCTGCGTCTGAAAAATCTCACGATCGGCTATACCGTACCCGAGAATCTCACTCGCAAAATCGGTATCAGCCGCGCCCGCATCTATTTTTCGGGTGAAAACCTCTGCTATTGGTCGCCGCTGAAAAAACACAACAAGACCATCGATCCCGAGCTGGCCGGATCGAGCGGTACGAACAAGGCCAACTCCGGAACAGGATACGCCTATCCCAAAACGCTTTCCATAGGCGTCGACATCAGCTTCTAACGCATAAAGAAAACGACAGATGAAAACACTGCAAAAAATATTGGCAACGATCCTGCTGGGCGCCGCATGTTCCAGCTGCGACCTGACCCTTATTCCCGAAGATACGGTCACTCCGCAGACCTTCTTCAAGACGGAAACCGATCTGCGGCTGTGGACCAACCAGTTCTATACGATGCTCGAATCACCCGACAACGCCGCCGGCCTCAATGCCGACGATATGGTCGACAAGAGCATGGGCGACGTAATATCGGGAACCCGCATGGCCTCCAACGAAAAAGGTTGGACCTGGACCGCCCTGCGCAAAATCAACTACTATCTGGCGAATTCGCATAACTGCACCGACGAAGCCGTCCGCACCAAGTACGACGGCGTGGCCTACTTCTTCCGCGCCTATTTCTACTACGAGAAGGTACTCCGCTACGGCGACGTACCCTGGTACGAGCAGGTCATCGGCTCCGAAGAGGAGGAGTTGCTGAAAAAGCCCCGCGAAGATCGCGGCATCATCATGGATCACGTGATGAACGACCTCAAAAACGCAATCGAAATGCTGCCCCGCGAAAAGGATGTCGCCCGCGTAACCCGTTGGTCGGCCCTGGCTCTCAAATCGCGTATCGCCCTCTACGAAGGCACGTGGCGCAAATACCGGAATCTGCCCGATGCCGACAAGTATCTGCAACTGGCCGCCGACGCCGCATCGACCTTCATCTCCGAAAGCGGCTACTCGCTCTACAAGGAGGGAACGGAACCCTATCGGGATCTCTTTTGCAGCGACGACGCCAAACAGGAAGAGGTCATTCTGGCCCGCATCTACAACTTCGAAGGACTGAATCTCTCCCACAACGTGCAGTTCAACATCCGCAACTCCGCAGCAGGTTTCACGCGCCGTTTCATGAACCATTACCTCATGGCCGACGGTTCGCGCTTCACCGAAAAAGAGGGACACGAAACGATGTCCTACACCGAAGAGACCGCCGGACGCGACCCCCGTATGGCACAGACCGTACTCTGTCCGGGCTACATCGCCAAAGGCGAGGAGTCGGTCACGGCGAACGACATGACGGCGATGACAGGATACGAACCTATCAAGTTCGTCTCGACGGCGGCCCACAGCGGAGCGTCGAAAGGCACCTCCGACTGGCCGTTGTTCCGTACGGCGGAGGTCTATCTCAACTACGCCGAAGCCAAAGCCGAACTGGGAACGCTGACGAAAGACGACCTGCTCATTTCGATCGACAGAATCCGCGACCGGGCCGGCATGAAGGGGCTCGACATGGCCGCTGCCAACGCCAATCCCGATCCCTTCCTCCTGGCCTGCTATCCCAATGTCACCAAAAGCGAAAACACGGGAGTCATCCTCGAAATCCGTCGGGAGCGCACGATCGAACTCGTGATGGAAGGGCTGCGCATGTGGGACATGTTCCGCTGGAAAGAGGGTGCGCAACTGGTCAACGAAACCAACCCCTACTACGGAATCTATTTCTCCGGACCGGGACTCTACGACATGGACGGCGACGGCAGGAACGACCTCGAACTCTATGTCGACAAGCAGACCAGCAGTCCGGCCGACGGATTGACGGTACTGCGCATCGGATCGGACATCATTCTCTCCGACATGGCGGAAAACCGCGGTTACGTGGTGGCGTGGAGTACGCTGAAATACACTTGGAACGAGGAACGCGACTACCTGTGGCCCATTCCGGCCGACCAGCGCGTGCTGACGGGCGGACTGCTGACCCAGAATCCCGGATGGACCGACAGCACCGATTTCGACTGACGCTTTCGCAACCCGATAAAATCAAAAGACAATGAAACGAACTCTGATAACATCACTTTTGGCATCGGCTCTTCTTTTCGGCGGCGGATGCAGCGACGACTTCGACGACTCCGCCCTGTGGAAAGGGGTCGACGAGATATACAACCAACTCACGGAACTCGAAAAACAGGCCGATCAACTCAACGACCAGATCCGGCTGCTCTCGTCCATCGTCAACGGCGGAGCCATAACCTCGATCACGCAGGACGCCGAGGGCAACGACGTCATCCGGTTCAAGGGGGCCGACAATATCGAACACAGCGTCACCGTCGCCACGAAGGACGACGTCTCCTCGGCACCGATCCTCGGTACGAAAGAGGAGAACGGCGTACTCTACTGGACGACTACCGTCGACGGAAACACCGATTTTCTGAAAGACACCGACGGCTCGAAAATCCCCGTCGCGGGGCGTACTCCCGAAATGGCCGTCGACAAAGAGGGTTACTGGATCCTCAACGGCCGTCGATTGACCGATGCGTCGGGAAACCCGGTGAAAGCCGAAGGAAAGCAGACGTCGCTCATCACAGGAATCTCGCGCGACGACAACGGCAACGCCATCTTCACGCTGGGCGACGGATCGACCGTATCCGCACCGATATTCGACGCCTTCAACATCGTCTTCAAGATCGGCGACACCGCCTTCGACGACGAGTACACCGGCGAAGACGTTTCGCAGCCACTCACGATCGGTTACGAGATCACGGGCGAAAAGGCCGACGAAGCGATCCTGAAAATAGTGCGCTGCGAGCAACTCGAGGCCGTAGTCGACACCTCGGCCGAAACCGTCGTCGTAACCTTCGAAGCGCCTTTCGAAGAAGGATGCTTCGCCCTGATGCTCTGCGACCTGCAAGAGAACGTGCTGATCCGCATGGTGCGTCTGGCGTCGGCGAGCGCCAAACCCGAATATTACGGTATCAAAACCGCGGACGACCTGCGCGAATTCGCCCGGGCCGTAAATACGGGGCGCAACTACGACCGTTATCGCGATGAAACCGGCGACGTCGTTCTGCTGGACGATGTCAACATGAACGGGATCACCGAATGGACCGCCATCGGAACGACCGAACACCCCTTCTCCGGCAAGTTCAACGGCAAAGGCCATACGATCCGCAACATCGCATGGACGGCCGATGCCGCGAAATCGACGGCACACGGTCTGTTCGGCGTACTGAATCAGGCCTCCGTCCGGAATCTCACGGTCGGCGGCTCGGGCGATCGGATCATCGTCCGGGGGGCCGTTTCCGGGGGACTGCCGCAGCCGGTACTGCCATCGCGGGCGTAGCGGCGTTCGCTACGGAATCGGTCATCGAAAACGTCGCCAACAACGTCTCGATCTCGTTCGAAGGCGAAGACCCCGCCGACACGCCGGTGATGCTCGCCGGCATCGTCGGACAGATGTCCGGAACGACTCTCGGCGGACAATCCGCCGAAGCGGGGTGTACCAATAACGGCGACATCACCTCAGGAGCGATCGCCAACACCGGAAACGGAGGCAAAGGCATGCAGGTAGCCGGCATCTGTGCGTACATCAAAAATACAGACGGCAACTTCATGGGTCACTGCACCAACAACGGACGCGTGAACGCACCCTCCGGACGCGGCGGAGGGCTGGCCGGAACCTTCGAGAAGGGAACCATCGCCAACTCGACGAACGCCGGACTCGTCGAAGACGACGCAGTCGGACAGTACGCCGGACAGAAGGACAAATACGGCATCAAACGCATGGGCGGTCTGGTCGGAGGTTCGACCTCGGCGGAGTGCATCATCGAGAACTGTACCAATTCCGGAAACGTCATCTCGCACCTCGGCTGCCGTACGGGCGGATTCGCGGGGCACAATGCCGGCACGATCCGCACCTGCAAGAACACCGGCGCCATCATCGGCAACGTGACCGTCGCCGGTTCGGACTATCACGGTCCCGGATGGGCCTGCGGCTATAACAAGAGTGCATCTCTCATCTCGGACTGCATCGGACACGGATTCGTCGGCGATTACGACACGTACAAAGACTCCCCGACGACGGCTCCCGCAGCCATGCACACCTCGGCCGTCTGTCACAAACGTTCGAACTACGACACAGAGGAAAACACCGTGGACTGGACGCTTCCGTCCTACTACGATTGGGAGCTCAAACAGACCGTCGCACTTCACCCCGGAGTGAAATACACCTACTACGAATTCACCAACCTACCGCGCAAAATGCACGTACTGGAACTCGACCTGACGAACGACGCCGTGGAGATATCCACCTCGATGGCCGACGACCTCGTACCCAATCCCAACGGCAACAAAAACAGCAACAACGGCAAAAACATCCGCGAGACACTCTCGGAAAACTGCAACCGGAAGCGTGCCGAAGGACAAAACATCATCGCCGGCATCAATTCGGGCTTCTTCAATTCGCATGACGGATTCCCCCGCGGACTGCACATCGAGGAGGGACGCCCCGACTTCGTCAACAACAAGAGCGTCCGCACGTCGCTGACCAACCATGCGAATGCCTTCACTTTCTTCAAGGATCGTACGGTGAGCTGCGGCAAAAAGACCTTCTCCGGCAAAATCGAAGTCGGCGGTACGGAATACGAATACCACTCGATCAACGACACGATCCTGCGTTCGGGCAGCACGTTGCAAGAAGCCAACCTCTATACTGCACGGTACAAGAAAATACCCCATCCCGACGCTCCCTCGCTGACCAATACGCTCTCCAAAAAGGCGCTCTACGTCGTCGCGAAAAACAAGTCGGGCAATCCCGTGACGGTCAACGACGGCTGGTTCGAAGCCACTGTAACCCAGATCGCGGACGGTCGTTCGACGGAGCTCGCCGAAGCGCCCTATCTGACGGCCCTCGACGAATGGGCCGTACAGCTCACCGGCGCGACGGCCGAAACGCTCGCCGGAAAACTCTCCGTGGGTTCGACGCTCCGCATCCGCGCAGACGTGACGGTCAACGGAATCTCGACCCCGATTCTGACACAGAACTCCACGATGTATCAGTTCATGGTCGACGGCGAAGACAAGAGTTTCGACACAGACAAATACGACCCGATGACTTACGTGGGCATCGACAAGGCCGGAACGAAAGTCTGCTTCTTCGTCATCGACGGCCGTCAGGACTGGATTTCGATGGGCGTAAAATTCTATGAAATGGTCCGCATCGCCCAAAAATTCGACTGCTGGAACGTAACGAGATTCGACGGCGGCGGTTCGACGGCCATGTGGCTCTACACCGACGGCGCCGGCAAGGTGGTCAACCAGCCGTCCGATGCGAAAGGCGAACGCTCGTGCATGAACTACCTCCACGTGCGGATCAAACAATAATCCCTTAAACAGCAAGAAAAATGAGAAAGTTTTCGAACATCATATCGCTCGCCGCATGTTTCGTTCTTCTTTGGGGATGCGACGAATACGACGACGGAGAGCTGCGGCAAAACATCGATGCCATCGAGCAGGAACTCACGGAGACCGAAAAGCGTGTCGAGCGACTGAACGAAGAGATGAATTCGCTTTCGGCGTTGATCAACAGCAGCTTCATCTCCTACCTCAAACAGGACGACGAGGGCAACTACGTCATCAGCTACCGCGACCACGGCGGCGAAACGAAGACCGTTACCCTCGCCACGCAGGACGACGTGGTAACCGCTCCGATCGTCGGTGCCGGCGAATTCACCGACGGGAAACTCTACTGGCGCACGACCGCCGACAACGGCAAGACCTATCAGTGGCTGCTCGACAAGGAGGGCAAGATGATGCCCGTGGGCGGCGTACCTCCCGCGATGGACATCGATGCCGAAGGATTCTGGATCGTCGACGGCCAGCGTCTCACGGACAAGGAAGGCAATCCCATACTGGCCAACGATGTCAGCAACACCCTCTTCCAGAAGGTGGAGACCGACGAAGAGAGCGGTATGGTCCGCTTCACGCTCGCCGACGGAAGCACCTTCGAGATTCCGGTGTTCGAAGCCCTGAGCATCCGGTTCGATGCAGCTCCCGTAACGGCCGTCCCCGATCGTTCGATACCGGTCGAAATCGAATACACCGTAGCGGGCAGCGAAGCCGAAACGGCGTATGTCGACTACTTCACGGCATGGAACGTAACGGTGAAAATCGACAAATACACCCGTACGATCTCGGTGAAGCTGGACGAAAATGCCGAAGAGGGCAATGTCGTCGTCATCGCCTCGGCCGGCGGCAATACCGTTCTCAAACCATTATTCTTCACCTATGGAACGGCCCAGATCGACCCTCCGACGTGGGATCCGCAGTTCGGAACGGGAGCGGAGGTCGCTCTCGAAGGCGAATTCACGGAATTCGACATCAGGGTGTCGGCCAACATCGACTATGAGGTAACGATCGCAGAGGAGTGTCAGTCGTGGCTCAAACCCGCCCCCAAGACACGCGCGGAGACGGTCACGACGACCCACTCGTTCGTAGCCGACTACTATGAAAACGACAGCGGCGCTGACCGCAAAGGCTCGATCACATTCTCGAATCGCCCCTACGGCATCACCGTAACGCTCGGCGTCCGCCAATCGCCGGTCGTTCCCGACACCCCGACCGAACCGGGCATCGCAACGGGCGCAGACCTCGTGGCCTTTGCCAAGGCCGTCAACGCCGGCGGAAGCACGGATCGTTGGGAGAACGCTTCGGGAGAGGTGGTGCTGCTCAACGACATCGATCTGACGGAACTTACCGAATGGACTCCGATCGGACAGGGCAAGGCCACCGGATCGCCCTCCTACAATACGTTGACAAACCCCTTCACGGGCGTGTTCGACGGCCAGGGTTTCACGATCAAGGGAATCCGATGGACCTTCAACGTCGAGAACGAGACGACCCATCTCCACGGCCTGTTCGGAGCGATAAAGGACGCTACGATCAAAAACCTCAAACTGGGCGCCGCAGGGGATCAAATTACCCTCGCGGGTACGAGTCAGAACGTCGTGGCCGTCGGAGCGCTGACGGGTTACGCCGAAGGCTCGACGATCACCAACGTCACCAACTACGTCTCGGTGATCCTCACGGGCGACAATCCCGACGCCACGCTGATGATGCTCGCCGGTATCGCCGGATGCATCAAGTCCACGACCATCGGCGGCGAAACGAAAGACGACGCCGTCATCAACAACGGCGATGTGAAGACCGGTCGCATCACCAACACAGCCAACGGGGGTACAGGTATGAATATCGGAGGCATTTGCGCCTTCACGCTCGGTGCGGGAACCAAGCTCAACTACTGCACCAACAACGGCGAAATAAGCGCTCCCACAGGACGCGGCGGCGGTCTGGTCGGCACGCTGGGCGGCAGTACGACCGAAGAGAACGGCACGGTGATCGCCAACTCGACCAACAACGGAACGATACAGGACGATGCCATCGGTCAATACGGCGGCAGCAAGGACTACTACAACTATAAGCGCATGGGCGGTCTGGTCGGCGGTACGGTTACCAACAACAACCTCCGCATCGAATACTGCACCAACAACGGCAATGTCTTCTCGCAACTGGGATGCCGTACGGGAGGTTTCGTGGGCCACAATCAGGCGACGATCGTCGGTTGCGTGAACAAGGGAACGATCCTGGCCAACATCACCTACGCCTCCGGCGAACCGCAACACGGACCCGGTTGGGCCTGCGGTTACAGCGGCAAGAAGCTCGTCACACAATGCGCCAAGGGAGGTCGTGTCGGCGAATGGGATACCTACAAGGACAATCCGGGCAGCGCTCCCGAGGCCACGAACGACAACGCCCTGTGCTACAAGAACGGCGATTATTTCGATCCGTCGCAGAACTACTAACGCTTAATTCAGACATCCATGAAACGATTTCTATATCTCTTGCTCCTCACGGCGACAACCTTCGTCTACGGATGCAGCGACTACGACGATTCGCAACTCAGCGGACGTCTCGACGACATCAAGGAGCGGATCGCAAAACTTCAAGACCGCATCGCCTCGCTCAACAGTCAACTCGCCGACCTGAGCGAACTGACATCGGGCAACGTCATCACGGAGATGACCGAAGACTCCGAAGGCAATTATATCATCACCTACAAGGACAACAAGAACGAGGAGAAGAGCATCGTACTGGCCACTGTCGACCAGATGCTCAACGTCCCGCTGCTCGGTGTCGAACTCGACCCGCAGAACAATCTATATTACTGGACCGTAACGGCTGACGGCAAGACTTCGCCGCTGCTCGACAAAGCCGGCGAAAAGGTGCCCGTAAGCGGATACACGCCCGAAGTATCGGTCGACGCCGAGGGATTCTGGACCGTCAACGGCGAACGGTTGAACGACGCCGAAGGAGATCCGATCGAAGCCAACGACGGCGAAAGCTGCCTGTTCAAGGATATTGCCCGCGACGCCAACGGCAACCTGTCGCTGACGCTCGGCGACGGGAAGGTCATCACGCTCCCCATCCAGCAGGTACTGAATCTCACGCTCTCGACAGCAATCAACACCACCGTCGTCGACCCGACGGTTCCCGCAACCATCGAATATGAACTCCACGGCGAACATGCCGCGGAAGCACTGGTCGGCATCGCCGAGGCCGAAGGGGTCGAAATCGTCCTGGACAGGAAACAGCAGCGGATCACCGTCACCTTCCCGACCGGATTCGACGATGGATATATGATCGCAATGGCCTACGACATGCAGGAGCATACGGTACTGCGACCGGTATTCTTCACCAAGGCGACGAGTGATCGGATCGAGATCCGCACGGCCGAAGAACTCGTGCAATTCGCCGAAAACGTCAATGCCGGAACGGGCGCACAGCGAATGACCGCCGTATTGATGAACGACATCGATATGACGAAGATCGCGTCGTGGATTCCCATCGGCAACGGTTCGTTCGTCGCCACGGCTTCGGAATCGAAAGTCGAGGGTGCGGCTTTCGAAGGGACGTTCGACGGTCAGGGCCACGCGCTGCTGAACTGCAAGATGACCGGAGCACTCACCTCGGACAATCAAGTCTACGGACTGTTCGGCATCCTCAAAGGCGCCACGGTACGGAACCTCGTATTGGGTGCCGAAAGCGACGACACGGGGTCGTTCACCGTTTCGGGCAACGGAACGACCTCGACCGGCGTCATCGCCGGCGCCTGCGTCGACTCGAAGATCGAGAAATGCACCAGCTATCTACCGATGATTTGCGAAGGCAACAACTCGGCAAACAAGCTGATGACCATGGGGCTCGTCGGCTTCGTCTACGGCGCCGGCACGAGCGAGGATACCGTTTCGCAACTGACCGATTTGACAAACTACGGTGCACTGAAAGCGGATCCGGGTGCCGCCAACGCCAACGGATTCACCTCGACTCAGGTCGGAGGCATCGCCGGATTCTCGAACACCTCCCGCACATCGACCTTCGCCAATCGGTTCCTGCGCTGCATAAATCACGGAGACATGACCGTTTCGACAGGACGCGCTTCGGGCATCGTCGCCGCAGCCAACACCTTCACGCACATCGTCGAATGCGAGAACTACGGCGACATGATGAATACCTATGCGGGCTCCAAGGGCGGACGTCTGGGCAACATCACCTGCATCCTCGGCACCCAGTCGATCATAAACGGCTGCACCAACCACGGCGACGTCGTGACGACCAACTCCCAATCCCACGCCGGAGGACTGCTCTGTCTGTCCAATGCCACAGACTGCGAAATCATCAATTCGGCCAACTACGGCAACGTAATCTCCGACCTCACGACCTACCGCGGCACGCTCGTAGCCAATATCAACAGCCTCGGAAAGATGGACAACAACATCGCAGGCGGCGGAATAGGATCCTACAACGGCGGCGACTACGAAATGGTCGCCATCAACGAAATGAATTTCATGGATTATATCGGAAAGATCAAGGCAGGCAACGAAGAGCGCGTGACCAATACCAAGTACGGAGGCGAGGTCTCGACGGCCAAAGGCATTCGCACGGCCGACGATCTCGTGGCTCTCGCGGCTGCGGTCAACTCCGGCAAGCCGCTCGGCGAATGGCAAAACGAAAACGGAGAGATCTGCCTGCTGACCGACATCGACATGTCCGAGGTGGCCGAATGGACACCCATCGGCAAGGCGACCTTCGTCATCGCAAACAACAAACTCACGGTCTCCGGAACCCCCTTCGCAGGACATTTCAACGGCCAGGGCTACCGGATCCGCAATCTGAAAATGGTCGCTGCGAACAGCGAGGAGGGGGCTACATACGGATTGTTCGGAACTTTGGCACCCGGCGCCGTGATCGAGAATTTCTCGTTCGACACAGGCTGTTCGTTCACCGTCGCGGCCACAGCCCGCAATGCCG
>OGOT01001126.1_pt1 | contig 18887 bp, 13 predicted proteins | sample 1552791 | NCBI WGS metagenome assembly OGOT01 (sample SAMEA2580160, study PRJEB22360) | human gut metagenome | biome: human gut; feature: human-associated habitat; material: faeces | place: Denmark | collected 2008/2010
GTTCGACTACGGGGGGGGGGGGGGGGGGGGGAGCCGAACCAGCCGTCGTCCACCACGAATCGTTCCACGCCGGAGTCGGCGGCCCTGTCGGCGAGCGCCTTCAGCGTACCGAAGTTGTGGTCGAAGTACACGGCTTCCCACGTGTTGAGGATCACCGGACGGCCGTGCGAGAACAGGCGCGGGTGCAGGGAGCGCACGTAGGAGTGGAATCGGGCGGCGATCTCGTTGAGACCATCGCCATAGGAGCCGAACAGCCACGGGGTGTCGTAGGAGTTCTGGCCTTCGCCAGGGCCAGCGAGCGTCACTTCGCCGCCGAACAGGAGTTCGCCGCCGCCGATCACGCCGGTTGTGTAGGGCAGACGTTCGGCGGACAGCACGGAGTTGCCGCTCCAGCCCACGTGCACCGAATAGGCGTCGCCATGCTCGAAGCTGAAACCGGGCACGCCGGCGGTCAGGAGCAGGGATGCGTCGAAGTCAGGGCGGCCGGCGAGCTGCGGCTTTTCGAAACGGCCGACGGTCAGCGGCTGGCGCTGCGGACTGCGTTCACGTAGATGGTGACCGGTGGTGGTGAGGATTTCGCCGGCGGATTCGGGCAGCGGGAAGCCGAGCTCGATCTTGCCGATCTCGAGCGGGGCTCCGGCGTCTGCACCGAACAGGTTGGTTACGGTGGCCTTCTGACGGACCAGGCCGCCGGGGAGCAGTTCGAGGTGCCATTCGACTTCCACGCCCTGCTCCTCATCGCGCGCGGTGACTATGACGCCGGGCACGCGGACCGGACCGGTGGCACGGGCATGGCCGGCCACATCGGTGTAGCTTTCGCCGGACACGGCATCGAGGGTGGCTTCCAGCACGCCGCCGGCCTCGATATTGGTCACGGTGAACTTGGGGAAGAGCTCGACGCCGGCGCGGCGCAGCACCACGCGCTGCTCGCCGATCCAGCTTTCGGCCTGGGTGGGCAGGATGGACGGCCAGGCGGTGTCGTCGAGCGCGCCGGACACGCGCTGCGGCTTCAGGGCGTCATAGGCGGCCAGCAGGGTGTCGGGCTTGGCCAGCGGGCGGCCCCAGTGGACGATGTGCGGCAGGTCGCTGCCGGCAAACACCAGACCGATCGCCACATTGGCGGCGGGCTGGGTCAGGTAGACGGCGGTGAGTGCGGTGCCGTCAGCGGCGGCGCCGGTGAAAGTGGAGGTGTTCTCGGCCATATTGTCTCCTTCGACGTGTGTGGATTTGCATTGCACTACTGGTTTCGATGGTAGAAGAAATGGAATATGTTGCCTTGGTGCCGCGTGTTGGTTGCGTGAGGTAAGTAATGCGTCCGTGTCTATCGCCGCTGGGCGAAGAAATCAGTCAGGATGGACTGACACTCGCCTTCCAGCACGCCGCCGTGCACTTCAGGACTATGGCCGATATGCGGATCGCGCGGAATATCCCAAATCGAACCGCATGCACCGAGCTTGGGATCCCAGGCACCGAACGCGATGGTGCCGATATGGGTCTGGATGCAGGCACCCGCGCACATCGGGCACGGCTCAAGTGTGACGGCCAGCGTGCAATCGGCGAGATTCCAAGCGCCCAAGGCTTGGGCCGCCTGACGCATGGCGATGATTTCGGCGTGGGCAAGCGGGTCGCCATCAGCCTCACGCGTGTTGTATCCGCGCCCGACAATCTGGCCGGCCGCATCCAGCACCACCGCACCAACCGGTACGTCACCAGCGGCTGCGGCCTGACCGGCCAGTTCCAGTGCGCAGCGCATCGCCTCGTCATATTCCATACCAACGAGTGTATGCCTTTTTCTCATATCGTCTCATGATGTGCATAATCGGCCGCAATCTTAACGTTTTCTTCATGGTTCCCATATACTTTTGGTGGAGAAAAAATACGAGAAGGCGGCAACATGGCGGTATTTGAGCTCATCCTATGCATCATTGCGGCGGTGGTGGTGAGCTCGTTTGCCAGTCGCTTCGTACCGAAGGTTTCCACACCGCTGGTCCAGATTGTGCTGGGCGTGCTGGTTACGTATCTGCCGTTTTTCCCGGATGCAAAGCTCGACCCGGAACTGTTCATGGTGCTGTTTATCGCGCCGCTGCTGTATCTGGAAGCGCACGAAATCGATAAGTCGGCGTTGCTGAAAACGCTGGATCTGAGCCTATCGCTGGCTATCGGACTGGCTATCGTCACGATGGCGGCGGTCGGATTCACTTTGCATGCCGTCTGGCCGTCCATCACCTTAGCCTCAGCCTTAGCACTCGGCGCGGCACTCGGCCCGACCGATGCGGTGGCCGTCAGCTCCCTAGGTAAAGAAGCCTCGCTGACGCAGCGTCAGCGCAGCGTGCTGAAAGGCGAATCACTCTTCAATGACGCTTCCGGCATCGTCGGCTTCCAGTTCGCTCTGGCCGCCGCCTTCACTGGCGAATTCGCCGTGGGGCAGGCCGCCGGCGAATTCGTGATCTCCTTCTTTGGCGGCACCTTATTTGGCCTGGTGATAGCAGCAGCGGCCAACTGGCTATTCGAGACCGTGCGATCCCTCGGTTGGGAAACCACCACCACACGTATTCTGATGGAACTGTTCCTGCCCTTCCTGCTGTATTTGGGCGCGGAGGAATTCAATGTGTCCGGCATTCTGTCGGTGGTGGCCGCTGGCCTGTTCATCCGATTCGACCGCACCGGCGTGGGGCCGAATGTGGCACGTACGAATATCGTTTCCACTTCAGTATGGGGTGTGCTGAGTTTCTCGCTCAACGGTGCGGTGTTCATTCTTCTGGGCATGCAGCTGCCGCGCGCCATGAGGGCCAGCTGGTCTGACCCGTATATCAGCAATACCGCGCTGATCGGCATTATTCTGCTGGTCACTCTGGTGGTAATCGCGCTTCGATTCTTCTGGATTGCGGCCATGCTGCGCGTTGCGCGAGATACAATCACCGGCCAGCGCCGCAAAATGACACCCGAACGCTGGCGCTCGGCCGCAGTGATGACCTTTGGCGGCCCCAAGGGAACCATCACGCTGTCATTGATGTTTACCATCCCGTATTACATTGCCGGCGGTGCGCCGTTCCCGATGCGTGACGAGCTGATTTTCATTGCGTCAGGCGTGATTATCGTGACCTTGCTGCTGGCCAACTTCCTGTTACCGCTATTGGCCCCGAACCGTGGCAAGGATCCCAGCGCGGAAATGATTCCGGTGACCATCGATGTGTTACGCGCCACGGTGGAGGAATTGACCGGACGCATCACGCCAGAGAATCGTCGTGCGATTCTGATGGTAATCGACCAGTACACCAAGCGCATCGGGCGATTGCAGCAGCGCATCGGCGATACCGATCCCCAGGGATTCGAGCAATTGCAGATCGAAGCGCTGCATTGGGAAAAGGAATTCGTGCGCGACCGGCTTGCCGACACCAAAGCACATCCGGCGGCGGATACGGCCACGCAAGAGCTGAACGTCGAAGCCTGCGAGCGCATGCTTGACCAGATTATGAATACGCTGCGTCACACTTCCACTGATCCGACTTCGGGGCATGCGGTATCGCAGATTCGCGGTCGCGTACGCATGTTCCAGCGGCAGATGAGCAATTACGCCAAACGCACGGTGTCCAAGATTCGCCACACCACACCATTGGTGAGCGAGGACCAGATTTTCGCGCGCACCCGCGAACTGCAGGTCGAGGCGATTCATCATGTTATCGGCCGGCTTATTGACGAGATGGGCCAGGATACGTACAACACCGAGCATTGTTCGGCACTGTTGCTGGATTATCGTCGTGCCGAGGCTTCATTGCAGGCACGTCCGACCATGAGCGGCACTACGGAAACCATCACGCAGGTCGAGGACGTAAAGCGCGAGAGCTACGGTATCGAACTCGGTATGATTCAGGACATGTACGAAGCCGGCGACATCAACCGAGCCCAAGCCCGCTCCCTGAGGCGCAACATCTACGTTATGCAAGTGGACGCTGATTCCGGCATCTAGTTTCCCTTGCTCCCTTCTCTGAGGGGAGCCAAGTTGGGGATTGCTATTTCCGTATGATTCTCTTCAGTATGTGCAGTAGTGCTTGCAGTGCTCACTTCGCTCATGGGAGAACAGTCTATGACCGAGTCAGCCACAAGCGCCCTCGATGTCCGATTGCTGCGACGGCCGCGCCAATTCCAGTAATGGCGGCTGACTACAGCACGCCAGAAGTAATGTCGTTGTCAAGTAGCCACTGGCGTAAATCGGCGAACTCCTCAAGACTCACATTGTGATCCAGACCGTGGTAGCTCTTGGTTTTCAGCCACGTATGCTCTTCCAGCCAAGCGGCGGTGGCGAACAGTTCGTATTTTGGGATTACGCCATCGTTCTTGCCGTACGTATAGAACACGGGGATATCGTAATCGGCCAGGCGAGAGTCGGCGGGGGCCGTGCCGGGCACCTGACCGGGTGCGTTGAAGCCGGACAGGGAGACGACGGCCCGGTACCGCTCGGGATTGATACGCAACAAATGCACGGCGACCAGCCCACCTTGCGAAAACCCAAGCGGCACCACGTCACGGTCGGCGGGAATGTTGTCGGCCACCCATCGGTCGACTGCTGTGGCGGCGGCATACGCGTCGTAGTCACGATCATCGCCGATAGGCAGGGCATCGTGAAACCACGCGTAGTTGCCGGGGTCGGGACTGCCTTCACGGGCCGGCGCGAGTGTCAGCGGCCCGCGCAGTGCCACGAAGTCGTTATATGGAGCGATGAGGCGCATGATGTCCGCCATGTCTTCTTCGCTGGATCCCCATCCATGCAGGCACAGGAACAGCGGATGCGTGGCATGCTGGTCGAAGCCGCCGCGCGAGGTGACGCTGTGTTCCACGGTGAGTGGCTCGCCAAAACGTCCGGGCACAGTGGTGGATTCGCGGCCGATCAGAGGCTGGCTGGCATTCGCTTCTTTGCTCATACCATTCCAATATAGAGGTCTTGCGCGCTGTGCGGAAAACGATGGACCATGATTTCAATCACATTGGGTAATCCGCGCCGAATCGCCTTGGGACTTTTCAAGGGATACCGGCAATCTGTCAGGCGTTACCGCTGTCTGCGGTATCTGCGGCTGCGGTGATTGTCTCAAGTTCGCCGCCCCACTGCTGCTGCAGTGCGGTCATCTTGCTGGCCTCGCCGAACACCATCCAGCGTTTGCCGTTCAGCAATCGCCAATCACCTTTCGTTTGCTCATTATCAGCGTATTGGCTCAGCAGTTCGGAAATCTTGCTTTCGATAGGTGCCCGGCTGATGGCTGCGGACGATTCCGATCCAAAGGATACGAAGGCCACTCTCGGATCAGTGCACATCTGTACGGTGGTGATGCCCGGCAAACCGCCCGTATCAAGCCCCTGCCATCCTTCTTTGCACGCGCCGGCAGCTTGTTCGATGCCTTGCTCCATCTGTGCGGTATCTTCGACGGGTGCCTTGTCGTTCGACTGCTGAATCAGTCCTTCCGGGAACAATACGCCCACGGCCACGCCGATAACCAAGCAAACTATGGCGCACACCAGTGCGATGATGCCGCCCGCGCCCACTCCCCCGTGAGTGGCGTACCGAGGCATGGTGACTCGCGCAGCGATGACCAGAATCAGGGTGATGCCGATAAGCACCGCCGCCGTCAACGCAATGTATCGTCCTGGCACTGCCGTCATAAAGGAAATGGCGTAAGGCGCGATCTCATGAACCGCCGAGGTGGCCGATACCACGACGGCTAGCAGTCCGCTGACAACGGCAAGTCTGCGGCACAATATCGACGTTGGGCTGCTGGCTTTTGTAGCGGCGAATCGCCGGCCGGCATCCCGTCTGGATGGGCGTCGATTCTGTGCACGACGTGAGCTGCGCGAATCGTCATACTGACCATCGCCGAAGAAATCGTAGTCCTCATCGTTGCGGGCCATCGGTGCCCCCTTCCTGCCGATTACACAGCTAGTGTACCGCTATGGCTTGGGAATGGCGGTCATTCGGGGGAATGATTCAGGGCACAAAAAGAACCCCGGCGGTTGCCCGCCGGGGAGAGAAAGGAGAGAGAAGAAGAAAGGGGGTTCAATTGTCGGGAACTGCTGCGGCTCCTGATCAGCTTTCCGCTGACATCTTTTATATAACCACTGCTTTCTGGGTCTACCTCTAAGTTTCTCTGAGAAAAACCTGAGAATACTTGCGATTGATGGACCGCGGAAGCGTGAGGAGCCTCTCACGTTTCCGCCCAAGGCGCTAGACTTGAAGGCAGTATTTATTTGCCCAAGGAGTTTTTCACATGCTGCTGTCCGACCGCGACATTCTCGCCGCACAGTCCGCAGGTCATATCTCACTTGATCCGTGGACCCCCGAAATGGTGCAGCCCGCTTCCATCGACGTGCGATTGGATCGGTACTTCCGTTTGTTCAATAACCACGCCTACACCTATGTCGATCCGGCGGAAAACCAAGGCGCGCTCACCGAACAGTTCGAGGTGGCTCCCGACGAACCGTGGATTTTGCACCCTGGCGAGTTCGCACTGGGTTCCACGTGGGAATACGTCAAGTTGGACCCGTCCATTGCCGCCCGTCTGGAAGGCAAGAGCTCACTGGGCCGATTGGGGATTCTCACCCATTCGACTGCGGGCTTCATTGACCCCGGTTTCGAGGGGCATATTACGCTTGAGCTGTCTAATGTGTCGACGTTGCCGGTCAAACTATGGCCTGGCATGAAAATCGGCCAGATGTGCTTCTTCCAGCTGAGCTCGCCCGCTGAGCACCCTTATGGCTCCAAGGGCACCGGCTCGCATTATCAGGGCCAGCGGGGTCCGACGCCGAGCCGTTCCTACGAGAATTTCTACCGCGCGCACATCGACGACTGAGCGTTGCGACGTACCATTCGGCCGGCGGATGCCGGCCATTTGCTTAATCCCAAGGAGATGTCATGACCAACAGCGATGGCGGGTTCCAGTTCGACTTCCAGCAGCCCGAAAAGCCGGTCAGGCCAACGGTTCCTCCGATTCCCGGGCAAGAGACAGCAGCATATAGCACAGAACCCACGGCACAAGCCACACCGGCTCTGCAGTTCCCGCAATCTGTGCAGTCTGCGCAGCCCACACAGCCCACACAGTTTGTGCAGCCCGCGCAAGTAGCGTATGCCTCACAACCCACGCAAGCTGTGCCGACCGTACAAGCCGCTCAGCCGACGCAGCCCATCGATCCGGCCATGACGCAACCGTTCTCGCCGCAATTCCTAGCTGCGGTTGCCGCACAAGCACCACAGCCGGCGGCAGCCACGCAGCCAGTAGTATCCGAAACACCAATCGCCGCTGCGCCCGGCCAGCAGCAATACGTTTGGGATCAGACGACGCAAAGCTTCCGCCCGGTGGAACCGACAGCGCCGGTGACCCCAGCCGCACCAGCGGCACCGGCGACATCGCCTGTTTCGGTAGCTTCAAACGCCGCGACACAGGCGTTCCAACCCAATCAGGCCGAGCAGCCTGCGGTAGATGCCGAGGCAACACAAGCGTTCCAGCCTGATCAGGTCATGGCAACACAGCCTTTCGAAGCTCAGGCCATGCCGAATGCCGAAACCGCGGCCACACAGGCATACGGCGCATCATCCACCGTATCCGGTGAGACCGTTGCCATGCCGGCAACGCAAGTAGCGTCTGCCGATGATGCTGCAGCCACACAGGTGTTCCAACCGGCCGCCCTGGCCGCTTCGGCACAGGCTCAGCCTGCTGTGATGCCTCCCTCCATTCCGTTGGATCAGGTCTCCGATGAGGACGATTCCGATGGCGCCGAGCCTCGTCACGGCGGTAGCGGCAAAAAGAACACCCGCAAGATCGTCAGCATTGCCGTAGCAGTAGTCGCCGTGATAGCGCTGGTTGTCGCCGGCCTGCTCTGGTGGCATTCCAACAGCAGCAAGGCGAGCCAAGCCGTGGCATTGGCCGAGTGCAAGGTAGCGGCCAAGCAGTACACGAATGCTCAGAAGAAGCTCACCACCGCCATATCCAATGGCCAAACCAGCGCGCAAACATCCACCAGCGATGTGGCCGATGCCAATACGCTCACCACGCTGAATCAGGCGTTGCAAGACGCCGGCAATCCGGCTGACACCGCCAAGTGCGATTCCAACCTCAACGCCACTGAGTTGAAGTCTCACACTAAAGAGCTGCAGAATGATGCCAGCGACATGGCTGACAAGACGGATGCCATCAACAACGCGATCAAGGCCGTTAATACTTCAAAGGCGACGGCCGATACCAACACACTGAAATCGAACCTGAGCTCGGCTATTTCGCAGGCGCAGGGCACGCTGGATAATTCCGCGGGCAGTGTGGCCGATGAAAACACCCGCACCGCGCTGCAAAACGCCATCACCGAGGCCAATACGGTGATGAACGGGACCAGTCCGTCCGAATCCGACGTCAATAATGCGATTTCTAAACTGCAGAAGGCCGAGTCCGACGTCACCGCCTCGATGCAGGCCAAGCAGCAGGCAGATGCCGCCAAGCAAGCTCAGGAAGAGGCTCAGCAGAAGTCTCAAGACGAGTCCAACAATAGCGACAACAATAACGGCGGCGACAACTCCACCTCTACTGACGGCACTGACGGCAGCAACAACTGAGGTCTGCAGCGTTCTCCTGTTTCTCATGGGCGGTAACTTCCTCATGTGGCGGTTAGCACATTTCCCTTTTTCGCGGAATAATGCCGTTTTCAGCGACCGCCCCATGAGGAAATCACCGCCCCATGGGATAGTTACCGCCCCATGAGGAGCCGTTTGGATATAGCAGTGGGCCGGGCTCTGAATACCAGAGCCCGGCCCACTGCTATATGCCCACAATCAGGGCTATTGCGATGGCTTAACGCTTGGCCATCGCGCGTAGCACAATCTTGCGCAGTTCGGAGGCAATCAGCACGATTGCGGCCAGGCAGATGCATTCCACCCAAGCCATCGGGCTCAATGCCACGGTGCCGAACGGACCGTTGAGGAACGGCACGTAAATCACCACGAGCTGCAGCGCCACGGACAAACCAATCGCACCCCATAGCCACTTGTTGGAGAACAGACCCACGAATGCGGACTGCAGATGCGAACGGGAGGACAGCGCGTTGAACAGCTGGGCAAACACCAGAATCGTGAAGCCCATCGTACGGGCCTCGGTCATCTGCGCTTCATGGCCGATGGCATCCACCGAGCGGTCGGTGAACAAGCCACCGGACAGGTGCATGTCCATACCAATCAGCGTGACGATGGCCATGATGACGCCGATGTAGATGATGTCGCCCCACATGGAGGCGTCAATCACGCGGTCCGTCACCTTACGCGGTTTACGACCCATCACATCGTCGGTCTGCGGGTCCACGCCCATAGCCAACGCCGGCGCGGCATCGGTCAGCAGGTTGATCCACAGCAACTGTGTGGCGAGCAGCGGCACGGTGACACCTACGGTTTCCGGCTGGCGGATGCCGAGGAAGCCGGCAAACACCACACCGAGGAACACGGTGAACACCTCACCCACATTGGAACTCAGCAGGTAGCGCAGGAACTTGCGGATGTTGTCGAAGATCACGCGACCCTCGCGTACGGCGGCCACGATGGTGGAGAAGTTGTCGTCCGCCAGAATCATCTTGGCGCTCTGCTTGGTCACTTCGGTGCCGGTGATGCCCATGGCCACGCCGATGTCCGCGGACTTGACTGCCGGGGCATCGTTCACACCGTCGCCGGTCATGGCCACGATGTTGCCTTGGCGCTGCAAGGATTCGACGATCTTGAGCTTGTGCTCGGGGGCCACGCGCGCGTACACGGACACTTCGGACGTGGCCTTGTCGAGCGCGGCCTCATCGGGCAGCTGGTCGAGCTGGTCGCCGGTCAGGGCCTTGCCATCCTTGGCGATGATGCCAAGGTCGGAGGCGATGCGGGCGGCGGTCAGCGGGTGGTCGCCGGTGATCATCACCGTGCGGATGCCGGCACGATGGGCCTCGGTCACGGAGTCGCGCACCTCAGTACGCGGCGGATCGATAATGCCGACCATGCCATTCCAGATGAGATCGGTTTCAATGGCTTCGGCCTGATCGGCGATGTCGGACACCTGGCCTGCAGCGTTGACGCTTACACCGGGCACATCAGCCAAAGAACCGGTTTCCAGCGGACGGCAGGCCTCGCCAAGCGTACGGTAGGCCTCGGAGGAGAGACGTTCGACGGTGGCGAGAATCGACTGGCGATCGCCTTCGGTGAGCTTACGGACCTGACCACCCACGCGGATGCGCGTGCAGTAGCTCAACAGCACGTCGGGCGCGCCCTTGGCGAACACGGTGAGCTTGTCTGAATCGGTGCTGTCCTTGGCGATGATGGACATGCGCTTGCGTTCGGAGGTGAACGGAATCTCGCCAACGCGCGTGTATCGCTTGATCTTGCGATCGGCCTTGACCTTGCGTGCGGCCACGATCAGCGAGACTTCGGTGGGGTCGCCCACAATCTCCCAACGGCCGTTCTCCTCGCGTAGTTCGCCGTCGTTCGCGAGCGTGCCGGCCACGAGCGTGGCGACGACTTCATCGGCCACAATCTGGGCCTGCTCGGATTCAGGACTGACGCCGCCGGTCATAACCATGCGGCCTTCCGGCGCGTAACCGGTGCCAGTGATCTGCACTTCGCCGGACGGGGTGACCACACGTTCCACGGTCATCTCGTTGCGGGTCAGCGTACCGGTCTTATCCGAGCAGATCACGGAAGCGGAGCCCAAGGTCTCCACCGAATGCAGTTTCTTGACGATGGCGTTGTGCGCGGCCATACGCTGCACACCAAGCGCCAGCACCACGGTCAGGATGGCGGCCAAGCCTTCCGGCACGGCGGCCACAGCCAGCGAGACAGCCAACAGCAAGGAATCAATCACGTCATGGACGTCGTTGAAGCCTTCCAGCACGGCGAGCGCCACCAGCACCACGACAGCGATGACGCACACCGCAATGCCGAGGATCTTGGAGACGTAATCCATCTCCTTCTGCAGCGGAGTTTTCTCATCTTCGGTGGCGGAGAGCATGTCGGCGATCTTGCCGACCTGCGTATTCATACCGGTGCCGGTCACGATTGCGCGGCCGGTGCCTTGCGTCACGGAAGTGCCGTTGAAGATCATGTTGGCGCGGTCGCCCAGCGCCTTGGCTTCGGTGAGTGTGTCCGGCTTCTTGCCAACCGGCACGGATTCGCCGGTCAGTGAAGCCTCGGCGATGCGCAGGCTGGCCGCGTTGACCAGTCGGCCATCAGCGGAGACCGAATCGCCTTCCGCAAGGACGATGATGTCGCCGGGGACCACGTCGGCGGTGTTGATGCGCATGACCTTGTCATCGCGCAGCACCGAGGTCTGCGGGGCCGTCATTTGTGCGAGCGCTTCGACGGCCGCCTCGGCCTTGGCTTCTTGCATATAGCCGAGCACAGCATTGACAATCAGGATCAAGATGATCACGATGGCGTCGAACGGCAGCACTTCGCCGCCTTCCGCGCCGGGCTGCGCATTGGCTTTTTCGATGAACCAAGCGATCACCGAGATAATAGTGGCCGCGATCAGCAGGTAGACCAGCGGATCTTGGAATTGGGCCAGGAATTTCTTCCATTTCGGTACGGGCGGGGCGCTGGCGAGCTCGTTCGGGCCGAATTTGGCCAGTCGGCGCTTGGCTTCTTCCTCGCTCAGGCCGTGGGATGGGTCGACGTTCAGGGCTTTGGCCACGTCGTCGGCGCTGGTCAGACTTGGATCGGTATCCCCCAATAGCGCTTCCTGTGCGCGCACCTCTTCCGATTCCACGACCCCGTTCGTTGCGGTCGTGGACACTGCGGATTGATCTTTGAGATCATCCATAATGTTCTCCTTGGTATTGCCGCGGAGTAGTCAGCCTTGCGGCCGCTGCCGGGTTTTCTCTCCCGGCTGGACGCACAGGACTGCGCGGTTATGGACACCGGCGCAACTGCTGCCGATGCATACGATTGCCATTATTCCATAACCGCGTGGCGCACTTGGCGCACAGCGTAATAGCGTTTTGCCTAGAACAGGCGACGCAACCAGGCCTCAGCCAAATCAGGCCAACACTGCACGCATTCGACGATGTGCGCATAGAAGCCGTTACCGGCAGTTTCCGCATTGGCCAAGGACAGGCCGTGGCTGCCTTCAGGGAACAGGTGCGCCTCAATGCTCACGCCGGCGGCCCGGCAGGCCTGGATGAGCATTAGCGTGTTCTCCACGGGCACGGCGTCGTCGGTCATGGTATGCCAGACGAAGACGGGTGGCGTTTTGGCGTCGATGTGCTTTTCGATGGAGAACTTGTCCAGCAAAGCCTGATTGTGAGCTTGGTCCCCTAGCAGGCATTGGAAGCTGCCGCGATGGGCGTACTTGCCGGCGGTGATTACTGGGTACGAGAGCATCAGCGCGTTCGGGCGCACGGCGTCCGGGTCCATGCCGCCCTGTTCGCGGATGTCTTCGTCGCCGACCGAGGTGGCGAGGTTGGCGGCCAGATGCCCGCCTGCGGAAAAGCCGAGTACGGCCACTTGCGCGGGGTTTACATGCCACTGATCCGCATTGGCGCGAATCAGGCGCATTGCCTCGGCAGCCTCCAGCAAAGCCACCGGATAGCGGCTGGGCTGCACCGAATAGCGCAGCACGAATACGGCGAAGCCTTTGGCCAGGAATTGCAGGGCCACTGGCTCGGCTTCGCGGTCAGAAGTCATGGCGTAGCCGCCGCCAGGCAAAATCAGGATGGCCGGGCGTATACGGTCCGGTTCCATCTCCTCGCTGTTGTCGGCCACATAGCCAAAGAATCGCGCCTCGCTGCCATCAATGCCAACGATGGTTTGTTGAATGTATTGCATGCCATACATCATACGCGCAGAGAATAGTTCTCGATAAGAACCACTCGCCATATGCGGTCTTGCCCGTATCTCCAAACCGAATAACGCTTACAGCGAATCGTGAAGACTGCGGGCCATGGCGCGGTCGCGCGAGCCTTTGGTGAGCTTGAGACCGAGGGTCACGGCAATCAACACAACAGTGCAGGCGATCCACAGCGTTCGACCGCCGAAGTTGCTGATAGTCCAGCCACCAATCAGCGGCGCCAGCGCAATCGACGCCGACCACACTACGTTGTAGACGCCCTGATACGTGCCGCGCGCCGACGCGGGTGCCATGGCGGCAACCGTAGTGGTGGCGATAGGGAATGTGCCCAGCTCACCCAGCGTCCACAGCACTACGGCAAGCGCGAATCCGCCCCAAGAATGGGCCGCGGCCTGCACCGCATAGCCGATGACGGTTACGGCGAGGCCCATCACCAGCACGCGTGAATTGCCCATGCGCGCGAACAGTTTCATCGCGGGAATCTGTAGCAGGCACAACATACCGCCATTGATGGTGAGCAGCACCGAATACTCGCCCAGCCCTAGACCAAGGTCCGTCATGGCAATGGGCAGGCCGGAGGTGCTTTGGAAGTACACAAGGAAGTAGCCGAACATCAGCAGGGAGAAGCCGAGGAATGGAGTATCGGTGAGCACGCGCCGCCAATTGCGAGACATGGCGCCCTTGACACTGGCAGCCGGTGCGGCATCCGAGTGATTCGGCCTCTCAATGCCGGCGAATTCCGCATGGGTAACACTGCATTCGTCTTCATGGCGCACCGCACTTGGCACCGATACAGTAATCCCCAAATGCCGCACCTCGCGGAAGAACGCAATCAGCAATATCGTGACGGCTATCATCACCGCCGCTTCAACGTAGAACATCAGCGAATACGAGATCTTGACCAGCTGGTTGGCCACAATCGGTCCAATCGCGTACCCAAAATTAATCGCCCACGATTGCAGTACGTATGCACGTTGCTGACGTTCGGCAGGCACCACATCCGCGATATACGCGGCGATGGCCGGGCTGGGCAGCGAGGCGAACGCACCATAGACGAACAGAGCCGCGCCTAAAGACACAGGATCAGTGAGTACGGAAACGACCAGCAGGGCAGCCGCTGCGCCGATTTCACCGATGATAATCATGGATTGGCGGCCGAATCTGTCGGACAAGGTACCGCCGAACAGGCAGCCGATGATTGCGCCGAAGCCGTACATGGCCACGACTGTGCCCACCACACCCTCATCGAGGCGCAGCGCGGAAACCAAATATATCGACAAGAATGAGGTCACGAAGCGACCCATCCACAGAATCAGAATCGCCAACCATAATCCCCAATACAGCAGGGACAGTCCGAATATCATACGCTGCTTCTTCACTCTCAATACCTTACCGGCTACCGACGGCGGAATAGCCGCGTTTTGGCGCGGGGTGCTGGGACAATAGCACCTATGGCTATCAAAAAAGGACCGACCAAGGGGTCGGGTGGCAAGCATCGCAACAAACTGAAGGGCTACGGCCCCACTCCCAAGGCCGAGGACCGCGTCTATCACAAGGCGTACAAGGCCAAGAAAGCGGCCGAACGTCGGCAGATGGCCGACCCGCGTCTGGCAGCCCGCCGTCGAGTGGACAAGTTCGCTTCGGCGGATACTTCGGATCTGGTGTACGGCCGTAATTCCGTGCTGGAAGCACTGCGCGTAGGCGTACCTTCTTCCACGCTGTACATCATGTCTCGTATTGAACATGACGATCGTACTCGCGAAATCGTGAAAATCGCTGGTATGAACGGCCTGCACATGCTGGAGGCCGATCGTCTGGAGATGGATCGTATCGCCCGCTCTGGCAACCATCAGGGCGTGATTCTGAAGGTCGATCCGTTCCAGTACTCCTCGCTGAACGAGCTGGCCGATCGTGCTGAGAAGAAGGCCAAGGCAATGGAGGCCGCGAATTCGGCGGCCGCCCGTATTGCTGCGCGACCGCTGTTTATCGCATTGGACGGCGTGACCGATCCGCAGAACCTGGGTGCCGTGATTCGTTCGGCGGCCGCATTCGGTGCCAATGGTGTGATTCTGCCGGAACGCCGTTCCGCTTCAGTGAACGCCGCCGCTTGGAAGGTGTCTGCCGGTGCGGCCGCGCATATGCCGGTGGCGCGCGTGGTGAACCTGACTAAGGCACTTGAGGGCTTGAAGGAGCGTGGATACTACGTTGTCGGCCTTGACGGTGGCGGCGATAAGCTCGTCGGCGAGACTGGCTTTGAATCCGATCCGCTCGTTGTAGTGCTCGGTTCGGAAGGCAGCGGTTTGGGCCGACTGGTGCGCGAAACCTGCGACGCGATTGCCGGCATCCCGATCAGCTCGTCTGTTGAGTCGCTGAACGCTTCAGTGGCGGCGGGTATCAGCCTGTACGCGGTGTCCAACGCACGGCGCAAGGCTGCGGCGGAGTGATTGTCGCTTGAGGCCGTAATAGGTTGTACATACACGGAAGCCCCTCTATTTGAGGGGCTTCTTTGTGTGATGGGCTCACCTACAGACAGTCCACCGGATTGTCCGCTTAATGACTCCACACTGCCGCATCCGGATCGTCATCGGGGTTGTAGCCGTCGTCGTCCGGGTCGCTGTAGGTGGATTCGTCGTCAATGACGCCGGAATCGGCCTCTTCGTTAAGTTCGGCGAGTGCCTTGGAGTCAAGGCTGTAGTTCGGCAGAGCGTTGTCGATGTAGCTGGTCACGGCCTCGCCCATCGCCACGCTCATCTGCCCATACAGGATATGCGACGCCGCCGTAATGCCCACCGCCATACCCGCATAGCGCGCTAGACTACCCAAGCTGCCTGCAAAACCGAGCGCCTCGCGCGGGGCCGAACCCATATACAGCGAGTTGTTGGGGCTCTGGAAAATCGACGTGCCGCACGACATAAACGCGGCACAGCACACGATCACAGGGATAGAAGAGTGCTCGTCGAGCGTGCTTACCGCAAAGAGACCGCACACGTACACGCCCAGGCCGACCGCCGTGGGGCCCTCGCAGCCAACACGGTCCGAAACCGTTCCAGAAAGCGGGCCGATAAAGGCATTCACCATCGGCAGTGCCAAAAAGAGCAGTCCGGAAATATCGGAGCTAAAGCCATGGGCGTCCTGAAAATAGAACGGCAGAATAAACTCGGATGCGCCAATGCCAACGAACACGATGAGCATGCAGGCAAGGTTGATGGTAAAGGCCGAATTTGCAAAGCAGCGACGAGCAGCCTCGATCAGGGACATGGGACGCTCGCCGGCCTCCGGCTTAACATGCGGCAGCGTATAGAGCCCCACGATAAACGAGATGACGCCAATGGGCAGGTTGATGAGGAAGATACTCTCCCAGGGAAAGCTTGCCACCAGCATGCCACCGAGCACGGGGCCACACATCATGCCGAGGGCCACGAAGGTCGCGAGAATACCCATAGCACGACCGCGTTCGCGCGCCGGAAACGACTCGGTGATGATACCCATGTTGTTGGCCATGGCCGCCGCGCAACCGACGCCCTGAACAATACGTGCCAGAATAAGAACCTCGAGCGAGGCCGAAAGGCCACAAAGCAGCGAGCCAACCGTAAAGACGATGACGCCCAGCTGGAACACATTCACCTTGCCGCGCACGTCGCCCAGGCGGCCAAACGGCAGCATAGCCACGCATGTCGCAAGCAGGTACACCGAACTCACCAGCTGAATGCGATCGAGGCCCACGCCCAGTTCCTTTTGCATCACGGGCAACGCCACGGTCACGACGGTCGAATCCAGGCACACCATAAACGTCATGATGAGCACGGTAAACAGAATCGCCCACTTGTTCTTGCCATGGGTGTCGCCCTCAAGGGCAATGTGCTCGCGGCGCAGCTGCTCTGCGGTTTTCTCCATATCCATCCTTTCGAGTGGCGCAACGCAAAAACGGGACCCCGATCGCCTGCAAACAGTCGCGATTGGGGTCCCGCCTACGGAATCGGAACGAAAGGTCGTCGAAGCTTTCTGCCAGCATCGGCGCCTCGTGCGAACGCTAGCCTAGCACTGCTCGAGCGCCTGCTCAAGGTCGGCAATCAGATCGGCCGTGTCCTCGAGACCGCACGACAGGCGTACCATGTCGGCAGAGATGCCGCAGGCGATGAGCTCCTCATCGTTCATTTGGCGATGGGTGGCGTTTGCCGGATGCAAGCAGCAGGTGCGGGCGTCGGCCACGTGCGTGGCGATCTGGGCGAGCTTAAGGCTCTTCATAAAGGTCTCGGCCGCCGCGCGACCACCGTTAAAGCCAAAGCTCACGACGCCGCAAGTACCGTTGGGCATGTACTTCTGAGCGATGTCATAGTACTTGTCGCCCTCCAGGCCCGGATAGCTCACGAAGCGTACCTTGGGGTGGCTCTGCAGGAACTTGGCGACCGCCAGACCATTCTCACAATGGCGCGGCATGCGCACGTGCAGGCTCTCGAGCGAGCTGTTCAGGAAGAACGCCGCCTGCGGGTTCTGCATGGGGCCGAGGTCGCGCATAAGCTGCGCAGTGGCCTTGGTAATAAAGGCGCCCTCGCGACCGAACTTCTCGGCATAGGTCACGCCGTGGTAGCTCTCGTCAGGCGTGGTGAGACCCGGGAACTTGTCCGCATGGGCCATCCAGTCAAACTGGCCATGGTCGACGATCACGCCACCCAGGTAGGCCGCATGGCCATCCATGTACTTAGTGGTGGAGTGCGTGACGATGTCGGCGCCCCACTCAAAGGGACGGCACATCACGGGCGTCGGGAAGGTGTTGTCGACCATCAGCGGTACGCCGTGGTCGTGCGCGGCCTTGGCAAAGCGCTCAATATCGAGCACGGCAAGGGCGGGGTTAGCAATCGTCTCGCCAAAGACAAGCTTGGTGTTGGGCTGGAAGGCTGCCTCGAGCTCCTCGTCGGTGCAGTCGGGGGCAACGAACGTGCAGGTCAAGCCCATACGACCCATGGTGTGAGCCAACAGGTTGTAGGTACCGCCGTAGATGGCGGAGCTCGCGACCACGTGATCGCCGGCGCCGGCAACGTTAAAGATCGCGAGGAAGTTCGCGGCCATGCCCGAGCTCGTGAGCATCGCTGCGGTGCCGCCCTCCATCTCGCAGATCTTGGCGGCAACCAAATCGCACGTGGGATTCTGCAGACGGCTGTAGAAATAGCCCGACTCCTCCAGGTCAAACAGCTTGCCCATGTGCTCGGACGTGTCGTACTTCCACGTGGTGGACTGGTAGATGGGCACCTGGCGCGGCTCCGCATCTCCCGGGTGATACCCGCCCTGAACACATGTCGTACCGATGGTCTGCTCGCTCATATCCAACTCCCTTACTTGGGTTTTGTTTTTATTCGGTTCACGATACCGCTACCCTGCACCCCTCTCAACCCATCCCCAAGGTAGGTTATGGGACAAATTGATCAGGGGTATTTATCTCAAGCCTTGGGCATTTGCTCGATAGATAAAAATGAGGCATCCATGAAGCTCTCGATGATTACACGCACCGTCATGGGTACCATAGGCGGGTACACCGTGACTAAGGAGACAACGATGAAGCAAATCGATACGGCCCAGCTCGACATCACCGCCTGTCAGGCTCAGGCTGCCGAATACCATGCCCGTGGCTTCAACTGCGCCCAGGCCGTCGCCTGCACGCTCGCACCTGCCGTCGGACTCGACCCCCAGGTCGCCTTTACCCTCACCGAGGGCTTTGGCGCCGGCATGGGCGGCATGACCGAAACCTGCGGCGCCATCTCGGGCGCCGTGGCCATCATGGGTTTTGTAATGAGCGACGGCATGGAAAACCCCAAGACCAAGGGCCAGACCTACAAGCTGTCGCGCGAAATCGCCAAGCGTTTTAAAACGAAGAACACAACGACCGTCTGCGGCACGCTCAAGGGCGTCGGATCGGATAAGGGTCCGCTCCGCAGCTGCCCTGGTTGCATCGACGATGCCGTCGAGATCGCCTGCGATGTGCTAAAGCAGCTCGCCGAGTAAACGGCAGCAACAGAAAACGACGGCCGGCGCGCTTGGGATCCATCCAAAAGCACG
>OGOT01001145.1_pt1 | contig 18575 bp, 16 predicted proteins | sample 1552791 | NCBI WGS metagenome assembly OGOT01 (sample SAMEA2580160, study PRJEB22360) | human gut metagenome | biome: human gut; feature: human-associated habitat; material: faeces | place: Denmark | collected 2008/2010
ACAACATCAAGATACAGAGGCTCGCCAAGAGCTCCTGGCTCTTTTGTTCTGTCAAGAACAGAGATCTGCTTAACTGTATCCGGAATTGCATCGATAAGAGCCTGTGCACAAAATGGTCTGTAAAGACGAACTTTAACAACACCGACTTTCTTGCCAGCTGCCATAAGGTAATCGATGGTCTCCTCGATGGTATCGTTTACGGAACCCATAGCTACGATGATGTGCTCAGCGTCAGCAGCTCCGTAGTAGTTGAACAGTTTGTAGTCTGTTCCGATCTTCTCGTTAACTTTGTCCATGTACTCCTGAACAACTGCCGGAAGAGCGTCATAATATGGATTACATGCCTCTCTTGCCTGGAAGAAGATATCCGGGTTCTGAGCGGAACCTCTCTGACATGGATGGTTCGGGTTCAGAGCACGGTTACGGAACTCTGCGATTGCGTCCATATCTGCCATATCTTTCAGATCTTCATAATCCCATGTCTCGATCTTCTGGATCTCATGAGATGTACGGAATCCGTCGAAGAAGTTGATGAATGGAACTTTTCCTTTGATTGCTGCAAGATGAGCAACCGGTGTAAGGTCCATAACCTCCTGTACAGAAGACTCACAAAGCATTGCACATCCAGTCTGACGACAGGCCATAACGTCGGAATGGTCACCGAAAATACAAAGTGCGTGGGAAGCAAGTGCACGGGCAGATACGTTGATAACTCCCGGAAGCTGCTCACCAGCGATCTTGTAAAGGTTCGGGATCATAAGCAGAAGACCCTGGGAAGCTGTGTAAGTTGTAGTCAGGGCACCTGCTGCCAGAGAACCGTGAACGGCACCTGCTGCACCTGCCTCAGACTGCATCTCTGTAACCTGTACTTCCTGTCCAAAGATGTTCTTTCTTCCCTGAGTTGCCCACTCGTCTGTAGCCTCAGCCATTACAGATGAAGGGGTAATCGGGTAAATAGCAGCTACATCAGAAAAAGCATATGATGCATGAGCGGCTGCATGGTTACCATCCATGGTTTTCATCTTTCTTGCCATTGTTTTTTCCTCCTTAAAGGTTTGTTAAAAAATATATCATTTAGGCTTATGAAGGCCTAAAATTCCATTGGTTATTATATCATAGATTCCCAGTTATGTCCATTTTCTTTCATTGTTTTTTGTATATTATCCTGTACAAACGCCGTTATCTTTTTCACAAATAAAAAAGAGCTGTTCGGAATTTTTCCTCTCCAAACTGCTCTCCTTATCATCTCATACGCTTATCCCAACTCACATCCGGGAATCACTTCTCCTCTTTTCCGAAAAGATCCTTCATGGATTTCCGACGGAGCATTGTCCACAGCTGATCCTGGATCTCCTGAAGCTCATCATGTGCATGGCAGGGAACTCCGTCCTGTCCGTTCCTTGGACACTGATATGTGCCGTTCAGGCACTCAATGATGGACATATCCGGATCGATCGCACTGTATATCTCATATAATGACAGTTCTTCCGGATCTCTCTTCAGCGCGTAACCGCCATGAACTCCGCGGTATCCTTCCACGAGCCCTGCATTCTGAAGCTTCTTCAGTATCTTGTATGCAAAGGGTGCTGTGATCGATTCCCTCTCACAGATCTCGCTGACGCTCAAACGCGGCTCCCACATCAATGCGCGGATAACCCGCATCGCATAATCGCTTTCTCTGGTGATAAACATTTTTAACCTCTCTTCTGTTCAACTAAGCTGCTGATTTATGATAGTTTCCGCATTCCATCCGATCTGCCACGTTCCTGGGTGTTTCTGATGTGCCAGAGAGCCGGATATCCATATCCCCGGAATACTTCATTACCACATACGACAGTATAACCCATTTTTTTATATAATAAAAGGTTATTATTTTCCTGTGATTCATAGTAATCCCCTGTTTTTCCTTTATTTAGCCGAAAAAAGGAAAATACAGCTTGCAAATTTTTCAGTTTACGGTACAATAGGAAACGATTGTAATGCTTTCGTATGTAATTGAAACGATATTTATTTAATGAAAAAAGAGGTATGATATGATTTCAGCAAATAACATCACACTGCGCGTTGGAAAAAAAGCGCTGTTTGAAGACGTTAACATCAAATTTACAGAGGGTAACTGTTATGGATTGATCGGCGCCAACGGCGCAGGAAAATCTACATTCCTCAAAATCCTTTCCGGTCAGCTTGAGCCTACCAAGGGCGACATTGTGATCACCCCCGGTCAGAGACTTTCTTTCCTGCAGCAGGATCACTTCAAATATGATGCTTATCCGGTTCTGGATACTGTCATCATGGGTAATGAAAGACTCTATCAGATTATGAAAGAGAAAGAAGCCATTTACGCAAAGGAAGATTTCACAGACGAAGATGGCATCCGTGCCAGCGAGCTTGAGGGTGAGTTTGCAGAAATGAACGGATGGGAAGCAGAGTCCGATGCTGCTACTCTTCTCAACGGTCTCGGCGTCGACACCGAGTTCCACTATACACAGATGGCAGACCTTACCGGTAGTATGAAGGTCAAGGTTCTTCTTGCACAGGCTCTTTTCGGAAATCCTGATATCCTTCTTCTTGATGAGCCGACCAACCACCTGGATCTTCCTGCTATCGAATGGCTGGAGGAGTTCCTGATCAATTTTGACAATACGGTTATCGTAGTATCCCATGACCGTTATTTCCTGAACAAGGTCTGCACACATACTGCTGATATCGATTATGGCAAGATCCAGCTTTATGCCGGAAACTACGACTTCTGGTTTGAATCCAGCCAGCTTCTGATCAAGCAGATGAAAGAGGCCAACAAAAAGAAAGAGGAGAAGATCAAAGAGCTCCAGGAGTTCATCTCCCGTTTCAGCGCCAATGCTTCCAAATCCAAGCAGGCGACTTCCAGAAAGCGTGCCCTGGAAAAGATCCAGCTGGATGACATGCGTCCTTCCAGCCGTAAATATCCATACATCGACTTCCGCCCGAACCGTGAGATCGGAAACGAAGTCCTCATGGTGGAAAATCTGTCCAAGACCATTGATGGAGTAAAGGTTCTGGACAACATTTCCTTCACTCTTGGTCGTGAAGATAAGGTTGCCTTTGTGGGTGCCAACGAGCAGGCCATCACAACCTTCTTCAAGATCCTTACAGGTGAAATGGAGCCGGATGAAGGAAATTACAAATGGGGCGTTACCACTTCCCAGGCATATTTCCCGAAGGATAACACACAGGAATTCGATAACGACCTTACTATCACCGACTGGCTGACACAGTACTCCGAGATCAAGGACGCAACCTACGTCCGTGGATTCCTTGGCCGTATGCTTTTCCCTGGTGAGGATGGTGTAAAACGTGTCCGTGTTCTTTCCGGTGGTGAAAAAGTTCGCTGTCTTCTTTCCAAGATGATGATCTCCGGTGCCAATATCCTGATCCTGGATGAGCCAACCAACCATCTGGATATGGAGTCTATCACAGCGCTGAACAACGGACTGATCAAATTCCCGGGAGTGATCCTTTTCACCTCACACGATCACCAGTTTGTACAGACAACTGCAAACCGCATCATGGAGATCCTTCCTAACGGCAAGCTGGTAGACAAGATCACCACTTACGACGAGTATCTTGCCAGCGACGAAATGGCCAAGAAGCGTCACGTATTCCAGGTTAACGAAGAGGACGCACAGGATAACTAAATCCCATGCTTCTGTAACAAAAATCTCCCCTGCTTCCGCCTTTACAGGCAGTCAGGGGAGTTTTTTTATCTGTTTTATATGCGCTTACTCCATGGTGATCGGAGCAAGCTTGCCCTGTGTTACATCCAGAAGATCTTTAAGCGGTACCTTCAGGGTAAGGCCTACTCTTCCACCACTTACATAGATCTCATCAAAGTTTTCGGCAGACTGGTCAAACACCACCGGATAATTTTTTTTCATTCCAAGAGGGCTGCAGCCTCCGCGGATATAGCCCGTGATCTTTGTAAGATCCTTTACATGGATCATATCTACTGTTTTTTCGCCTACAGACTTTGCGGCTGCCTTACGGTCCACCTCTTTCTCGATTGGAACTACAAACACATAGTAGCCGCCGCTTTTCCCTTCCATGACCAGGGTCTTAAAGGACTGATCATGAGGGGCTCCTGTGATGTCTGCACAGTGGATCCCATCTATGAACTCTCCACAGTCATATGCGATCGCTTCATATTTTACTTTTTTTCGATCCAGCATTCTCATCGCGTTTGTTTTGGCTTCTTTTCCCATTTCTGTCACTCCTCGGATTTTTCTCAGTTGTCTTTCCACTCATCAAGCTCATCCAGATCCTCATCATTCATCAGATCCGGGTTATTCCTGTAATTTCCATATTCTTCCTGCTCATCAAAATCCGCCATATTTTCAATATCCATCCGACGTCTTTTCTGCTGCAGTTTTTCAAAATCTTCATAGCTGTCCCTGTTTTCCGACTCATCAAAACGATCATAGTCTTCATGATCCTCCGGATCTGCATAGCGGGATCTGCTTCCCGTTCCTGCATTCCTTCGTTCCCTGGTGCTGCTGCTCTGGCTGTATCTGCGGCCTCTTCTGTCATCCGAAGCATAATTTCTGTCGGATGTTCTGTTTCTGCCGGATGTTCCGGAAGTGCTTCTTCTTTCAGTGGAACTGCCTTTGCTGTTTCTTTCGCTTCCGGATCTTTTTCGGCTGTCTGCATAATTTCTTTCTCGTCTGTCAGAGTTGCGTCCTTCTCTGTCAGATGGTCTGCGGGAACGTCTTTCACCCCGGCTTTCCCGGTCATCGTTTGCCCGGTTTTCGTATGTATATCTGTGATCGTCCCTGTTACGGTCAGAGGTGTATTCACGACTGTTTCCTCTACGGTCCCTTCCTGCCGGCTTCCTGGTCTCCTCCGGCAGAGCTCCATCGTCGTCATCCTCTTCTTCGTCATCTTCCTCATCGTATCGGTCTTTGTTGATGGCGAACTGGATCAGCATACCAAGGATCGCAATTCCCGCTGCCATACCGACGCCATATGGAAACTGCGCCAGCCCTGCGATCTTTGCAATGGATAATCCTGCCAGAACACCACCCAGTATACTGGTTCCGACAATGATCACTCCTTTCGCATAACGCATAGCAAGTACTCCCAGTCCCACGCCGATAAGGATGCACAGGAAAAAAGAAAAAGAACTGGTCGGATGGACCAGATAGATACTCAATGTTATTCCGATACCAAATCCCAGTACAAAGATTCCTGCCCTGTAGATCAGAAACGAAACAACAGCCAGTACGATCCCCAGTCCCGCCATGGCACCTGCGATCACCATTTTATCCTGAACACCGGACATATAGGTTACACCAAAGCCGGCGCCTGCTCCGATGATAAATCCAAAGATCATCATCCAGAACCGGAGGATACGATATCCCAGGATACAGTTCAAAAGCCCGAAAACGCAGAGCACTCCATATACGATCACCATCAGCTGGCTGATCTGTTCCATACCTCCTGCTCTCTGCAGTATGTCAAATCCTCTTGACAACATATCCATATTCATAACTTACTCCTCTCTTTCCAAAACCTCCGGAAATCTTCCCGAAGATGTTTCAGAAAATAAAATATATGGTATAAAAATTATCCATCACTCCATAATGATACTCCACCTGACCAAGTCCGTGAAGTTTCATATAATACTGTGCCACATTCTGTACCACGCCATCATCCAGCAGTTCCTGACAGGCTTCGGAAAAAGCTTCCTGACTGCCAAACTTGAAACGCACTACAGCCGCACCATTATCCAGTCTCATCTTACAATAATCATATATGTCCTGCCAGCTGTAATCTTCAAAGTACCCCTGGTTCAGCACATAAAAATCCAGATCCTTCGCAGTACATGCCGGAACTGTCAGTTCTTCCGATGGTGTATAGGTTTTTTCATATTCTTCCGGGAAAGGGCAGAGATAATCGTAAATGATCGTCTTATGTTCTTCCAGCTGTGCGGCATCTCCATTTAAAAAATCCGGCTGATCCCCATTGGTAGCATCTACATAATAATACTCCTGGCCTATTTTTACAATATCCCATGCATGACCCTCTGTACTTCCTTTTGTGCTTCCGTCCACATAAATACAGGGAATATCCAGCCTTTCCAGAAGATACTGGACAGCTCCTGCATATCCGGCACAGACTGCAGATTTTTTCCAGAAAACACCTGCTATGCTCTGATCATCCTCCCCAGTCTGATACTGGGTATGGTCAATAACATACGTATAAACAATGCGTACCTTCTCGTAATCACCGGCATCCTCCGGGATCAGGGCTCTGACCTCCTGAAAGCTCTGCTCCATGGCCGTCTGTATCTCATCGATCTCGCTGTCTGTATAAGTATAGCCCGGAGTAAAAACGCAGTAATCACTGTCTGAATACGTAGTTTTGTAGATTTTTTCACGATTGTGGACCCAGAATATCTCCGGGTGGTCTTTCAATACTGCATGATAGCTTCTGTCAATACTGTCATCATCGGAGATCGTCAGATAAAACTCCTTTTCCCGGGCACGGATTCCTTTCAGCAGCTCCCGATATACTCTCTGCTCTTCTTCCGTAAGCTGTTTGAAATAATATTCCTGATGCCCTTCTTCGCTCTGGGCAACCTCCATCTGACGCAGTTCCTCTACTTCCTTTGGTTCGCCTGAAATAATGCTCTTTGCTATGGAGCGGATCTGACCCAGTGCCCCTGCCGAAGCGCTAAAGGGCTGAAGGATCACTGCAGCTGTAAGCACTGCGGCTGCCATGGGGCAGAAATTTCTTTTTTTCATAATATCATGTCCTATGTCTGAAGCAGCGATTGTAAGAAAGGGCAGCCTCCCGTGGGAGACTGCCCTTATCTTCAATCGCTGTCCCTTAGTTTTCCATTTCCAGTGTTTCTACATCATCATCAAATGTATCCACTGCATCGTCCATGGTCTCCTGATCCAGAGTCAGCGTCTCAACTTCATCTTCTTCCTCATCCTCCTGCAAAGCCTTATTCTTAAAATCTGCAAGAAGGTCACTGGAAACAGTATCACCGGATGCCAGTGCATCCTTCAGTGCATCAGATCTAACCACATCCGTGAGGAGCTTTTCTGCACTCTCCTCTGTCAGAACATCATTCTCTGTAGCTGTGGTCTCATTTTCCTCCGCCGTTGTATCCTGATAGAAGGATGGCTTTCTGATATAACGGAAGCTTGCACTGTATGCCTCACCAACCGTTACACCATTCTTGCTTGAGGAACAATGTACTGCGATCCAGTCGCCGGAATCCGTCTTTCCGCACAGGATACCAACGTGGTTGTTGCTTCCTGCTTCCGGTCCTCTCTGGAATACCAGATCTCCTGGCTGTGCATCTGCTTCGCTGACAACACCGGCCTTCTCCCACTGGTCAGAGGTTCCGTCTCCAACTGCTGCCTGCATTCCCTGATCCTTATATCCATTGATCACTGCCCAAGTAACAAAGCCGCTGCAGTCCAGACCATATGCACGGAGCGTACCGGAGCTTCTGCTGCCGTCTGCAGATACCTTCTCAACGGAGCCCCAGCTTGGATCTTCTCCGATCACCGTAGATTTACCGCCCCAGAAATATCCGACCTTACCAACCAGTGAATACGCTGCGGTGATAACATCTACACGATCCTCAGAAACATTGTCTCCCACGCTTTCACGGACAAAGCCTTTGGATGCGGTAACTACCGCACAGAGAAGCTTACAGTCTGTTTCCACATATTTCTTAAGGACGCTTCTGTCTTTCTTTGCAATATTGTTCTTCTTGATGTAGTAGTTGATCTTGCGATTTCCGTAGGATATCTTGGTAATATCCTGCTTGTCCCTGACGATGGGGTTCATCTCCGCAAAGATCCTTGCCAGATCATCCTTGCAGGATGCATCCAATGTAAATGACGTTGCTCCTGCTTTGCTCTTTTCGTAAATATAAACAGCAAGGATATCCTGCCAGTTTCTTACCAGAAGTGTATTCTCCGTATCGGTAAGCTTGTTCTTCTCTTTATATTCTCTTTCGATCTCTTCCATTACAGAAGCAAAATCATCAGAGAAGGACAGATGATAATTGCTCTTAAGACTATCCAGATAAAAATCCTTGCCCGCATGGAGATTGGATACCATATTTGTCACATAAACAGGATCTCCGATCTGTGTTGCTGTGGCGTTATTTCCATCTGTGATCTCTGTATTCTTGTTATCTTCCGTGCTGCTATCATCTTTTTTGTTATCTTTTTTGTTGTCTTTTTTGTTATCACTGTCGTTCTTGTCGACAGCTGCAAGCTTGGCTTCTGCCTCAGTCAGGATCTTATAATTCGTAACCTTGGCCTTTTCTGTATTAGACAGTGCCTCATAAGCTGCACGTACGCTATTTATCTCCGCTTTATCTGCTGCTGTGATCGTTCTACCTACCAGTGCTTTGATCTTCCGGATCACCGCCTGTACCTTTGCAGAGTCATCCCTAGCCGGTGTTGCCGTCGGCGCAGGCGTTGCCGTTGGTGCAGGTGTCGCGGTCGGTTCCGGTGTTGCCGTTGGTGCAGGTGTCGCTGTCGGCTCCGGTGTTCCCGTCGGCGCAGGTGTTGCAGTTGGCTCCGGTGTTTCCGTCGGCGCAGGTGTCGGTGTATCTGTTGGCTCCGGCGCTGTAGTTGGTTCCGGGTTAGGTGCAGCAGTTATTTCCGGTCCTGCCGGAACTTCTGGTTCCGGTTCACTTACCTCGCTCCCGTCTCCTAAAACACCTTCCTCAGCAACAACATTATCTGCTTCCTCGGCGGCTTTTACTCCGGTTGGAATTGCCAGTACCATAGCTGATAACATCGTGATGCAAAAAAACTTATTCAGGTACTTGTTCTTCATATTTATTAAGATGCTCCCTTCTTTCCTTGAACATCCCTTTACTTCCCCTATAATAAAGGTCTGCCTTAAACCGTTTGATAACTTAAAGTTTAATTCAATTTATTTTAGCATACGAAAATCGTGAAATCAACTGTTCTGGTAGGATATCTCCTTCAATTCATCTATTTTTCACTTTTTATTCACATTTTTGTAAGATTTTTTAGAGTTTACCATAACGTAAAAAAGCCACAGTGCTCTCACACACTGCAGCTTTTTATATACTGTCAGACAGTCACTGCCGGCTGTCTGCCCATATGAAACTGTTTTCTGACACAGAGCTGAAAAATCCCCTGTACAACCTGATAGCACACCCGAAGGATAAAACGGATGTCATCGGCAATGCACCGCGGGCTTTCCAGATAATATGCATGACGCTCACGGATATATTCCACAAGTTCCTCAAAGCTTTCAAACTGCTTCGCTTCTTCCAGCTGGCTGTCTGCTGCGCCGCTGAGGATGCATTCTCTCAGGCGGTTTTTCAGCTCAGCTTCATAAGAATTATGTGCTGCAAGATTTCCTTTGTATGTTTTGTTATGAGGAAAAGTAAAATAATCAGCCATATAATGCATGACCTCACCGAATCTTCTCCAGTATACTCTGGCATTCTCTTCCTCCGGGTTCTTCTCGACAAGCGCCCTCATCTTATTCTGGAGGTGATCGAATGTTCCGAAAAACTCATGTCTGGTGGTGAGAAACGATGGTTTCAGATCAGGCATGATATTGCCCAGGCAAAACGCTTTTCTGTGCTGCTGGAGACTGTACACCTCAGACATCTGGTCAGCCAGGTATCTGCCTAACAGTATATGTGATTTTTTACGCAATTTTTTCCCTCTTCCTTCTTTCCTGATCCAGATCCTGACCGGTCAACAGTAATTTGGTTCCGCCCGGTCCTCTTCTGGGATCCATAAATCATCCGTTTACCGGAACCAACTTTACTATAGCACTGTTTTTTCAAATAATCAAATAGAGATTATGTAAATTTTAATCCAGATCAAAAAGCTGCCGCTGCTTCAGATCAATAGATGCCCAGACGGTACTTGTCTTCGGTTCTCCGTAAAGATAAACCGTGCTGGAAACCTGAGCAGCATATATAATTCACTTTTTGTTCCAATCCCTCCATCAAGTCCAACACTGTTGTGCGCAGCTTCAACCAGGGTCTTTGCCCTATCTTCAGTAACTCCTCTGCCACGCATCTTTTTATCATGCCAGATCTTTCGGATCCCATTTACTCCAAGCGCGATCACATCTTTTGGCAATGGTGCTTTTTCAAGCACTGCCAGGCCGCTTATTGCATCAAATCGTGTGTATAATCCCAGATATTCCGGGAAATGTATTGCAAGCCATCTCTGAATCCTGTTTGCAGATATGTTGTGCTGCTTCATGATCCCGTCACGGCTGTATACCAGGTCTCTTATCAGAACCGCAATCTTTTTATTCTCAGTCTTAAGTGTCTCTGCCCAAAGGTTGAAAGAATTGAACCCTTCCAGATCGTTATGAAAAGAAAAAATACGTTTTGTAAGTTCGCGTCCTCTGTTATCAAAAGCTCTTGCATAATGTATCTGGCTTCCTATATCAACTCCGACAACCATTGTTGAATCTGTTACTTGCTCAATCTTTTCATTCTGTGTATAATTCATTTGGAACCTCCAGTGCTTGATTGTTTTGTTTACATCCGCCAAGATGCAACTCAATCATACCTTGAGGTTCTTTTTTATTCAATTGGCGCTTTTAATGAATTACAGGAATGCTCCTTTCAAGCATATTCAGCACTTATATATTGCTTCCCAAATATTTTAAAGAAAAGCGTACCACTATTTTAATGATACGCTCATCATTATTAAATCACTTCAAAATGCTTCAATGCATCCTTTATTGCTTCAACCTTCTCTGGAGTTGGATGCTTCCTCGGCTGTTTCAATTTCTCTACCGCATTAGGAGCACCGTACATCGGCAAGCCTAAATCTCTCTTTACCTCTGCAATATATGCGGTATGTACTTTGAAGCCGTATTTAGCTTCTATGTACTCCTTCATCATTTTGTAGGTCACTCGTTCTTTGGGCTTATAGCTTTCCGCTCTTTTAGCAATATTATCAAGTGGAACTTTTCCCTCACCCTCGCCAAACTCAACTTTTACGTTGATATGTCCGTCTGGCTTTTTGTGGGAAAGCAGTACTACCGTCTCCACATGCGGTGTCGTTTTTCACTGCTTTAACAGTACGCGAACCCGCATAGTTACTGAGTTTTTACACCCTTTGACAGGTTGCTAATATCTGCAATCATAAGGTTAAGACATGGCGTACAGACCGTTTGACTTTGTAAACGTGTGGCGGGTACGCCGATATTTTGTAACACTTTTATAATACAAAATTATTCTAAATACTGCTACCATATTTGGTAATATATCAGTACGCCGATTTGTTTTGGGCATTTTTGCGAATGGCATTAACACCCTTTCAATGTTCACTTTTATTGAAACCGATATTTTCCTTTTCCATGTCCTGTTACAGGTACGATTACCTCACTATCAACCAACAGTTTTATTAACTTGGAAGCTCTTGATGGCTTTAATCCAGTAATTTCTTCAACTATCGTTCTTCCGAAACAATTTTCTTTTCCACATTTTGAAAATATTTCTACTGTATGATTTATTGTTTTTTCTGAAATCGTATCTGAGAAAGAAAGTAATTTATTTCGAATGTCCACTTTTGTGCTTTCAATGTCCACTTCTCTACTCTTAATGTCCACTTTTACTCTTTCAATGTCCACTTCTGCAAACCTTCCACTAATGTGCATCGTACGATTATGAAGTTCATTCTTCTCATCCAACAATAAATTTCTTAAAAACAATTCCAAATACTCGGTTGTTTCATGAACACCATTTTTCAAATCGTTATAATTGGCCCTAACAAGTGCATTTCTAAAATACCATGCATTCTCCGCAAAAATGTCGTTAGTTGCATCAAATCCAAGTGTTCTAAGATACTTAATAAAAAATACTGCCGTAGTTCGTGTGTTTCCCTCTCCGAATACATGTATCTGCCATAATCTTGATACAAAAAACGCCAGGTGGTGAATAATTTCTTCCATGCTCAAGTTTTTATAACTAAACTTCTTTTCCTCTGCAAAATCATAGTCCAAGGTTGCGCGAAGTTCTGATGCACTTCCATAAAGAACCGTTGCTCCATTCAGCACCCATTCCTTTTTTGTAATATTATAATCTCTCAGTTTTCCTGCATGTCCATAAATCCCAGCAAACAACTTTTTATGAATAGAGATATACTCATTCGGAGTAAAACTAAATGCTTTCTCCGATAAAATTTTTGCAATTCTAACAGCAACTTTGTCGGCCTCTTCCGTACGGTCGTCTGTATCTGCTTTTGGATTTTCTTCATAATACGTATTTAGAAGTTCCTGCGCTTCATCAATCGAAATATCACCTTCAATATTCTTTATTGCAGTATCAATCAAATACTTCGAAGGCTTTAATCCATCCACTGCTTGAAGTCCGATAGCTGTATGCCAGGCGTAACCTTTGTCTCTTTTACTTGGTTCTGATTGCCTTATATACTCTTTAAAAGGATCTTTATCCATCAAATTGCCTCCATTCATTTTTACCAATACCAGCTCTTTCTGATACTGTCTTGCAAAGATTTTTCCTTTTCTTCAGCACTTTTTTCATGCTGACGTTTTCCCAGATATTCATCCTCAGTCTCTATAGACGGATCATACCAGTCAGCTTTCTTCAGCGCCCATTCAATCCATTCTGGAGTAATATCTTCATTTCCACTATCTATCATAGCCTGAATATATTCTCTTATTTCCTTTGCAATTCTATAGTCTTCAGCTTTGTTTACAAGTTCTTTTACAAGACGAATTTCTTGTTCTTTTCTTTGTCTATTTTCTTCTCTACATCTCGCTTCTTCAACTCTCTTACGTTCTGCCTCTTCACGTGCTTCTCGTACAATTCTATTCTCTTCTGCCTTCTCATACAGGGTAACCAAAATATCACCCAGTCTATCTTCTAATTTTTCAGAATCGTTATCTCTAATGTAGCTTCGCTCCCCAAACTCAATACGAAGTTTACCATTATATACCTTGTCATATTTTCTAATTTGCGGTTTTGAAGCCCATCTATGATTTTTGATATCATCATTATACTTTACGAGCTCCTGTGCCTCTTGCTTAGTCATTTCATGCTTTACTTGGTCTTGACTCTCAACCATACGAAATCTAACAATATCATCTCTAATTTTCACAGACAAATCACTATTAATACTTCCACCTAAAGATTCAATTGATTTGAATACGGTATCTAATATAGCAATTGCACGTGACATACACTCATCAGACATTTCCTTAAAGAATGCAGGTTCGTTTTCTGGTTTATTATGTCTTGGATTATAGCATGGTCTACTCTGTGCTTCTTTCAGTTTTGACTTATAATCTGCAATATCCTTCTTGTATTGGACCAACATTTTATGCAATCGTGTACTTTGACTTATCTGCAGATTGCATGCATATTCTAATACTTTATTTCTTTCCGTCTCATCCAAATAATCAAGAATTCCATCCGGCCACTTAGGTATATTCTCCATTTTTTTCTGTGATAAATCTTCCTCGACTGCTACGTCCAATTCTTCTGTTACGTCAGTATGCACTTTCTCTACTACTTCTGCCTTAGCTTTCCGAATACGCTTAACAACCGCGTCTTTCGTTATCAATGAAATTTCTGTATCTTCCAATCCAGAAAATTCTACAATCTCATTCGATACATCTTTTCCCATATTCTTCTTAGTCCAATAACCAGAAGAAGGAAAAGATATATTTTCTACTTTACAAGTTGCTATCAGTTTACCATAATTCAAGTTATATTTTCTGGCTACCCCTGCAACTGAAAGAGCCCATATTTCATCATAGAGCTGCTTACGAGTCAATTTAACTATTCCTTTTTCATTCTCCATCCTGGCAGCTCCTTTCCTGCATATTTTTTGTCAACATCTTTGTATTTTCCCAGCGAAAACGCATATTCATAAAGCTCTAATCCTGCTGATCCTCGTTTTCGCTTAATAGAAAAACCAAATCTTTTTTCATTTCTTCAAACTGTTCTATTATAGTATTTAGACTCTTTTCTATATTTTGAACTTGTACTTCTGATGTTTTCCCATACTTATATGCAATCAATCTCTCACCAATTATGTGATAGGACCAACTCTCAGAATATGTTCTATCTCTTTCTTCATTGTGAATTGCAAAACCGATCGGTAAAAGATCATTTCTCATGCCGATACTAACCGCCATAGGGGATATGCCTAGGTAATCTGCCGCTATCTTACATGTTATTTTACTCATATTTCTAATATCTTCATCTGTATATTTAGGCATAATTTATCTCCTTTAATAAAAATATTTTTCCGCCCTGAACAAGAAAAACTTTTTAAGCTATAAGTAAGTCGCCTTAATCTAAAAAATCAAACTGAGATGCTTTTGATGCAGTTTTGAACCCATCATTTCTATCATGCTTTCCTTCTTCGTTTATTTCTGTTAATATATCTTTAATTTTACTTAGGCCACTTATCTTAAATTGGTATACGGTAAACTATCCGTACTGCTCTAACTTTAAGCCGCCGTTTCCGGCGGCAAGGTTTTAAATATTAGTTGCTTTTGTTTTGCTCCGGCATATTGCTGGAAGTTTTTCAGACCATGGCAGGATATCATCTATAAAACTATATTCCCTGTCATCCTGGTGGTCCTTCAATACAGTCAGGACATGTTCAAGATACCGAAAAGGATTCAGATTGTTAGCTTTTGCCGTTTCTGTGATGCTGTAGATAATGGCACTGGCATTTGCGCCATCCAGACTGTCGATCAGCTTCCATGTATGCTTATGGAGACAAAAGCTACGCAGAGCACTTTCTGTCGCATTGTTATCCATAGGAATATCACCGTCTTCCAGAAAGGCTTTCAGAGAAACTTCCTGATTGATACAGTAGTTGATCCCATCCAGAGTCTTTCCTCTGGAAAGCTGATTTTTAATCTGGATCTCTTTTGCCCATGCAAAGAAGGCCTCTACAAGAGGTCTGATATTGGCCTGACGGTACATCTTTCTGACTTTTGCAGGCTGTCCCTCCATCTGGTTGTCCAGATGATAGATTGCTGCGATCCGGCTGACTGCTTCATAAGCTACAGTCTCTTTCGCATTTTTCTGTGCTGCTTTCGGCAGGGCTTTCAATGCCTCCGCAAACCTGCGCCTTGCATGTGACCAGCAGCCGGCAAAGACGATGTCTGGATTTTCCCTGTCCAGCTTCCTGTATGCAGAGTAACCGTCGCATACTACGATCCCTTTAAAATCCTTCAGGAATTCTTCCGGATGGTCCGCTTTTATGATTGTCTGGTTGTCCTTACCAGCGTAGACTGCCACATGATGTTCTTCAACAGTATAGACTGCCGGCTGCACACGTACCCTTTTATATATCTCGTCTGGAAGCTGTTTCCATCCATCTGTGCCAAAGACATCCTGGAGTTTTTCTTCTGACAGGGTATGGACGATCACTTCAATCGGAAGATCTTTTAGATCTGCCTCCCGTTTTCCTTTATTTTTACGACGCGGCTGTATCACCTCTTCCTCAACAGGCTCAACCACATACAGTGTTTCCGTAAGTGCTTCAGCCTCATTAAATATAAGCTCCAGTTCCAGCTGTCCGGAGATCGTTTCCAGTTTTTCGGAAGAACGGCCGTAACGCTTAGTGTTTGCGTCAGCGATCTGCTCGATCAGGCGCTCCATGTTTGTATTCAGCTGGTGAATCTGATCCTGCATGGACAGGATGATTGCCATAAGTGTTTCCCTGCTGAAATTATTCAGTTCTTCTTCTGTATATATTTTTGCCATGGATGCCGTTCTCCTTTATCTGATGTTCCTATTGTAACGCAAAGATAAAGAAAAAGCGAATCAGGCAGACAGGGTATTCGTCATTTTTACTAATAGATGAATACTCTGAAAAACTCAAAAAACTATTAGTTTTTCGGGCTTTTCAGAGTACTTATCCACAAGCCCTGTAAAGGGGCCTGAAAGTACTCCTGAATAAATGAAGGCAGCGGAATTATGAAAAGTGGATAACTCTTTTTCGGGACTTATGATGATTGGAAGATGTTTTTTTATTTTCTCTGTTTTGCACAGGATCTTATAAGATCTTATCCGGTCTGACTTCCTGGATCGGATGGCGTGCAACAATTTCCAGTCCCTGCATGAGATATTGGTACTGCTCTGGGGTGATCTCCAATGCTTCTTCTTTTGTGCGGGGCCAGTTGAATGCACCCAACTCCAGTCTTTTGTATAGAAGCAGGAAGCCGTCGCCTTCCCAGACCAGCCCTTTGATGCGGTCAGTACGTCTTCCGCAGAACAGGAACAGAATATCTTTTTGATACGGATCCAGCTGAAAATTGAACTTGATAATGGATGCAAGCCCCTCCATACCACGTCTCAGATCTGTGTAGCCGGTAGCGAGATAGATCCTGCGGAACCCGGAAGCATCATTCAGCATGAAAGATATCTCCGATACGTGACAGGAGTTCTGCTGAAACGGAATTGGATATCTCTACAGAGACCGGTCCTTTTCGGAGGATGATAGCCGGATGGAGTCCATTTCTGACAGACTCCTGTTTTATTGGAATGCTGATCTCTGCGAACGAAATCTTTTGTGGGCTGGTTTCATCTGCCGGGTCTGTGATAACCGAAAGGTCCTTTGATGTCGAAGCAGCAAAAGCTTCTTTTCTGAGAATCCTTTGCCAGTAAAAGAATTGTTTGTCTGAGATCCCATTAGCCCGGCACCATTCAGTTTTATTCATACCGCTGTTCAAACATTCATTCATGATCTGGGTCCAATGTTCAATGCGGACCTGACGTGTGATCTTATCCATAAGATCCTCCTTTAAAAAACTTTTAGTTTTACAAAGGGATTATCTCATGGTTTTAGGTGAAAAGCACGGTACTAACTATTTACCGTATACTACTCTACCGCGTACAAATTTATATAAAAAATGCCTTTTAGCAAGCAGATGTATTTTCTCGCTAAAAGGTACTTCGCCCTTGTGCATATATTCAATTTATTTTTTCATGCACATTTTTATTCATTAAATTTCTATGATATGTTTCCTTAAAAATAACTCTCAAACCCGCTTAAACTGGGCATTTCTTAGAGAGTAAGCACACAGTCTCAACATGGCACGAGAAGATAGAAAGTACGTCTAATACCCCTCTCGGTATGCGGAAACTTATCGACCGCCATTTTGCCATTTCGTCCGTATGCGGAAACATATCAAATGCCGCCAACCAAGAATATTATCCATTTCCTGATTGGCGGCAGCTATTTTTTCTGGTTCGTTCATCTTGTTGCTTTACAGATTTTAAAGTTTCTCAAGCAATAGGTCCAACTGCTTCTTTAGTTGCTCAAGGTTATAGTATCTAATACCCTTCCACCCAATTCTTGCTGCTGATAGTACATGTTCCGCCCTATCATCCACATATATTACATTAACAGAACCATTGACCGTTGCTAATTCTCTGTTAACTAAGTCCCATAGTTGCGCAGTATCCTTTGAGAAACCAAAACATATGACGGGAAATAGTAATCTAAATTAGTATCTATATCCAATATTTTTTCTAATAATCGGCTTCTTCCTGCGTCTATGTTTGTAAGTATGCCAATTTGAATATTTTGACGTAGTTTCTGTAAGTATTTCATCATAGAATTATTCAGGCTATATGTATCCATCCACATACCTGTTAATATATTTGCAGAATGTTCGTCAATCGTGCTATTTTGAGAAACTATTCTCCAGAACTCTACTTCCGTTATTTTATTTTCCCTAAAATCTCTACCAACAACAGATTTTTCACTTATTCGATTGTTCAATTCAGCCTGGGTTAGACCGACCGTATTTGCCAACAGTTCTTCCTGTTCTAGTAAATGATCATATCCCAATACGCCACCATAATCAAGTAATAGTATTTTTTTAACCATAAGCAAATCATCCTCAAAAAATTCAATTTCCTATATCTATTGCTTCCAGTTTTCCTACAACAAATATGTAGGAAAAAGCTCCAATGCATGAAATAATACCTGAAGCCAATAAAGCAACTTTGAATCCCCCTGTCTTATAAATAATGTATCCCGTAATAATCGGTGCTACTATCCCTGCAATATTTGACACCGTATTTTGTATCCCACCTATGGTTCCAACTAAATTAGAATCTGGTGCAATATCTCCCGGTATAGCCCATATGCTCGGAGACGCTGCGATAGCCATTGCAAAAGAAAAGGATAATAACGCTACTGCAAGATAACCAGAATGTACTGAATCGGCAAAAACAATTGAACCAGAACATATAAGGCCTACACACAAAGGCAATTTTCTTGAAAGAGTTTTAGAATGGCCATTACTAATCATTTTATCCGTAATTGTGCCAGCAATAAGTCCTCCGAAGACGGCCGCTATAGAAGGTAACATCCCCCAGATTCCTACCTTAAGAATTGAAAATCCCTTTTCAGACACCAAATAACTCGGAAACCAAGTCAAATAGAAATTTTTAATGTAATTGTAGCAAAAAAATCCTATACTCATCCCCAAAACTTTTCTATTTACGATACAAGAAAAAACATTTTCCTTACTTAATTTTACCTTACTTGTAATTT
>OGOT01001158.1_pt1 | contig 18419 bp, 19 predicted proteins | sample 1552791 | NCBI WGS metagenome assembly OGOT01 (sample SAMEA2580160, study PRJEB22360) | human gut metagenome | biome: human gut; feature: human-associated habitat; material: faeces | place: Denmark | collected 2008/2010
CGTCAAACTTGATATGAGCCATATAATATTTCTCTTTGGTAAATTCCTTGATCTTCTGATTTCGATCCACGATCATGGCAAGTGTTGGTGTCTGTACTCTTCCAACTTTCAGATTCTGGTTATACAGAACGGAAAAAAGACGGCTCGCATTGATTCCCACCAGCCAGTCTGCCTTTGCCCTGCAAAGTGCTGACTGATAGAGACTGTCATAACACGAACCGTCTTTTAATGACGCAAATCCATCTTTAATTGCCTGTTCCTCCATGGAAGAGATCCAGAGCCGCTTCATCGGCTTTTTGCATCCTGCCTGCTCATACACCAGACGGAAGATTAGTTCTCCTTCCCGCCCGGCATCTGTAGCACAGATTACTTCATCTACTTTGGAATCTCGCATCAGTTTTTTCAAGATTCCAAACTGCTTTTTCGTGCCTTCCAATACCCTGTGTTTCCAACATTCCGGCACAATCGGCAGATCTTCATATCTCCATTTTTTATATTTTTCATCGTATTCTGATGCATCACATAATCCAACCAGATGTCCTACGCACCAGGAAACGAGATAACCGTTTCCTTCCACGTAGCCATCTTTTCTTGTTCTGGCTCCAAGCACGGAAGCCAGTGCCATCGCAACCGATGGCTTTTCTGCAATCACTAACTTCATTTACTCCTGCTCCTCTTCTTCATCTTCCAGCACAGCATCATCAAAATCCTCGTCTCTCAGGATTTCTGGTTCTATACTTTCTTCCTGCTCATCTGCATCGTCTACTTCCCGCTTTTCAGATTCTGAATCTTCGGATTCATCTTCATCCTCTTCCATCTCATCCTCGTCATCATATTCATGCTTTGGTTTATAGACTTTGAAGTAATATCCTCCTGCCGCAGCTCCTACTGCAACCAGTGCAATCAGAAGATACGTTCCAAATGGACTTTTATCTTCTGGCATCTGGATTTCATCCTCTACCTTATCTTTCTCAGCTGTCTCAGTTGTTTCCGGCTTTTCTTCTTCAGCCTGTTTCTCTGGTTCTGCATAAACAGTATCTACTTCCGGAAGTGTCACGGAATCAGAAAGTGTGAAGTTCATCAGATCTTTCTCGCTGACTTCTGTAAGGAAATACACATTATCCTGAGATTTTGAATTGTCGATGATCAGATAAAAAATCTTACCACTCTTAGTTGAAATGGTATAAAACTCTTTTGTGCCTTCCGTAGCTGTTTTAGTAACAGAATCTGCTGTCTCGCCTTCTTTATTAAGCTGTTCCTCAATACCTGTCACTGTCCGATCATCCACAGTTCCTTTTGCATCTGTTGGCTCAGAAGCTTGTGCATCCTGCGGAAGCGGAGAAGTCGTTGTTTTTTCAGTTCCCGTTGCATCTGCACTGGTCGTAGTTGCCATTGCACCATTGCTGTCACTGGAGGTTTTCTGTTTCTCTGCCTGCTTCTTTGCCCATTCATAATAAGGATTCTGCAACACATACTTTTCAGAAGTATTTCCGGCACCGTCTGTTACCGTAATCTCAATCTGTTTTGTAGTAAAATCTTTCTGTGTCAGTTGCACTCTCAGCATTCCATCCTTCAGATCTGTATAAGTGGTGCCATTAACTGTTACTGCAGTAATCCCGGATACTGTATCATTCCCCTGAATCGTCAGCACACCATCTGTCAGGGAAGCAGAGAGTGTCGGCTTTTCCGTGTCATAACACTTAATAGAACGATTCTGCTCATACACCTTTCCATCACCATCTGTCACACGCACATACACTGTCTGATTTCCTGTGATCGTGATACTTCCGCTTCCAGTTACATCCTGCCAGCTTCCATCTTTTCCTGCTTTTGCTTCAATCTTTGCTATTGAGAAACCTTCCGGCATATGGCTGGCATCTACCGTAACAGCAATGGTTGTTTCTCCCTGTTTCCAGCCATCCGGTTTCTCAATCGTGATTGCAGGCGTGGTATTCTCAGCTGCATAAGCAGTCTGTGTCTGGAGCAAAGGTGTTGTCAGGCAAAGAAATGTCGTTGCTGCAAGCAGACTCTTTTTTACCCTGCTTTTAGTAATTGTTCTCTTCTTCTGTTTCATTTTTTCCAGATTCATCATCGGCTTTTATTTCCTCCTTCTGTATTTCTACCCTGCCGGGCAACTCATTTTTCATTTTCTTTTTAAAAGCTTCCAATTCCGGAATACTCATATCCATTGCACGGATAATTCTTACAATTTCCAGATTTTCTGCTTCTGTTTTTGCAATCTCCGCAGCCTTGAACCGCTTTAAATCTGCTTCATATCTGGCTTTAGATGCTTCCATTTTTTCCTTGGCTTTCTCATAATCTGCCGTTGCTTTTTCAAGACTTTTCATCTCTTCTCCTTTCCGGGCGGCTGTTATACCGCCCTTTTCCTTACCATCGCCCGAATCCATAGAAATGGCTCTGCCAGTATGGAGAGTTGATGGACGTGTACTGAACCGGATGCCCACAATGGATCATCTGACCATTGCCCACATAGATTCCAATATGCGTTACTGGTTCTCCTGCATCGTAGGTTCCGGTAAAGAAGATCAGATCTCCTGGCTGTGCTTCTGACTGGGATACTGGCGTACAAATGTTGTACAGTCCCTGTGCAGTCAGCCTTCCCGTATTTCTTACCCCGGAATGAACCAGACAGTAGCTGACAAATCCGGAACAATCGAATCCACTTGGGGAATATCCACCCCATACATATGGTGTTCCAAGATATTTTGCAGCCTCTTCCAGTAGTCGCTGTGCCGCTTCGCTGGTGTATTCATTTCCACCAAATCCTGCCCCTTCTCCTGTTTCCAGATAAAAGATCGGGTTTAACCGCTCTCCATTTTTCAAAAGTTCAATGTGAAGATGGCTTCCTGTAGAATTTCCGGTATTTCCTACAAGACCGATCTCATCACCTTTCGTGACGGATGCACCTGCAGATACACTCCGGCTGCTTAAATGTGCATACCGCAGTTCATAGCCTTTACTGTCCTTGATTACAACATAATTGCCATAGCTGTCGTTATAAGCAGAAGTTGTAACCGTTCCGGTCAGCCCTGCCATTACTTTTGTCCCTTCCGGTGCTCCGATATCCATACCATTGTGTAACTGATTTGCTCCTGATATTGGATGAATCCGATATCCATAATAGCTGGTCACACTGGAATACCAGTTAAAATCAACTGGTGTCGCAAACATTTGTAAATTACCTTTCGTATCGTTATAAACACTGAACAGTTCTTTCTGGAAAAATCCCAACCTGTCCTGACAGATTGACATCAGGTTTCCACTGGTCAATGTTACATTCAGCGTGTCCACATCTCTGATTCTGGTCACTTCGACTTCATTGCTTCCGTTATCATCTGCAAGATAACATTCCCAGGTCTGATGTCCATGTGCAGATGCTGCCGCATGACTGTCATAATAGACATCAAATTGTACACCGTATCTTGCGAAAGCTCCGGTATCTTCTACGGTATATTCGACACCATTCATAACTACCTTTGTTCCCATTGGAACAAACGGATTGGAAGCATCTACCGCTAAGGTATGATTGGCAGTTGGATATGCTCCACTGGCAGTCGGTCCTCCGCTCCAAATACCACAACAGATTGGACAGTTACAATATCCACTGGTCACAACCTGTCCCAAAGATTCTCCAACTCTTACTGTTGCTGTCTCCGTTACAGTCTCATTGACTGCTTCAGTAGTTAAATGATATTGCTCTGCAAACAAGGCGTCCAGCTCCGGCTTGACCTGTTCAAAAGTAAATTCTTCATACTTTGCAGACAGATAACTAATCAGGATAAACGGATCATGCTCAATAGGTCCGATGTTATATCGGTATTCCTCATGTCCTGGTTCTTCAGATTCCATATTGTTGATCCGCTCCTGCAGATTAGCTTCCAGCTGTGTGTAATACAGTTCCGCTTCCCGGATTGCCTGATCCGATGACAGATAACTGGTTCCGGTGTAAGTGATCACATTTTGTAAAAACACTGCAGAGCATGACGTGACATTCGTTATGATCAGAAACATCAATCCGATCAGAACTGCTACACTGATATACACCTTCCGGTTTTCTTTAAAGAAGTTGGTGACTTTGCCGCCAATCTTCTTGATATAATCAATCGTACCTTTTGTAGCTGTTCCTACTGTCTGTTCACTTCGCTTCGCTTTGGCATAATCCCGTTTGATCTGTTGCTTCTGAATCTGTTTTTTCAGTTTCTTCTGTTCCTGACGGGCTGCCGCCTGTGTCTGTTTCTCTTCCTGTCTTTCAAGTCTGCTTCTTTTTCTGAATGCCCTCTGTTTCCTGCGTCTGGCACTTCTCTGTTCCAGCCGGTAAACACCTTCGCCGCTTTCTTCTAACTTATGGGCACCTTCTACCGCCGCATTATCGTCTTCATTTTTGCTGATCTCACGGTGCAATGCTGCGGAAGCTGCACTTCCTGCTTTCTTGACAACAGAAGTTTTTTCTGTTTTCACAGATTCCCCTTCGCCAAACTTCAAGCGGGATTTCTTCTTTCCAGGAGCTTCTCCATCATTTGCCTGATAGACCTGTGCCTTCTTGGAATGTTGCTTTGCTTCCTTCTTCTTTTTTGCTTCCTCATAAGAAAACTTTTTGGCTTTTTCCTTCTGTTTCTGATGTCGGAAATTGACTCCATCCGTATCCATCTGGTTCAATTTCTCCATATCTTTATCATTTTTCACAGAAGCACCAGTTTCCTCATAAGCAAACTTCAAACGCTGTTTTTGTTTTGGCTTTTTGCTGCCACCGGTCTGATTTCTCCGGCTGTCTCCTCTGTTTTCTGATAGATCCGCACGTTTTTCTTTCAGTCTCCCTGACTGTCCGGCTTCGGATTTTTCTGCAAGTCTGGATTCTTTTCCGACTTCAGCACGGATTCTTTTTCTATTTTGCTGTTTTCTACTCTGTCCAAGATCCTCACTTTGCTTCTCTGCCCGTATCAGTTCCGGTGCATCTCTGGATTTTTGCACAGAGGGACGAATATTTTTCCCACTCCGTTCAGACTGGCGGGAAGACTTATCCACAAGGCTTACTTCTTTTTCCCCCTGTTTTCCTCCCATCTGCACATCACTGGCACGGTTACTGACACGAACAGAAGATTTATCCGTCAGGTTTTCTTCCACCAGACCATCCTTGGTCATTTTCTGGACTTTCTTATCCCTGACTTTCATTCTCTGTTCTGCCACTGATTACTCCTCCTTCTTCGGATACCCTTTCCCTGCCTGTAATAAACAGAGAATAGCGATGCCAAATACAGCACCGCCACAAAATGTCAATCCATATGAAATTACCTGTAACATTGTTTTACTCCTCCTGTATTACCCTGCTTCGGCTGTTTCCTCCGGGCGGGTTGTCATAATCTTATAAAGGGAATTCTTCGGGAATCTGTCTACAAACGGAATAATCACATTTCCATAGAACAGAAGTCCTTCACCCTCATTACTGTTGGTTACATAAGACAGCTGGGTTGGTGAAATGTTCAACTGTTTAGCCAGAATCTGCCTGTCACCGGATGCCTGGTTGAGCATATAGATAAAATCAGAGTTTTCAAAAATATTCTCGATTTCCCTGGAAGCTAAAAGATCCTTAATGTTCTGGGTAATTCCTGTCGGAATACCGCCCCATTTACGGAATCGCTTCCAGATTTCCACGCTGTAGGCTGCTGTCTGTTCTTCTTTTAAGAGAAGATGGAATTCATCCACATAGTAACGGGTGGATTTATGAGCGGAACGGTTGATCGTCACTCGGTTCCATACCTGGTCCTGCACAATCAGCATCCCGATCTTCTTCAGCTGTTTTCCAAGCTCCTTGATATCAAAACATACGATACGGTTGTTGATGTCCACATTTGTGCGATGATTAAATACATTTAGGGAACCTGTAACGTAAATCTCCAATGAAGTTGCCAGACGCTGTGCTTCCGGCTCTTCCTGTTTCCGCAACAGATTATATAAATCCTCCAGTATCGGCATCTTCTCTGGCACCGGATCAGCGAGATATTCCTGATAGACCAGCCGCACACAACGGTCAATGATCGTCTTTTCTACCGGTTCCAGTCCATTCTTTCCACCGACAATCAGTTCACACAGGGACAGAATAAAATCTGCCTTTAAGGACAGCGGATTATCTTCCTCTGAATAATTCAGGTTCAGATCCATCGGATTGATATACTGGTCTGATACCGGTGAAATCCGGATGACCTGTCCGTGCAGTGCCTGCACCAGTGGATAATACTCGGCTTCTGGATCACAAATAATAATATCGTCCTCCGTAATCAGGAAACAGTTCGTAATTTCTCTTTTTGCTGAGAAGGATTTACCGGAACCAGGTGTACCAAGAATCAGTCCATTCGGGTTCTTCAGACGCTTCCGGTCAACCATAATCATGTTGTTGGATAATGCATTCAATCCATAATAAAGAGCTTCCCCTTCCTGGAACAGTTCCTGTGTCGTAAATGGCACAAAGATCGCTGTTGCCGATGTGGTAAGCCCTCTCTGAATCTCAATTCGATTGACTCCCAGTGGAATACAGGACATCAATGCTGCTTCCTGCTGATAGTCCAGCTGTTTTAAGGAACAGTTGTATTTTTGTGCGATACCCTGTACCTGGAAGATATTGTTATCCAGCTTCTGACGCTTCTTTGCGGTATTCATCACCAACACTGTCACAAGAAACATACGCTCATTTCTGGACTGTAAATCTTCCAGCAGATTCTTTGCTTCTTCCCCGTAGGTCACAAGATCCGATGGAAGCACATCCATGTCATACCCGGAACGTACCGCCCGCTTCTGCTCTTCAATCTTCATCTTATCCAAATCTGAAATCTTGCTCTTGATCATCTTGATCGCAGAACTCTGGTCAATGGACTGGATATGAATATTGACATTGATGCTGTCATCCACATCCAGGAAATCTGCAAGCATCCGGTCTGTAAGCTCCGGTGCCAGGATCTGCAGATAACTCACGCTTCCCATGGTCTTTCCCATCAGAAATGTCTGATTCTTGGAAAAGTTAAAGGAAGTTGGTGCAATAAAGTCTTTGGTCTTTAATCCTGTTTCCGGCAGCATCTTGTACTGGAACTTAAATGGTTCAATCCGATCCTGGTTGAACACATGATACAGAATCTCCAGTCGCTCCAGACCATTTAAGGAATGTGCCTGTGCTCCCAGAACTTTAAAGTTGTTCAGGATATCGGCTTCAATCCTTTCAAGCCTTGGTCTTGCCACCTTCAGGCTTTCTGCTTCGATTCCAAAAGTGATATACTTGGTTTTCACCAGACCATTGTTTCCCTTGGAAAGCTGATTTTTTAACATGGTCCGGTACTCCTCACGAATGGCATTGAAGTCATCGTTCTGATCCGGAATATCAATACTTTTCTCAAATTCAGCCACATCCACCTGCTGATTGATAAAGGACAGCTGCACACTGATGGAAGAATCAAAGTAATTTAAAAAATCACAGTAATTCTCAAATATCGTGGTCTTATCCTCATTTAAAGCCAGCTGATAATTGATGTCATAAAACTGAATTGTCTTAGAGAAAAAGGTCTTTGTCACCTGGCAGATACCATCCTGCAGCATCCGAATATACGGAATACTCTGCTGTGCAGTTGTAGGAATGCCTTTCTGTTTCCTGCGGTCCCGATCCTGTTTCTTCTTACGCTTTTCCTGTTCTCTTTCTTTTCTGCTTTTTTTGTTTCTTCTTTCCTGACGGTTTCTTTTTTCCGCCAGGGACAGACGCTCCTGCTGAGCCTCCTGCTTTGTCTTTTTTGCCATCCGGCACACCCTCCTTTTTTACAAGGGTGGAAATCTCCTGATAAAAATTTTCTGTCTTATATGGTCTTACCGCTGGACAGATAAACTTCTGTCGAATGATATTTGCCACCACTTTTTCAAAGGGAAGCCCGTCTTTTTCATACATCGCCATGAAGAAAAACGGAAGCATGATCGTTACCATCAGAATGGCAGCGATACTGGAACCGATTGGTTTTCTCATGAACAGATAAAACGGAATTCCCACAACTGCGGCAAGAGAAAAGAAAATCAGCTGCCGCTTTGTCAGATTTAACGCTACTTTTGTTTTGACCTTGGTAAGGTCTTTTGGTACTGGTACATACGCCATGGTATGCGCTCCTTTCCTGCCCGTTAGTGGGCATTGAATATTGATTTGCTAAGGCTTCCGGTCTTGAATAATGAAAATGCAAGAATCACGGTATAAGCCGCTACTGAAAACATTGCTGCATGAAGGTCACTGGATATGGTCATTGCATTTACTAAAACTGCATAAATTCCCACACAGACCATCATGAAGAATCCCTGAAATGCCAGTGCGAACAAGCCTTTTAAATAGTTGTTTCCGATATTGCCCCATTCCTTATTGGTCATGGTGGCAAACGGAATTGGTGCTATGGAAGTGTAAAGGTAAATCTCTATCATTCTTCCGTACAAGATTACCGTAATGATAATTGACAGAATGTGCATGGTAACACTGATCAACATCGTTTCCATGGATAGCAGGAACAAATCCCCTAACTCCATATCCTCTAGGGCATCCACAATCCGTGTAATTGCTTCTGTTGCATCCACCGCAGTGTTTCCTGATATCACCCCGGCGGCATTGTTGACCACATGCTGGCCAACGTCAAAGACCGCCATCGTGATATTGAACGTATTTGTCACCAGATAAATGGCTACATACGCTTTGAAGATCCAGAGGAAAATATTGTAAGTCTCAAATTCATGGAAATTGTTTTTCTGTGTTACCATCGTGATCAATTCATAGCACAGGACAAAGGTGATGATCAGTCCCGCAATGGGGACAATCACTGTTTGGGATAAATTCTGAATCAGATTAAAAATCCCTGCATTCCATCCCTGCGGTGTCTGTCCCACCTGCCCGGCTATGGTTCCCACCTGCTCATTGACAGACGTGAACATGTTATCCAAACTTGACTTGATAAGCCCGATCAGGATATCCTTTATCGCTTCCGTAATTCTCTCAATGATGGTGTTCATCTACCACTCCTCTTAAGAGAACAATGTTGCCAGCTGTGGAATCAGGGTAGTTCCCAGCAGCATGATTCCGGCACCAGCCATCAGCTGTTTGATGCCCTGGCTCTTAGCGCCGGGATTGTCATTCCCATATCCTTCCAGAAGGTTTACGACACCCCACACGCCAAGACCTGCACCGATTGCGACTACAAGAGTTTTTAAAGTTGTAATTGCACTGCTAAAAAACGCCATATACATTCACCAAAACTGACTTTTTTCAGGTGTTTACGGGAATGAAAAAACACCGACTAAAAAGCCGGCGCACCTAATGTCAGTTATTCCTTTCCTCATTATTTTTCGTTCATTCCCAAGGTTACTCCGACAGTTCTACATGAATTACTTCCACCTCTTCTTCAGATTTCGGTGTGTACTGCGGATTTAACTCTTTCTCAACTTTGTATCGGTTCTTCTCGTTTTCATCTGCAAGAAGCCGATAGTTTTTGTGTTTCGTGATATCATATTTGTCCGAGAAAAATGGTCTGGCACCACGGATCTGCAGGATACATTTTCCTCCATCCATGACTGCAATCTCATCTTCTGTCATCAGCTGTTTGCCTGTTTTCTGGTAATTCAATCCAAAAGACTTCTGATTACTCCTCGTCTCCGAAGTGTTATACAGGTCAATGGTTTCCTTACCCAGAAGCTCACTCATTTCCTTTAATGTGGTCTTCTCTTTCCCACCAAGGAATAAAGTCGTATCACAGTTGCCCAGAATGGTATCTGCACTATCCTTATACATTGCCTTTAACTGACTCTGTGACTGCAAAATAATAGAAGCAGAGATTTCCCTGCTTCGGATGGTTGCGATCAGCTTGTCAAACTGAGGAATTTGTCCGATGTTGGCAAACTCATCAGCAATGACACGCACATGCACCGGAAGTCTTCCACCATATTCATCATCTGCCTTATCGCAAAGCAGATTGAAAAGCTGTGACTGCAGCATCGCAATCACAAAGTTGAATGTGGTATCCGTATCGGACATAATCAGAAACAAGGCTGTTTTCCTGTCTCCGATCTTATCCAGCTCCATTTCATCGTAAGACATGATCTCACGAAGCTCTGCGATATCAAATGGGGCAAGTCTGGCACCACAGGAAATCAAAATCGACTTCGCCGTTTTGCCGGCGGCCATTTTGTATTTTTTATACTGTCTGACCGCAAAGTGCTGCGGATCTCTTTCTTCCAGTTCCTGGAACATCATATCCACTGGATTCTGGTAAGTTTCATCCTCTTCACGGGTTTCACTTTCATTCAGAAGATCCAGAAGAGTATTCAGATTCTTCTCCTCTTCATCACCCTCATACCAGATAAAAGCAATCAGTGCTGTGTACAGCAGTTTCTCTGCCTTCACCCAGAAATCCTCGGAAGATTTTTCACCTTCTCCTTTGGTATTGGCAATGATTGTCGTCACCAGTTTCAGGATATCTTTTTCAGACCGTATATAAGCAAATGGATTGTAATGAAGGGATTTAGAAAAATTGATCGTATTCAAAACCTTAATCACATAAGGCTCATATACCACTTTCCCGGATTTATCTTTGATGACATTTCCATCTTTATCCCTCTTCGGCGGTCCCTTTGCTAACATCTTCCCGCACTCCTCGATCAGAGTGCCTTTGGGATCTGTAATGACCATGGAACAGTTCATCTGCATGACCGATGGTTTTACGAAAAAACGTGTCTTACCGGAACCACTGCCGCCGATAACTACAATATTTTTATTTCTTGCATATTTCGGTTGTTTTGGTCGGCTTTCCATAGTCAGTGCTTCTGTTGCTGTCAACGGAATATTCATCCAAGGATTATCTGACATATAAGGCTTGATATCCTCTGCCGTTCCCCATCTGGCTGAACCATACTCGATTCCTTTCCGGAGTTTCTTTGCATCTGACTGTTTCTGCCAAACCAATAGTTTCAAAATAACTGCGACAGTAACTCCAACCAATAGGTCTCTCAGGTCAAAACTTAGCAGAATTCCTGTAAAGATCCGATCTGCATGTTCCATCGCATATAACAGTTTGTTCCCTATATCTTCTCCGGGACTTCTCCTGTATAAGCAGGAGGCCCGGTCCGCATAAAAAGCGGTCAGAACATAGGGAAGATTCGTAAGAACCAGTTTCTTTTTATCCAGGGCGGACAGCCTGACCCCAGCCTTATTCTTCCACTTCTGCATCAGATTTTTACCGATTTGCTTTTTCATCGACTCTGCTCCTGATGCCGGTTCTTTACTTTGTCCTTCGATTTCTTTGGCATCATTGCCCGGTAAGCTGCAAGACGCTTATGAATGGAAGGCTTATTCGCTTTTTGAATCTGTTTCTGGGAAAACTCACGGAAAGCAGCATTGAGGGCATCCTGATCACGTCCCTTGAAAAATACCAGATAAACCGGAGGCTCTTTGCTCTTGTCTTTTTTCAGAGCATAATTGATCCCGTATTTTCTGGCATACCGTTCAAAGGACTTGATATTTTTGTCCGTGATCTCGATATTGACCATCCCGGCATTCTGTTTTGCCAGCTCTTTTACCGTGACCTTTCCCTGTTTCGGCTGATTCTTCTTCGCTTTCTTCTCTACCGATTTCTGCTTCTGATGACGCAGATACGCAACAAGAACCTTTTTCAACAGGTCTGCCGTAATCTTAGTAGTCCGAATACAGAACGTGACCGTTTTCTGAGTTACCTCTTCCTGCATGACTTTTCCCTCCTTTCAGCGATTCAACTGCTGTCCAGATCTGTAATCATGGCAATCACCCCCTTTAATGAAAAAAGACAGATTAACCGGTAATCAGGTTCTGCACCTGTACGAGTTTTTCTGTCCCTTCTTCTTTTCTCTTATCTTCTCCACCACAATAGATGGGAACACACATTTCAAGTATTCTGCTATAAATACGCTGATGAGCAGTATCTAAATCTGTAGATTTCATTTCATTCAGTCCCAGATTCGTTGTTACGATCAGCGGAAGCATTTTACAATAACGGCTGTCTATCACATTATAGACCTGCTCCAAAGCAAACTCGGAATTTCGTTCTATTCCCAAGTCATCAATAATCAGCAGCGGATAATCCACAAGATTTTGTATAATCTGGTTCTTATCTGCCTGATAGCTGGTCATTTCATTTAGGATCCTGGAAAAATTTGTCATCATGACACGTTCTCCCTGTTCCAAAAGTGCATTTGCAATACAACCTGCAAAGAAACTTTTCCCGGTTCCAACAGGTCCCATCAAAAGCAGTCCTACATTTTTTCTCTTCATATCTGTCCAGTTTTCTACATACTGCCTGGCAATTAGTATCTTCTGGTTGCTTCCGTTGTCATTTTCAAATTTCCATTCCCAGAATCTTCTTTCCCGAAGTCCGACGGATTTTCTCTGATAAAGCTGCCGCTGTGCTTCTTCCCACTGCATCTTCTCATCTAGTTCCTGCCTGGCTTTTACCTCGCATTCGCACAAACAGGACACTACATGCTCAAATCCCATCAGACTGACCTTCATCTGTTTTCTTTTTCTACAGATACCACAATGAAGGCACCCATCTTCGTCCACATAATCTTCAACCACTTTATTTTTCATTAAAGGCTTTCTCCTTCCTGAAATTCATATTTGTCCATTCCTGCCCTGGTTCCATCCCTTTCTGCCCAAAGACAGATTGTTGCAAAATGGTTCTGATATTCTTTTCCACTGGATTTCATATAAACAGAAAGATGATCAATCCGTTTCTGGTAATCCCATGGAAATAGCGTCATCAGCTCCTGCAGTTCAGCTTCCGACAGAACAACATTTTTAAATCTACCATACTGACTGAATTTTTCTTCCAAAGTGGGAGTATTGCCCTTACTCTTATCAGTATGATTCTTTTCAGTCTTATTTATCTTAGTATTACTTCCATCCAGATTCTTGCAGTCCGGACTTCTATTTTTTTGCGTTCCGGACTTCCAGTTTCTTGCAATCCGGATTTCCAATTCCTTGCAGTCTGGATTTCCAGTTTCTGGCGTTCCAGAAGCAAAGTATCTTACTGGCTTTCCTCTGCTCCGTTTCACAAAATTTTTCACGTATATGACAGAAGGACGATTATTCCCCTGCCGATACCGTTCGATCAATCCAATGCCATGCACACTGTCAAGCTCATAAAGAAGCTTTGTCACTGTCGTATGCGACATTCGCAACAGCTCCTGTAATTCTGCGATTGTGTAAATGATATAGACATAACCATCACTGTCGATCCAGCCATTTTTCTTGGATAGGCTGATTCGATCAAGCAGAATTCCGTAAAGGAGCTTTGCGTCTGTGGACAGGCTTGCAAACTCTTTTTCTGTGAACAGAGCTTTGGGTATCCGAAAAAAAGAAAACTGGTCAGATTCTTCTGCTCTGAAATATTCAAAATCTGCCATAACTTATTTCCTATTCTTCGGCTTCGTTTTCTTCATAACGTGAATCATACAAAGCATAATCGAATCCCTCCATAAAATCCTCCAGATACATTTTTTTTAACTTCTTATCTGCCATGCTCAAGTCATAAATAAAACTCTTATCATAATCAATAGCGTAAGCAAGTGCTTCCAGGATAATGCTATATCTCTTTCTTGAACAGTCTTTATACTGTCTGTGAAGATATTGCTGAAGTCTTCTTACTCTTTTAAAATCTTCTTCATTTTCATGCAGATATTTAAATGCAAGGTTCATTCCAAACTCAAAACCAGACGTTGGGAAATCCTCTTCTTCCAGATCCTCAAAATCCTCCTGTTCTTCACCTTCCATTGGTTCTGAATCATACTCATCCAGATACCCCATATCTACAATAGTTTTCAGAATATCTCTGGATGCTGCCACCATCTTGTCCATGATAATTTCTCTTTCTTCCAGTGGCATATTTGCCATAATTCTGTCTAATGTCATCATTGATTCTTCCTCCATCTCATTTTCATAAATATCGTTGATATAAAAGTGGTTCGCTTTTCCATTATTCGGAATAATACGCACCAGCTTTCCAACCTGAACCAGTTCCTGTACAGCCTGATCTACTCCATATCGGGTCATATTCAGATTTTTCTTCATTTCACTTTTCGGATAGACAACAAACAGATCTCCATTATGATCTACCCAGCCATTCTGTACCGCAAATTTCAAACGATCCAGAAATAAGCTGTATAAAATCTTTGCTGTATTTGACAGATTTTTGTATTTTTCCATCTGGAACAGCACCTTTGGCACCTGCAGACAATCTACCGGCATATACTCCATCTTACTCATTGATTGTTTTCTCCTTCTGTTTGTACAGCACTTCAGCTGAATTGATATTGATTTCCAACATCCCCACGAAAACCTGATAATACAGCAGGCATATCTGTTCATCCTCCCTTGCCAGATACAATCCTTCCAGTTCATTGGACGGATGTTTCATCCCATATACTGCCTGACAGATATCATGGATTTTCTCACATTCCACACTTCTAAGATGCATCTCCAAGGTGTGATTAAATCTCTGCCAGTCCTCCAGTTTTTGATTTACTGCCATCATGCACTGGAATAGTTCCGCTGCTTCACATGCTGCTGACAGCACTACATTTTTGTTATTGATACTTCCATCGGCATTTTTCATATGCCCTATCATATACACCTGATCTACTGAAACCATCTTTTATCCTCCTCTATCTAAACGGCATTTCCTCTTCCATGCCCTCCGGTATCTCTAAGAACCCTTCCGCATCTTCTGGGAATGGTGGTCTGTCAACCATTTTTGCACCTGCGAATTCAATCCGGTTTGCATACACTTCGGTGGTATAAATCTTTTTCCCGGTATCCTTATCTTCATAATTACCCGTGACAATCTCGCCTTCCACCATGACCTTCGTTCCCTGCATCAGATAATCTCTGGCAAATTCTGCTTTCTTTGCAAAAGCCTTTACCGGAATGAAACTGACTTCATCAGAATAATTTCTTCTGACTGCCAGAACAAACTTGGCAATCTTATGAAGTCCTTTTTCATTCTCCACTTCATTGTATCCAGGATTTCTTACCAATCTCCCGGAAATAATTGTTGTATTCATTGGCTTAACCCTCCTATACTTTCATTGATTTGTAACAGATACCGATACATGGACCACATTTTCCATAGGCACATCCGTAACATTCATCTTTTTCCAACTCTTCCTGCTTCATTTCATCTGCAAACATCTTTAAAAGAGTTGTATAAATCTGTTTCACTGCCAGGAACTTTTCCTCCGCTTTTTCCATCTTCTCTTTGTAAAATGGAATCAATCTACGAAGAATCGGATGGAAACGCTCATTCTCATCATCCCAGGCACAATTTTTCATCATACAGCGTGGCTGTTTCTCATAACTTCCAAGATAATACGGACAAAACGTACAACCTCTTTCTTTGATAATCTCAGGTGAAATTACCGGCATCTGACTTTTGATTTCTTTTGTTACATGCTTGCTTTCAATGCGTTCTCTCATAATAAAATCCTCCAAACTAATATTTGCAAAAGGGATTTACCCTGAATTGCCTGTTTTTAGGCACAAAAAAAGAGGCAGACTTACGATTTTTGTTTTCGCAAGCCTGCCTCTTATCAAACTAATCTTCTATTTTCCAATGATATACCGTATAAAAACGTATATCGCTCTGATCACATACACTGGAATCATGATACTTCCGATCAATGCTCCAATGATGACACTTAATGCAGCCATACCAAGTGTTGCTGTGGTATCCATTCCCCTTGGGATTAGAATCAGCCGCATTTTATGTATTCCAAATGGTAATCCGGCAATAAATATCCACCAGAACCAATCTGTCTGACCGCTGACTTTCATAATTGTTTTTGTCATCCAAAACCAGAATACCATAAATGCCAGCGGCAGAATTGATTTTTTAATTACATCTTCAATCGTCACCTTTTTTCTCCTTCTGTCTGATTCCTTCCGTCACCTCCCGATTGAGGTTTGCCAATATTTCTCTAACCACAGGAGAATCCAATCGAAAGGTTTCCAGATCTTTCTCCGTAAGCTCCCTTCCGTTCGCATCATATCTTCGTACATTTTTTAAAGCCATACTTTCACTTTCTTCCTGCTGATAATCTTAATGTTTTCAACAAATGTTTAAACTTCTCTCTTTTCATCTGTTTAACACGTATCTTTTCTATCTTTTTCCTATAGACTTGTATTCTACTTGCCATATCTTCATTGCTCATTCTTCACCCTCTCTTTCTGCCCACGATGCCAGAAGCATAAATATAATTTCTTCCATCTGAGTCTTTGTATATGTCTCTGGAAAATATTGTTTCAACTTTTTCGCCGGAATCTGCACTTGAACTTTTTCAGTACTTTCATTCATGCAAATCTGGTCAATCTCTGAATACGTCAACATCCGTTCTTTTGAAATCTGTTTCAATTCCTTTGCCTGCTTCATGGACGGTACCATATTGTGATTACTCATATACTGAAGTAACACCTGTTGTTCTTCATTTCTCAAATATGAAATTTCAACAGCCGTGTTAAAAGGAAGTTTCTTATCATCTGCCATTTCCAACAGTTCGGGAAGTAACAATGTCAAATGAATATATCTTAATATTTGTCTGGAACTATCTTCAGTATTCTGACTGACTTCCTCTGCCGCCAACTTCTTGCCAACTTGGCAAGAAGTTAAATCGGATCTCTTACCCTGTCGTTTCAATGCCTCATATTTCATTTTATAAGCAAAAGCTTTTTCACTGATTAAGAGTTCTTCTCTTTGAATATTGGAATCTACCATAATCACCGTTGATTCATCATCCGTAAGATCTTTGATGATAACCGGCATTTTCTCTAATCCTGCAAGTTCACATGCTCGTTTTCGCCGATGACCTGCTACCAACTCATAACCCCCAGACTCTCTCAACCGCACAATGCCAGGAACCAATACGCCGTATTGTATAATACTTTCTGATAATTCTTCCATTTTCTTATCATCTCTTACTTGAAATGGATGATTCGGAAATGGATGAAGACTTCCGATTGCTATCTCACTAATTCCATTGATTGACTCTTCGTTTGTTCCAAACAATGCATCAAGCGGCTGTAAGGAAACGGGAGTTGCTCTTTTTTTAGATGGCATCTTCTAGCACCTCCTCCGTCACTCTCCGATAAGCCTCTGTAGCTTTGCTTTTCGGATCATAAGAGAAAATACTCTGTCCTTCTCTGACTGCTTCCTTCATTCTTACAGAAAATGGAATATAATTATCAAAGATATGGATTTGACTTCCATATGCATTTCTGAGAAGCTCCATATTATTTCTGGCATCATTCGTATGAGCATCGACCATCGTAAACAAAATACCTCCTACTTGCAGCTTCGGATTGATCTGCTTACGGACCTTGCCGATTGTTTTTAACAGTTGCTGCAATCCTTTGATTGGTAGGTAGGACGCTTCAACCGGAATGAGAACTTCATCCGATGCAGCCAGCGCATTAATCGTAATCATTCCCAATGATGGCATACAATCTATGATGACTGCATCATATTGATCCTTGATACCATATAAAATCTGTTTCAATACATATTCCCTGCTCATTGCATTTACCAACTGTACTTCCGTACCTGCCAGTCCAATGTTAGAACAGATAATGTCTATCCCCTCTGCCTGATGTCTGATATAACAGTCGGAAGGAATATCTTCATCTTTCATTACTGCATCCATAAGAACTGTAAGTGTTTCATTACTGTCATCACAATCACGATATCCAAATCCTGCGGATACATCAGACTGTGGATCGGCATCAACGATTAACACTTTCATATTTTTTTGTGCTAATCCTACTGCTAAATTAGCTGTACATGCGGACTTTCCAGTTCCCCCTTTTTGGTTTACAATAGAAATAATTCTAGCCATTTTTTCATCACCTTTCAATCAATAAAAATGACCGAATCAGCTAAACAGATTTTCATCCATTACGAGCTAATTCGGTCCTGTTTTCGCTATTAAATTGTAATATCATCACTTTCGTGATACAGTAAAAGCATCTCAGATAAAAGCGAATATTTTCTTTCATCTGAATAAGGTTTTTATAAAAGATAGGCCTTTCCTTCATAAATTTGTTGATTCGTTGCAAGTTTTTTTCAGGACCAAATCGCCTCAACCCCTTGTATTTACTGGGTTTCCGTTGATTTAGTCTTATTTTATCATCATCATCTCCGATACGCATTCCTGTAAGCAACATCAGCTTATACATTTCTTCATACCAGCTTTTTGTTCTTTCCAAATGTTCTATAAAAATTTCCTGTTCTTCTACTGTCAGTACTCTTCTTTCAACTTTATCACACTTTGGAATAACAACTCCTACAGTCGGATTGATAGAAGTTAAACCATTCGCCATAGCT
>OGOT01001175.1_pt1 | contig 18121 bp, 9 predicted proteins | sample 1552791 | NCBI WGS metagenome assembly OGOT01 (sample SAMEA2580160, study PRJEB22360) | human gut metagenome | biome: human gut; feature: human-associated habitat; material: faeces | place: Denmark | collected 2008/2010
TGGAAGGTGTGCAACCCATTGTTGACGCACTGACAGAATACGAAGAAATCAATCAGAAGTTCGGTTTGCCGGAGTACTACGAGGATCAGGATAAGATGGATGCTCTTTTCGCTCGCCAGGGTGAATTGCAAGATATCATTGATGCAACTGATGCATGGAATCTGGATAGCAAGTTGGAGCGTGCGATGGATGCTCTCCGTTGTCCGCCTGAAGATCAGCCGGTAGAAAATCTCTCCGGAGGTGAACGTCGCCGGGTAGCTCTTTGCCGTTTGTTGCTGCAGAAACCGGATGTGCTTTTGCTGGACGAACCTACCAACCACTTGGATGCAGAGTCTATCGACTGGTTGGAACAACATCTACAACAATATGAAGGTACGGTTATTGCTGTGACGCACGACCGTTACTTCCTCGATCACGTTGCCGGATGGATTCTTGAACTGGATCGTGGTGAAGGTATCCCCTGGAAAGGTAACTACTCTTCCTGGTTGGAACAGAAGACCAAACGTATGGAAATGGAAGAAAAGACCGTCAGCAAACGTCGCAAAACACTGGAACGTGAGTTGGAATGGGTGCGCATGGCTCCCAAAGCCCGTCAGGCAAAGGGTAAGGCACGTCTTAACTCTTATGACAAGTTGCTGAATGAAGACGTGAAAGAGAAAGAAGAAAAACTTGAAATCTTCATTCCGAATGGTCCGCGTCTGGGTAATAAAGTCATTGAAGCGAAACAGGTGGCTAAAGCATACGGCGATAAACTGTTGTTTGACGATTTGAACTTTATGCTTCCTCCTAATGGTATTGTTGGTGTGATCGGTCCCAATGGTGCGGGAAAGACGACACTGTTCCGTCTGATTATGGGATTGGAGACAGTAGATAAAGGAGAATTTGAAGTAGGAGAGACTGTAAAGGTGGCGTATGTAGACCAGCAACACAGAGACATTGATCCGAATAAGAGTGTTTACCAGGTAATTTCCGGTGGTAATGAGCTGATCCGCATGGGAGGACGTGACATCAATGCACGTGCATACCTTTCTCGTTTCAATTTCTCCGGAGGCGATCAGGAAAAACTTTGCGGTGTACTGTCCGGTGGTGAAAGAAACCGTTTACACTTGGCGATGGCTTTGAAAGAAGAAGGCAATGTACTGTTGCTCGATGAGCCTACCAATGATATTGATGTAAACACACTGCGTGCTTTGGAAGAAGGTCTGGAAGATTTTGCCGGCTGTGCCGTAGTTATCTCGCATGACCGTTGGTTCCTCGACCGTATCTGTACACACATTCTGGCTTTTGAAGGAGACTCCAATGTATTCTACTTCGAAGGGTCTTATTCAGAATACGAAGAAAACAAAATGAAACGTTTGGGAAATGAAGAGCCGAAGCGTGTTCGTTATAGAAAGTTAATGACTGACTAGTGTAAAGTAATAGATTGAAGCATTTCTAATGCTTTCTGTTTCAAAATAAAAGGCTCTGCGAATATTGTGGAGCCTTTATCGTTTTATAACAGGGGAAAACGTTTATCTCTCTTAAAAAATTGTAGTATAATCGTAATGTAGTTCTAAATATTATTAATTATATTTGTGCACAGTTTTTAAAAGCAAACAATTTATATTAACTAATCAACTACATTTATGTTAAAGAGAATGCGATCTTTCTTAGTGCTAGTAATGTTATTTATTACCGTCACGATGAGCGCGCAGGTTACAACAGCCACGATGAGTGGTAAAGTGACCGCACAAGATGAACCAATCATTGGAGCAACAATCGTTGCGGTTCACGAACCATCAGGCACTCGTTATGGTACAGTGACTAACGTCAGTGGTCAATTTAATCTGCAGGGTATGCGTACCGGCGGCCCTTACAAAGTAGAAATTTCTTATGTTGGTTATCAAACAGCAATTTACAAGGGAATTAACCTTTCATTGGGAGAGAATTATGTTTTAAATGTTTCTTTAAAAGAAAGCTCTGAATTGTTAGATGAAATCGTAGTGACGGCTTCAAAAAACAGCAATATGAAGAGTGACCGTGCAGGCGCTATTACTAATATTGGAGAAGAGCAGATGGCTATGATCCCTACTGTTGGACGTAGTATGAATGATATTATGCGTTTAACTCCGCAAGGAGCTAATACAGGTAATGGTTTTGCCGTAGGTGGTGGTAATTACCGTCAGTCTTCTGTAACTGTCGACGGTGCTGCTTTCAGTAATTCATTTGGTATCGGTTCTAACTTGCCGGGCGGAGGTTCACCTATTTCTTTGGATGCATTGGAGCAAATAGCAGTATCTGTAACTCCGTTTGATGTTCGCCAAAGTGGATTCATTGGTGGGGCAATTAATGCTGTAACTAAAAGTGGTACAAATGATTTTTATGCAACGGCTTATACTTATTTAAATAATGAGAATTTGAATGGTGATAAGGTAGGTGATTTAGAGTTAATACGTGAGAAATCTCAAAAATACCTCTATGGTGCTAGTTTTGGAGGTGCAATCATAAAAAATAAGTTGTTCTTCTTTGTAAACGGTGAGTATGAAGATAATGTAACAGCTGGTCCTAAGAGCAGAGCTCGTTTAAGCGACAGTGATGATTGGGGATCTAATACAGCCAATGTGAATCGTCCTACAGTGGGAAAGATGGATGAGATTCGCAACTATTTTATAGACAAGTATGACTATGATCCGGGACGTTATCAGGGGTATTCTATCAAAACTCCGGCCTATAAAATTATGGCACGTTTGGACTGGAATATTAATGATAATAATAAATTGAATTTCCGTTTTACACGTGCTCATTCAAAAGACAATAGCGGTCCAACTTCTTCTGTATCTCCTTTCTATGCAACGGATATTTATGATGGTGGAGCAGCTGCTTCCAAAGGTTCTGGTAATGTAAATCATAATGCTGCTATGTATTTTGAAAATTCTCGTTATTTCAAAGAATACAATTTTACATCATATGCTTCAGAGTGGAACTCTAAATGGTTGGATGGTAGTTTGAATAATGTAACACGTGTTACTTATTCTTTCCAGGATGAGCCAAGAAGTTATGAGGGAGCGGCTGATTTTCCAACAATTGATATTTTGGAAGATGGTGCGGTATATGCACGTATCGGTCCTGATGTCTTTTCTCCGGGGAACTTAGCCCAAGCCAGAACATTTGTTCTTACAGATGAGTTGTCTTATACAGCAGGTATCCATAATTTATTGGCAGGTTTCCAGTTTGAATATAATAAAGCTACTAATGGTTTCCAGCAAGCAGGTAATGGATACTATGTGTATAATTCATGGGACAGCTTCGTAAATAATGAATATCCTAAGGCTTTTGCTATCACACACTCTAATGCAGCAGACTATAGCCAATTTAAGGCTGAAATGAAAACATTGCAATATTCATTGTATTTGCAAGATCAGATGAATATAAGTGAGAACTTTAAGTTGACTGCTGGTATTCGTTTTGAGATGCCTAAGTATCCTTCTTTGAAGAATAACTATAATGAAGATTTTGCAAGATGTGATTTTGGCGGAGTAAGCTATTCTACTGATCAAGTACCTTCTGCTAAGATTTCTGTGTCTCCACGTGTAGGATTCAACTGGGACATTACTGGTGAACGTAAATATGTTCTTCGTGGAGGTACTGGGCTTTATGTAGGTCGTTTACCATTTGTATGGTTAGTATCTGCAGTTGGTAATTCTAATGTTGGTCAGAATCAATATTATTATACTAAGGTAGCTGATGCAGCTTTGAAACCTCATTTTCAACCATCTGTATCAGGAGTTCTGAATGAGTTGTATCCGAATGGCAGAACTGTTGATATTAAATCTCCAAAGGATCCTACGATTATTGATAAGGATTTGAAGATGCCGTCTACATGGAAAACTTCATTAGCTTTTGATGCTAAACTTCCGGGAGATATTGACTTCTCGATAGAAGGTATCTTTAATAAAGATATCAATCCTGCCGTTATTTCTAATAAAGCTATTAAACCTTCAGAAACTACAATCACTTTTAATCCAAATGATACACGTGATTCATATGGCAAATACTCTGACGCTTCATGGACGAATAATAGGAATAATCAGAATGTATTCTATATAGAAAATGGTGGTCATAAAGCCTATTATTATTCTATTACAGCTCAATTGGCGAAATCTTTTGATTTTGGTTTGTATTTGTCTGCTGCATATACACATTCGAAGGCTAAGGCATATAGTGATGGCATTGGCGATCAGGTAACTTCTGCATATAGGACAAACACTTATTCTGTGGGTGGTATTAATGAACATGAAACAGGTTATGGTACTTATGTTTCTCCTCATCGTGTTGTGGCTTCAGCTGGTTATCGTTTAGAGTATGCTAAGAGATTTGCTTCTTCATTATCATTCATTTATGAGGGAATGAATATGGGATATGCTGGTGGCTATGGTTATGCTCGTTATTCTTATACATTTGCCGGTAATATTGTAGGTGATGGTGGAGCCAACAACTTATTATATATTCCTGCTTCAAGAGAGGAGCTAAATAGTTGGACTTTTGCAGAAAAAACATATAATAGTGTAAATAGAACATATGATGATTATAAATTAGATGGTCAGATTTATACTGCAGATCAGCAGAAAGATGACTTTTGGGCATATATCAATCAGGATAGTTATTTGAAGAAGCACAAAGGTGAATATGTAGATCGTGGTGGAGTTGTTATGCCTTGGCATCATCAGTTGGATTTGAAATTTATGCAAGATTTCTATTTGAAAGTGGGTGGTAAGCGTCACACTCTTCAATTTGGTGTTGATATTAAGAATTTCTTGAATTTATTAAATTCAGATTGGGGGTTGTATAAGACTGTAAATAATACTAATCTTTTAGCTTACGATAATGGTAATAATGGGTCTAACGGCATTGAAAGTAAAGGTTATACATTCCAGAAGAGTAGCGGGAAAAGATTGACTGAAACGTATACAAAGTATAAAGATTTTAGATCTACTTACTCTGTTCAGTTTAGTCTTCGTTATATATTCCATTAATTCGATAAAATCTCAAAATAATGAAAGGTTGTCTCGTTTGTTCGGGACAGCCTTTTTTATTATCAGTAAGATTTTGATATAAACGGAATATCTTTAAGGATATGATTATTAGCTTATCATCCTCTTACTCTTTTATAACTTCACCCTCATCACCACCGGATTATGATCGCTATAAGTAAGATCCGGCGAGAAGTAATCCGTACTATTCAGTTCCGGTGAATGGAGAATATAGTCGATTCTTAACAGATGCTTGAAGAACTTGAAAGTATACATATACCCATGACCACTCGTCTGAAAACCATCCTGCAACTTATCACCTTTTACAGTGTGATAAACATACGAAGACGGCAGAGAGTTAAAGTCACCGCAGATGATAGTAGGATAGGGAGAGGCAGCTATCAGTTGCTTTAGAGTATTAGCTTGTACGGCACGTTTCCGGAAATTCTCATGTAATCCGTCAATCAATCCCAAAGCAGCACGTTCCACCCTTTGAGAATCATCCGTGCGGAGTCCCTTTTCCAGTTTGCGCTTGTTCTGGCTCACTTCCGTTGTTTGGAGATGATTGTTGAACAGGCGGATGATACGGCCATTAATCTCAATATCACACCAGAGACTGCAATTTTTCGAATCAGGATAGATGATAAGATGCTCCTCCTTGATAGGATAACGGCTGAAAACAGCCAGTTGCAACAGATTCTTCCCTTCGGGCGAAGAAGGAATATAATGATACGGCCAATTAGAAAGAGCTGCGGATATACTATCGATGCCAAACTCATCGTTAATGCCAAATTCTTGAAAACAGAGAATATCTGCTTGCAGATTTCTCATGTAAGAGGCTATCTCTTTGCATGAATAACCGGTATGCTCATGATTAAAAGCGTCAACATTGTAAGTAGCAACAGTTAAAATACCAGGAGTATACGCGTTCATTTTGACCATTGGAGCCGAAGCCGGGCTGAAAAAAGGAGATTGAATCACACAACTAATATAGCTCCAGTTACTGAATATAGCAATCAGAGGGATGAAAACCCAACACCGCCAACGGATCGTCCAGTAGATGACAGAAGCAAGATTAGCCAACAAAAGTATCGGTAACATCAAACCGATGAAAGGCATAAATTTGAAACTATCCGGTGCGGCATTACCTACGAAGGCGCCCGCAATGGTAACTCCTGCCAAAATACTGGTCAGCACGATGGATATGTAATAAAACAGTCTGTAAAAGGCTTTCATCTAATCTAAGTTATTGGGTGATTATATCACTATTAAAGCGTTTTCTATACAATATGTACTCTATAATATGTGCCCTTTTACGGAGGCGACAACCATTTATGAATCATAGCTTTCAGCTTATCATCCGCTATCGGTTTAGCTATAAAATCATTGCATCCGGCCTCCTTCGCCGCTTTCCGGTCCTGCTCATAAGCAAAGGCACTTTGAGCAATGATAGGAACAGTGGCAGACAGCTCCCGAATGATTTTCGTTGCCTCCAATCCATCCAAATTCGGCATTTTAATATCCATCAGGATAAGATCGGGTTTCACCTCATCGAACATCGTGACAACCTCCATTCCGTCATGCGCACGAATAATCCGGTGCTCCTTACCTAAGATAGCCTCCAATAAATCAAAGTTACTGTCCGTATCTTCGGCAACCAAAATACAAGCATGCCGTGTATTTACAGCACTGCTCATACCTCCGCTTGTCTCATCATCATTCTTTTTCTCCGAATCTACACTCACGGATTCTGCAACCGTATACGGCAAAGTAAATGTAAACGTCGTTCCCTTACCAAATTCGGAGCTGACGGAAATCTTGCCCCCGAGCCGTTCAACGATAGACTTACAGATAGATAATCCCAACCCAGTGCCCTGTGCATGATTGTTCAGCTTTGCGAAACGCTCGAACACACGCCCCACTTTCTCCGGTTCAATTCCTGTTCCGGTATCCGTTACGTGGAATACAATCTGATTGTCCGCCAGTTTGTAACCATAACTGATGCTTCCTTCCTTCGTAAACTTGACAGCATTTCCAATCAGATTTGAAATCACCTGGAATACCCGGTTCTTGTCCGTTTCAATCATCAGACTTTCGTCCGAGGATTCATAGACAAGGCTTACTCCCTGCGGAGTACGGAATATATGAGCATCGTACACTTCCCGGCAGAGATTATGGAGACTAGCCGGTCCGAAGGAAAACTCGATAGTTCCCGATTCAATCTTCGAGAGATCGAGAATCTCGTTGATAAGTTGCAAAAGACGCTCGTTGTTCGCGTTTACGATGTTGTAGTACGTCTTTCGTTCTTCCGCATCATCACTTTCGGCAATGAGATGCGAGAACCCCACAATAGCATTCAGCGGAGTACGTATCTCATGACTCATATTGGCAAGGAAAGCTGATTTCAAACTATCAGACATTTCCGCCTTTTCCTTCGAAGACAGTAGCTCCCGCTTCATCATTTCCAGTTCCGTGACATCCCATTCGATGCTGACGATGATAGGCGAAGACAGTTCGTCCCCATCCACCCGGATTTTCCGCTTGTCAAGGATAATCAGGTTTCCGTTCCGATCCTTTCCTTCCACCGTCCAGTGCATACCTTTTCCACTGGTGGCCACTTGAATATCCTCCTGTCTCTTCTTCTCGGCCACGATAGGCGGATAGAAATCGAAGTCATTCTTACCGACAGGATCGTTCTTGTAAAGATCGCGGTTATAAGCCTCCCGATTTCGATAAATGTACCGGAAATCATTGTTGATCTCCTTCACAACAATCCCCGCGGGGAGATTATTGATTGTCGTATCCATGATTTGATTGAGCCGTTTGATTTGGGCTTCGTATCGAATCCTCTCGGAAATATCATGAGCAAACGACCAGTAACTTTCTTCTCCGGAGTCATTGGTGACGTTGTACATCGTACCTTCGTAAGCCAATATACCTTTATTGATTTTCGATGGATGATGAGCCACAAAGTTACTGCTGCCACCGTGTATGACATCTTTACAACGTTCGTCCCAAGCCTCTTGCGTAGGCATATCTGCGGCGACATTGTAGATTTTCAACTGACTGATATCCTCACTTTCGGGAATACCGTGATTGTGCAGGAAACGACGATTGGCGAAGATAATCGTGCCATCGGGTCTGGCGGCAAAGATACTCTCCTTGGCGTTGTTGATAGCGTGCGTCAACGTATTGATGTCATTTCTGCGATGCTGTATGTCCGTAATATTCTGAATATACCCCTCGATGTTGAAACTGCCGTCGGGGCGCTCTTCACGCAAATAAGTCTGGATACGCATATAGAAGATTTCCCCGTTCAGTCGGACGCGATAGCTGATGCTCTCCATGTTGAGCTCCCTTTCGTTCACCCGACACCATTCCCTGAAACTCTGACGGTCTTCTTCTACAATCAGTTCCACATATTTTTCAATGGCGAGATTCTGCACACTTTCCTCACACAAAACGCCTGTATAACCCAAATAATGGAAAATATTCTGATTCGTATTGTACGCCCATTGTCCTATCTGGGCTACCTTTTGGATGGCCCGCAGGGTGAGATTTGCTTGTTCCAACCGTCTTTTTACATTGCTTCTTTGCGTGATGTCGCGATATTGGCAAAGCACCATGCCATCATACGGAAACATGAGGCATTTGAAGTAGAAAATTTCGTCATTCAGCACCAGCTTGAAGTTCTTGCTGATGCTACGCTGCTCTTCGAGCACAATCTGAAAGATGGGCATCACCCTCTCTCTTGTATATTCCGGTAAAAGCTCAAATATATTTTTTCCTAAAAGTATATCCTCTTGCAGAAACCATAGATCACAATGAGGCTCAATGTCTACGCAGACTCCGTGCCTGTCAACCAATAGCATTGTATCTGCCGTCAGTTTCAATATTCTTTGTGCGTTATTCGCATCATGTAATATTCTGTCCATGTCTGTTCTTTATTAGATAATAGAGACTTATGTCTCCTATAAGGATAACAAAAGATTATGGCATTTGTTCTTACTTTTCGGCGCGCTTCGCCTTTTCCCAAGCTCCGCTTCCTTTTTTCTTCTTGAGATAGCGGATGCCTTTCAGCACATTGACATTCATAAATAGGAAATAGTAGGGGATAAAAAGCAACTTGTTTTTTATCTGTTTGGTGGATAGATAATATCCCCAATATCCCAACCCGTAAAAAAGAACCTGCATGGCAAGCAGCACTCCGTAAAATATCGTGGAACCACCCAACAGCAGAATCGCAATATTCAGCGGGAAGAGCGCAAACAACAGGAACGGAGTAATAGACCATCGCAATACCCGGTGCGACGTATATTGAAAGCTAAGTATCCCGTAACGGAAAGGATTCAGCAACGGACGAAGCCGCCAGATAGACTGCAATCCTCCCGCAGCGATGCGCACTTTTCGTTTTTCTTCTTCGCGCATATCTGCCGAACCACTTTCGATGGCATAAGCATTCGTACAATAAGCGATGGTGTAACCTTTCATTGTGATCCGGAGTGAAAGAATAAAATCGTCGAGCAACGTATCCGGCTCCATCGCTTCGAACAGCTCGTTACGCACGGCAAACAGTTCGCCTGCTGCTCCTACGGCAGAGTAGAGCCGTGCATCAAGTGCTTTCAGGGTTGATTCGTATTTCCAGTAAATACCTTCACCACCGGCAGCCGCCCCCGCTTTTGTCTGCCACGCAATCCGTTTTTCACCTGCCACGCAGCCCACTTTCGGATCCTGGAAAGCAAGCACGATTTCCCGTATTGCCTCCCGGTTCACCATCGTGTTGGCATCCGTAAAAACAACGAGTGGAGTATCCACCAACGTCATTCCACGTGTCATTGCAGCCGTCTTACCTTGCCGGAGCGGTTGGAAATGTACGGTCGCTTTCCCCTGCCAACGCGTCTGCAATCGTTCGTTCGTACCGTCATCGCTTCCGTCCGTCACCCATACGATGTGCAGCTTGTCCGCAGGATAATCCAGCTCAAGACTGTTTTCCATCTTCTCGTCCACTACATCTTCTTCGTTGAATGCCGTAATGAAGAGGGTAACTTCCGGCAGGTCTGCGTCCGATGCCGGCAACGAACGCTTCACAGGCTTCACGAAAAGCTCTTTCAACTTGACAAGAATATAAAGCACAATTCCGTAGCCCAAATAGGTGTAGAACACAACGAACAGGGCAAGCCAGAAAATAATTTCAAGACAAAGGGTCATGGTTTCGTTCATAATTATATTTGTTTATTACTTCTTCTTTTTCTTTCTCTACGTTCCATCTTTTTTATTCGTTTATGCCCAAATAGCTTAACAGTTCGTTTTGCGTCCGGCCATTTATTCGATTCGTTTCTTCAACTCCGTCTTTTTATCCGAATCTTTCAGCATATTCACAAAGTAGTTGGCGTCCGCTTTGGCAGAAACATCTGTCGGATTCGCTTCATATCGTTTCACGAAATTCTCGGCGTGTTCCGCCAGGTATTTTCGGCAGTCGATATTTAGCATGAAGAAATCTTTATGGTCACCATAAGAGAGTCCTGTAACATCTTCATTTGATTTTATGCTTTCAATGTCCTCCATTTTAAGCCCGAAAATATTTACAGTCACGGAAGGGTAATAGAAAGGAGCGGAGTCCTCTCCATTCAGATTTAGTGTCAGTTTCCACGTGTGCGTATTTACCTGTTTGATTTCCGGTTTGCTGTGCAAACGATAGTAATAATATTCATAATATTCTTCCTGGTTGGTAAACCACATAGAGTCGTCACCATCTCGTCCGTATGTGTCGTTGAGCCATTCCAAGAAGTTCACCCAACCGGTATCTGTATTATGGGCACCTATAGAAATAGCTGCCCGCTCTTCTTTTGGATTTTCCATTTCCTTGAGAATAGCCGCCTTAATCATATCCGGATTTGTCAGCCCGCTACCTTCGGGTGGGTCATAGAAAGCTCTTTCGATCACTACTTGTTCAATATCTCCGTTTTCTTGAAATGGATAGAGTTTTGTAGCTCCGCTTTGTGCACACAGGGTTCTGATTTTATCATATCTCAAAGCCGCTTTGATATAATTTTTATCTCCATTAGGCTCTGCCAGCATTTTACAAGTTCGATTATTCAGTTTCTCACGTATCATGCTTTGAGCAACAGGAAATTGTGCCAGCAACTTATCTTCTGTTTTATCTTCGTCAGGTAGATTCAAGTCATGGAAAGCGATGCTTACTCCGTAATTCATCATTTCCTGCAAGTTGCCCCATACTAACATTGTCTTTTTATAAAAGCGGAAATAATCTCTTGTATATCCATTTTGTACCCATGTTTGTGTGTTCATTAAATCATCATCGGCAGCCACGGTAGTTCCGAAAGAGAAACGTACTTCCTGTCCGGTACCATTGGTGGTAGCTAATGTTTTTCCTAATGAATAATAATCAGGAGGCAAATCACCGTTTTGCAGATGAGCCAGATCGCAGTAGTAAATATAAGATAAAGGTTTGCCATGAATGGCAGCCCATGTATATGAAAAGGCTGAATGCATACAGTCGTCTTGTGTCATCAGAAACAGCCAATCTTTGTTATATTTCAATGTTGGTATTTCCGTATACAGATATCCTACCTGTCTGTCTGCTTTCAGGTGAATGGTTATTTCTATTTCTTTATCGGCTGTTTCATTACCGAACGGGTATATGAATTCCGTTTCGCAGATGACATCCCGCCTCTTTCCATTATCCTTGTTTTCATCCTCGTCTTTATCTCCTTGATATAGATTCAGTTTGCGGATACATCCCGACATAACTAAGCCAATAATTAAAAATAAAACGATACCGATATTGAGATTCTTGCACATAGGCTTTCCTTTCTTACTTCTTTTTTACTAGATTACTCTCCTCATCCTTATATTCCTTCTTTTGGGTGAACAGTCCTCCGATACCTTTTAATCTGCTGACGACACGCACCTTGAAACTATTGAACAAAGTTCCGTCGGCTCCCACCGTCCCATATCCGGTGACGGCACGCGCACGTCTTTTCCGTACAAATGCAATCTTTCCGAATTGCTTGAGCTGCAAAGCCAGATATCCGTCTTCACCGCGGATAATATCCGTGCGGATTCCCGTTTTCCTCGCACATTCCGTCCGGTAAGCAAATACCAGTCCGCGCACACTAAGCTCCGGACGCTTGAAAGACTGCAACCATAAATGCAAGTCGCGTGCAGCCTCATAGATTTTCAGCCCCATCCAAGAGTGATCCTTGTCGGGAATATAACTCCAAAGCGAGCTGACAGCCACTACACCCGGCTTTTCGAGCGCATCCACCATTGTTTCCACATACTTTGCCGGATACATCGTGTCAGAATCAATGTTGATATGATATTTTCCACGGGCATGGTTCAGTCCGCAAAGACGGGCAAAACCACAACTATGTTGCGTTTCCGTGAAATAAGGCACACCGCAAGCCTCGTAAATCTCCGCAGTGCGATCTTTCGATTCGTTGTCCACACCAATGATTTCTACAGGATATTTACATTTCATCTCGCTCAACGACCAGAGGCAGGCAAGCAGATGTTTTTCCTCATTGTATCCGATGAGTGATACAGTGACAAGCGGTTCGTTACTCTGCAATCCGGCCAGATTGCGGCGTACTTCCTCGATAACGGCTTGCGGAGCTTCCGCAAAAGGTTTCTCATAAACCTGTAAATACTTAGAATACCATTCCATAGATATTGAATGCTTTATTTGTTTTCATTAACCGGGATAATCAGGCTTTCAAATAGTTGTTTCCATTGTTCGGCAATATTTTCTATTCGGAAGCGCTGGACGTCCATACGCGCCTGCTGTCCCATTTTCTTACGTATATCTTCATTCTCTATTAAGTAAGAGATTTTCTCCGCCAGTTGTTCGATATTCCCGTCTTCTACCAGCAGACCGTCTTTTCCGTCGCTGATAATATCCCGCGGGCCGCAGGGACAGGTGAATGATACGGGCGGCACGCCACATGCCATTGCTTCTATAATAACCATTCCAAACCCTTCGAAACGTGATGAAAGGGCAAAAATTGAACTTTCACAGTACTTGTCGACAATATTGGAAACAGTAGGTTCCAATATACAACTGGCAGTGATTCCTAAAGAGTCAATTTGCTGTTGCAGTTGCTCACGCATACCGTCTCCGTAGATACGCAGTATCCAGTCGGGATGCTTTCTGGCAAGCCGGGATCAGGCGGTCGAATCCTTTCTGCGGAACATATCGCCCTACTGCTATTACCTGTTTATGGCTATTGTCAGATATTTGGTCGGGAAAAAAAGGAAGAGGGTTATGGATCACTTCAACATTATCCAGTTCCGTCCATTCCTGTGCATCCTCGTGGCTCAATACGATGAAACGTTTCAACTGGCGAAGTTGCCGGTATAACTGCTCTCTCCAATAATTGCTTACGATTGCCCGTAAGAATGCGGGCAGACGGCTGTTGCTGAAATCTCGGTAATTAGATTTGTTAAAGTGTATTTCACCCAACTTTGTGCTGCCGTCCGTCATCCGATTGATGAAATTGATGTCACGACGGAGCAGGGAGATAGTAATGTCCGGACGAATTTGGTGCAGACATTCGTTGAGTTTCTTTTTAAAACGTCCTTGTTTCGCAATATATTTAGGTAGTTTTTTATAGAATGACATTTCGTTCAATTCATCATAATCAATGTCAAGTTGATGAAGAGTGATGGACGGATGCAGTTCGTAGTACGGTTTCTTGCCCTTCCCGTCTGTGAGGATGATATGTATTTCATAACCAAACACTTCGGCGAAGTAATTTGCTTTCAGGGTCAATACTCGTTCCATGCCGCTAGGGTAGTAGAGGGCGGGGATGCAGTAGGCTATTTTCATGTTTATCAGAATATTGTTTGTTATTAATTGTGTTTTTGTTTATTTATCTTTGGTCTTTATGGCGTCGATCACTTTCTGCATTTGCGCCTTCCACGATAGCGGGCAGACCGATTCGCGTATCTCGGCAGGCGTCATTTTCAGCGTTTTCCGGAAGTCGATCAGTCCCTGAATATCCACCGGAGATTCGTCGGGTGCCACCTTCCATACATACGGCATGTGGTCGAAGTCGTCGTCGGTTTCCGAGTAAGTGAACGCGAAGCCACGTGCGGCATACTCGCGGTTTTTCAACGTTTTGATATAACTGAAGATGTAATCCCAACGACCGCAGTTCAGACCAACAATATGGTCACGCAGCGCGTGAAGGATTTCGTCCATCTGGAACACGGCGGGCAGCGTTTCAATCAGCAACGTCGCCTTGATGGTGCCGCGCGGCAGATTAAAGCGATCTTCTGCATAGCTGAAGACTTCGCTCCACCAGGCCGCTTCCTGCCAGGACTGGGTTTTCGGCAGATAGAAATAGGGACCGCTGCCTTTTGCTAACAGAGCCTGGTAGTTGTGGAAGAAATAGAGCGCAAAATCAAACAGGCTGCCAGGAATTGCTTCGCCGCGCCAGGTGACATGTTTTTCCGGCAAGTGCAGACCGCGAACCCGACAAATCAACACCGCTGGATTGGGCTTGAGCTGATAAATTTTGCCTGCTTCATTGGTATAGCTGATGGTGCCGTTAACCGCATCGCGCAGGTTAATTTGCCCGTCGATCACTTTGTTCCAGTCCGGGGCCAGTGAATCTTCGAAATCGGCCATAAAGACTTTCACATTGGCGTTGAGCGCGTTGATCACCATCTTGCGCTCAACCGGGCCAGTTATCTCGACTCGACGATCTTGTAAGTCCGCGGGAATACCACGAATTTTCCAGTCAGCATCACGAATGGAAGCTGTTTCCGAAATAAAATCAGGCAACGTTCCGTTATCGATATCCTGCTGCTGCTGAATGCGCGCTGCCAGAAGTTTATTGCGTTGTGGCGTAAAATGCGTCACCAGCTCAGTCAGAAATTCTACCGCTTCGGCAGTAAGAATTTGCTTCTCCTGCTCGCCATACGGCCTTATGAAAGCCAGTTCATCGGTTGTTGTTGCCTGTTCAGTCATCGTGCAGCTCCTCGTCATGGATCCGAAAACTTCCCCACTGTGAACGAAGGATCGTTGTGCGCTTTTCGTTCAGCACAACTAAGACTACTCATTTAAAATGCAAAATCAAAAACAATTTCCATTTTAATTAAAAATACTTGATAACTTATTGATAACAATATGAATAAATTTTATTCACCTACTGAGGTGCGTTTCGGAAATAAAAAAGGCACCCGAAGGTGCCTGAGGTAAGGTGCTGAATCGCTTAACGATCGACTATCACAGAAGATTAATCCAGCGTTGGATTCATGTGCCGTAGATCGTATGGCGTGATCTGGTAGACGTAATAGTTGAGCCAGTTGGTAAACAGCAAATTACCGTGACTACGCCAGCTCGCTCGCGGTTTGTTTTGCGGATCATTGTGCGGGAAATAGTTATACGGTACTTCCGGGTCTAGTCCGGCTTCCACATCGCGGAAATATTCCTGCGCCAGCGTTTGCGCATCATATTCGGGATGGCCCGTCACAAAGGCAATGCGCTTATCTTTGCTGGCAAACAGATATGCATCCCCTTCTTCCGTCTCTGCCAGAATTTCCAGATCGGTGTAATCACGAATCAACGCTGCCGGAAAGTCAGCATAGCGCGAATGCGGTGCCAGGAATGAATCATCAAAGCCACGCGTCAGAAGCGCATGAGGATGGAGAATATGATGCTCGTAAACGCCAGAGAGTTTGTCGGTGCGAGTTTGCTTAGGAATGCCGTAGAGGATATTTAGCGCGGCCTGTACCGCCCAGCAGACAAACAGCGTCGAGGTGACGTGATCTTTCGACCACTCCAGCACCTGTTTGATCTGCGGCCAGTAAGCGACATCATTAAACTCCACCAGGCCCAGCGGCGCGCCGGTAACTATCAGACCGTCAAAGTTTTGTTCCTGAATATCTTCAAAGTTACAGTAGAAGTTATTCAGATGCTCTGCGGGCGTGTTGCGCGATTCACGGGAATCAATGCGCAACAGCTGAATATCGACCTGCAAAGGTGAGTTTGAAAGCAGGCGCAGAAACTGATTTTCAGTTTCGATCTTCTTCGGCATCAGGTTAAGGATAAGTACCTTTAGCGGACGAATTTCCTGACCAGACGCACGAGAAGTTGTCATCACAAAGACGTTTTCTTCACGCAAGAAATTGACGGCGGGTAGCTCGTCCGGCACACGAATCGGCATAACCTGATTACCTCACTACATACGCTTATACGTTTAGACATCCAGATAGCTGAAGATAACCAGAAAATTTGCCAATGTCGAGTCTGCATGTTGAAGGTGAGAAAGTTTCAAGGAAAAGGCTACGTTAGAATATAAGAATGACGAAAAGGAGAGAAAATGGTTATTAGTATTCGCCGCTCACGGCATGAGGAAGGGGAGGAACTCGTTGCGATTTGGTGTCGTTCTGTCGATGCCACTCACGATTTTTTATCAGCAGAGTATCGGGCCGAGCTGGAGGAGCTAGTTCGTTCCTTCTTGCCGGAAGCGCCGTTGTGGGTCGCGGTTAATGAGCGGGATCGGCCGGTTGGGTTTATGTTGTTAAGTGGGCAGCATATGGATGCGCTGTTTATCGATCCTGATGTGCGCGGCTGCGGCGTGGGTCGGATGCTGGTGAAGCATGCGCTCTCAATGGCCCCGGAACTGACAACCAATGTTAATGAGCAAAATGAGCAGGCGGTTGGGTTCTATAAGAAGGTGGGTTTTAAGGTTACGGGACGCTCTGAGGTGGACGATTTGGGGAAACCGTATCCATTGCTGAATCTGGCATATGTGGGGGATAATGCGGATATCTGCACTCGCCGCAACTCTTCGTAGGTCGGGTAAGACGCGCCAGCGTCGCATCCGACCTTTTTCTGCACCAGCGCAAAAAGGCCATCCGTCAGGATGGCCTTTCGCTTAATTTGATGCCTGGCAGTTCCCTACTCTCGCATGGGGAGACCCCACACTACCATCGGCGCTACGGCGTTTCACTTCTGAGTTCGGCATGGGGTCAGGTGGGACCACCGCGCTAAGGCCGCCAGGCAAATTCTGTTTATCAGACCACTTCTGCGTTCTGATTTAATCTGTTATCAAGCTTACTTATCGATGTCTCTTCCGCCAAAACATCTTCGGCGTTGTAAGGTTAAGCCTCACGGTTCATTAGTACCGGTTAGCTCAACGCATCGCTGCGCTTACACACCCGGCCTATCAACGTCGTCGTCTTCAACGTTCCTTCAGGAGACTCTAAGTCTCAGGGAGAACTCATCTCGGGGCAAGTTTCGTGCTTAGATGCTTTCAGCACTTATCTCTTCCGCATTTAGCTACCGGGCAGTGCCATTGGCATGACAACCCGAACACCAGTGATGCGTCCACTCCGGTCCTCTCGTACTAGGAGCAGCCCCCCTCAGTTCTCCAGCGCCCACGGCAGATAGGGACCGAACTGTCTCACGACGTTCTAAACCCAGCTCGCGTACCACTTTAAATGGCGAACAGCCATACCCTTGGGACCTACTTCAGCCCCAGGATGTGATGAGCCGACATCGAGGTGCCAAACACCGCCGTCGATATGAACTCTTGGGCGGTATCAGCCTGTTATCCCCGGAGTACCTTTTATCCGTTGAGCGATGGCCCTTCCATTCAGAACCACCGGATCACTATGACCTGCTTTCGCACCTGCTCGCGCCGTCACGCTCGCAGTCAAGCTGGCTTATGCCATTGCACTAACCTCCTGATGTCCGACCAGGATTAGCCAACCTTCGTGCTCCTCCGTTACTCTTTAGGAGGAGACCGCCCCAGTCAAACTACCCACCAGACACTGTCCGCAACCCCGATCAGGGGCCAACGTTAGAACATCAAACATTAAAGGGTGGTATTTCAAGGCCGGCTCCATGCAGACTGGCGTCCACACTTCAAAGCCTCCCACCTATCCTACACATCAAGGCTCAATGTTCAGTGTCAAGCTATAGTAAAGGTTCACGGGGTCTTTCCGTCTTGCCGCGGGTACACTGCATCTTCACAGCGAGTTCAATTTCACTGAGTCTCGGGTGGAGACAGCCTGGCCATCATTACGCCATTCGTGCAGGTCGGAACTTACCCGACAAGGAATTTCGCTACCTTAGG
>OGOT01001190.1_pt1 | contig 17968 bp, 10 predicted proteins | sample 1552791 | NCBI WGS metagenome assembly OGOT01 (sample SAMEA2580160, study PRJEB22360) | human gut metagenome | biome: human gut; feature: human-associated habitat; material: faeces | place: Denmark | collected 2008/2010
AGGCATACGAAAAAGATGAGTGGCCGAAGGGTCGCACCATCAAGCTGGGAAGACCGCCGATCTCTGATGAGCCAAGCGTTGTTTTATCGGCACGTGTGGGTGAGTCGGTTCTTGATGCGTTTGATGCAAAAGCAAAGCGCCATGGGCAGACACGCACAGAGCGACTCAGGGAGCTCATCACGATCGATGCAATGATTGCCTAGTTATCCACCGAGCCCAAAGACGTACGCCAGCATCCAAAGTCGACATTTTTCGACATCTTTGGATGCTGGCGTACGGTATTTTGCAACATAGTCATTCGGGACGTTCTTTTAAATGACTAGTCGTTAAAGTGCGTCCCCAACGACTAACTAGCCGTGGAAGCGGGCTATGGGCGCAAGTGGCTGTTCGCGAAAGACGCGCTCGACGGCGGCGCGGTATTCGTCGACCTTTTTGGTCTTACGTACGAGCTTGTGAACGGTAGTGGGGTCGGCGAAAGCGCACTTGGCGTAGAACCACCACTCCTTCATGCGAAAGACCGCATTGCCGCCAATCTCTTCTGCATAGGCCGCAAACAGCGTGTCGTGGAAGCGCTGCAGCTCAGCAGCCGTTGCAGCAGGGCCACCCTTGACCATGCGAGCGAGCGCGGGATTCGCAAGCAAGCCACGCCCCAGCATTACATGGCGCGTGCCGGGATAGGCCTCCACCAGCGCGTCCATATCCTCAAGATCGAAAATGTCGCCGTTATAGGCCACGGGGAACGGCGCGCGTTCCAGCGTCTCGCCGTAAAACTCCTTGCGCGGCGATCCCGTATAGCGGTCCTTTTGCACGCGCGGGTGCACGATCAGCTCTGCCAACGGCATGCGGCAATACAGATCGAGCGCACGCTCGTATTCGTCGTCGCTCTCAAGCCCCAGCCTGGTCTTGACCGATACCGGCAACGGTGACCGCTCGCACACATCGCTCAAGAACACCTCGAGCTCGTCGAGGTTGCGCAGAAAGCCCGAACCCTTGCCCTTGGCGACAACCGTACCCGAGGGGCAGCCAAGGTTGAGATTGACCTCGCGGTAGCCCATGTCGGCGAGCACCTGTGCCGCCCACACAAACTCGTCCGCATTCTTGGACATCAGCTGAGGCACTACGTTGAGCCCCTGGTTATTGGCAGGATCGATCTCCTTAAACGCCTTGCCGCCAAAGCGGTTTCCCACCCGCGGCGGCGGCAAAAACGGCGTGTAATAACAATCGAGCGCACCGAAGCACTCCGCATGCACGCGACGAAACGCATGCCCGGTAATTCCCTCCATGGGGGCCAACGATAGAATCATCAACATCTACTCTCAGATCAATGCGGTAAAGGGACTGCCCCCTTGTCACATCCTATTCAAACGGTTCAGAAACTCTTCGCAGGCGCGGGAACGCAGGCGATATTTTTTCCATACCAGATACGACGCAATGGTAAGCGGCGGCTCAAATGGGACAAAACGCAAATCGCTGCCTTCATCTATCTGCAGCAAGTTTCCAATGCTAACCGCACACGCAGCGCCCGAACGCACCAGATGTGACGCGTTACCGATCAGGTCGAAATGTCCCACGATGTTGAGCTCGTCGACGCTAAGAACGCCACTCGACCACGCTTCTAAGTCCAGCGCTCGATTCGAGGTGCGCGAACTCACCAGCAGCGGCATATTCGCCACGTCCGCAGGCGTCAGCACGTCCCGGCCGCCCCATGGACCGCTCGCGGCAACAACGGCACCGGCTCGATCCGCCTCGGGCATACGAATCCATTCGTATTTCTCGACGTTAACGGGCTCCAGCAACAACGCAAAGTCGAGCAGGCCTCGCTCCAAACGCTCCTCCACCGCATCGGCGTTACCGGTATAGAGCTCAATCGTCACTCCGGGATAATTCCGATGCAGCTCTGTAAAGGCATCGAGCACTAGCCGCATCGATTTGGTTTCGCCGGCGCCGATGCGAATAACGCCCGCAATACCGAGCTCCCGATCAGCCAACTCCAGCTCGGTCTGCTCCACCAGCAAGACGATCTCCTCGGCGCGCTGGCGCAGGCGCATGCCATCGCTCGTAAGCACACACGATCGATTCGTGCGCTCGAACAGCTCCACGCCCAGCTCGCGCTCAAGATCGGCAATCTGACGTGACAGCGTAGGCTGCGTCACGTGCAGCACATTTGCCGCCTCGGACATATTTTCCTCACGCGCCACTGCCAAAAAGTAACGCAAAGTCCGTAGCTCCATTGCACCTCAACTCAACCAAGCAATTCCGCTTGCCAGCCATTCGATATTCGTATACCAAGTAAGTCGATATAAGCAATATACATCATCAGCATATCAACGTACGCTGTAGTCATCCCCTCAAGAACAAGGAGAACGGCATGCAGTACACAACCCTTGGCCATTCCGGCATCAAAGTCTCTAAACTCTGCCTGGGAGGCATGAGCTTTGGCGAACCCAGCCCCGACTTTCATCAATGGACCATCGGGCCCGACGACACACGCGCCGTCATCAAACGCGCACTCGACACCGGAATCAACTTTATCGATACCGCGAACTGCTACAGCTTTGGAACGAGCGAAGAGTACATAGGCGCCGCCCTGCGCAATCTGGGCATCGCTCGCGAGAGCGTCGTGCTGGCCAGCAAGGTTCACTTCAACGAAGGCGGCCTTTCCGCCGACGCCATCAAACGCGAGATCGAAGGCTCGCTCAAGCGCTTGGGCACCGACTACCTAGACCTCTACATCATCCACCGCTTCGATTACGACGTTCCCATGGAAGAGACCATGGAAGCGCTCAACGACCTGGTGCGCGAGGGCAAGGTTCGCGCGCTCGGCGCCAGCGCCATGTATGCCTACCAGCTGCACAACCTGCAGATCGTCGCACGCGACCACGGATGGATGCCCTTTACGAGCATGCAGTGCCACTACAACCTGCTGTACCGAGAGGACGAGCGGGAGATGATTCCGGTGTGCCGCCAGTTTGACATGGCCCTTACGCCATACAGCCCCATGGCGTCGGGACACCTCTGCCGCCCCACGTGGGAAAGCTCGAGCACACGTGGCACCACCGACACGACCATGGCCAACAAGTATGACCATGACCGCGCCATCGACATGCCCATCGTTGAGCGCGTGGCCAAAGTTGCCGCCGATCATGACGTGCCGATGCCGCAGATTGCGCTGGCGTGGCACTGGGCGCGTGGGGTCGAGGCACCCATCGTGGGCTTCTCCAAGCCCGAGCGCGTCGACGATGCCGTGGCAGCGCTCGAAATAACCCTCTCCCCCGCCGAGATCGACTTCCTCGAAGCGCTCTATCAACCGCACGCGCTCGTTGGACCCAAGGCCCGCCCCGGCGAAAAGCCACTTGCCGGCACTACCAAAGTCAAAACCGCAAAGTGACGACATGGACGACAACATCATCAACGGCCTGCACGACGCCGGCTGCAGCAAAGAGCTCATTGAGCTGTACGGCTCGGCCACCAGCGACTGCGCGCGGATTTGTCTACTAAAACGGTATCGTCGCGAATTGCTCGACGATATCCACTCGGGACAACAGAAACTCGAGCGCCTTGACTATCTCATCTACCGGCTACGCAACGCTTCAACCGAATGCAGGACAAACCGCACGGCATCGCGGTCATGAGAAAGCGCCAAATGCACCTCAGCATAAGGTCCAAACCACAGCAACGAAAGGAACTCCATTGGTTAAGACACTTGTAGCATATTTCAGCGCAACGGGCACCACGAAGAACGTTGCATGTCGCCTGGCTCGTGTAGCGGACAGCGACCTGTTCGCCATTGTACCCGCCAATCCATACACAAGCGCCGACCTTGACTGGCGTGACAAACAGAGCCGCGGCACCCTCGAGGCAGCCGCCCCCTCCTGCCGCCCCGTCATAACCTCCAGAGTCGAGCACATCGAAGACTACAACACTATCTTTTTGGGATTTCCCATCTGGTGGTACGTGGCGCCGGCGATTGTCAACACGTTCCTCGAGTCTTACGACCTGACAGGCAAAACAATCGTCCTGCTTGCCACCTCGGGCGGGAGCGGAATGGGCAAGACGGCGTCGACCCTTAGGGCAAGCGCTCCAGGCGCAAAGATCGTTGACGGCGGCATCCTCAACAACGTAAGCGACACCAAACTCGAGAAGCTCGCGGCAAGATACCTCTAGCGCGGCGCGTCGGAGGCCCAAGTCGACAATCCGCCCAAAACAGAAGCGGTCACCCGGTACCAACTACCCCTCCAGCCGTCCCTGCGCAACGAAGGTGAATACTTTCCCGCGAAGTGAACGAGTGAAATCGGACTCCCGAAGCATCGACATTTTTGGAGAGCCATTTCCTGCGGTTTTGTCACTCAAATCCTGCGGTTTTTTCATCCAAAAGTGCGAATGCTTCAGGGGTCAAGAATAGGTCGCTCACTTCTCGTAAAACCATTCACCTTCGATTTACTGATGCTCACGAACGGCAAGATCGCAGCGATTGCGCTCATCATGGCATTCGTAGCATGTCTGCTGATCCCGCCACTCCAAATGATCAACGACATTGTGTTTCGTCAAAGGGAACTCCAGCCAGCGTGCTCGCCACGCAAGCTGCCGGCCGCTTGCTCAAGAACGGCGATAACAATCTCGCGCGCAAGATGCCTTGGAGCCCGTGTGCGAAAGCGTCGCGGATTAGCCTTATGCTCTCTGCAAAGAAGAGCTAGGAGGCCGCACTCTGGTTGCCGCTCGCGAACGCCGCCAATATAGCGAGGTCTAATACTTTTCCGAGAAGTGAACGGCTGTATTTGGACCCCCGAAGCATCGACATTTTTAGACGTCAAAACCGCAGGATTTGACTGGCAAAACCGCAGGAAATTGCATCTTAAAAGTGTCGATACTTCGGGGGTCCATTTTGACTCGTTCACTTCTCGGAAAAGTATTAGGCCTCGAATTCACAAGCCGCTCAATGTGACAAAGGGACCGTCCCTTGTCACATTATTCAGAGCGCAGGGCCTCCACGGGATCCTTCCTGGACGCGCTGCGGGCCGGCAGCAGGCCAGCGACAACCGTCAGCAGCACCGAAATCGCAATGAGCACCAGCGCATCCTGCACGGGCAGGCTCATCAGGTTGGGGACCTGTTTGGCCGCAAGCGCCCAGGCATTGACCGGGAAGCTCACGAGTACTACCACGACAATGGCAAAGACGCCGGCGATGAGGCCCTCGATAAAGGTCTCGGCATTGAATACGTTAGCCACGTTGCGCTTCGACGCGCCGATCGCGCGCAGGATGCCAATCTCCTTTTTGCGTTCCAGCACGCTGATGTAGGTGATGATGCCGATCATGATGGAACTCACCACTAGACTAATGCTCACAAACGCAATGAGCACCAAGCTGATGGTGTTCACGATATCGGTCACCGAGCCCATGATGATGCCCATGTAGTCGGTGTATGAGATTGCCTGCTCATCGTGGCCAGCGGCTTTGACCTGCTTGTTGTACGCATCGATGTGATCGAGCACGCGCTCCTTGGCCTCAAAGTCGCGCGGGAAAATCTTAACCGAGATGGGGTCTGCCTCATCCGCATAGCCCAACGTGGTCAGATTGTTGTCGTAGGTGAGCTTCGATGCCTTGGCATAGCTCATCATGAGCGAACTCAGGTCCTCGGCGTCCATGTTGAAATGGATGGCACGAGCAAAGGCACTCGCATCCACGTGCATGGCGCTCGCCAGGTTGGCAAAACTCGAAGACATCTGCGTCGCCATCTGGTCCATGAGCCCTGCCGCGCCCGCCTTGAGCTGGGACGATACCGTCGACGCTATCTGCTCGCTGATTGCCTTCATCACCTGATCCATAGCCTGCTGCAGATACGGAGCCAGCTGCTTTTGCACATAGTCGGTCATCGTCTGCCGCAGGCGCTCGGCCAGGGCATCGCCGCCGAGCGCCTTGAGCTGAGCCAGGTATTGCTGGGCTGCGGCATCATTCTCAAGATACGTCGAGAATGCGGCAGCGAGCTTTGACGCGTCTTTAAGATCTTCGGGTGACAGCGCCCTAAACTGATCAGACCGCAAAAAGCCCTCAAACAGTTGGTTGGCAAGCGTTCCCACCTGCTGCATTTGCTCGGGTGTGAGCTCCAGACCGTCAAAGATGCCCGAGAAATCTGGGGCCGGTGCTTTTGCCATGATGTCACTGAAGTCGATATCCTTGCCAACGTCCGAAAGGTCAATGTCCAGCCCGGACAAGTCAAGACCCGACAGGTCCATACCGCCGGCCGCACCCGAGAGTGCAGACGCATCAAACGAGAACGCGCTCTTGAGCGCCGCCTCGTCCACACTGAACATGCTGCCCAGATCCACGCCTTGCTTGGCCTCACTCTGCAGTTCATCGAAAGACTTGCCCGTAAAGACATCCGTCTCGGGATGCGCAAGCTGCTCTTGCACAATCTGCGAAACGGCGGCGCGCTCCATAAGCTGGCGAGTCAGTGCATGCGTATAGGCAATGCCCGGAGACAACGCACTCGCATTGGCTGTCTCGTTAGGTCGCACCACGCCCACAATGCGCACGTCAATACCATCGGCAACCTTGGCGGCCATAAAGTCGGCGTCGCCAGACATGTCGGTCCACATGCCGGTCTCTTCGTTTTTGCGATAGGCATCGGCCGGCGACAGCACCTTAAACGTCGTGGACAACGCATCATCGTAGGTAAAGTCGGTGCCGGTCTCGGGCGTCTCGATCTTACCGTCGGCCGTCATAGCGCTGTTAACCAGGTCGTTGAGCTCATCGATATCCAGCGCACCGATGCTGTAGAGCGTGTAGTCGCCCACCGCGCCGCGGCTCGAAAGCACCATTACGGCTTCGTTAGCAGACGTAGGCCAATGGCCGGCGACGACATCGTACTGGCTGTCGAGCAGGCTCTGGTCGTCAATCATCTCGTTAAAGACCGAGGTTCCCATGGATTCCATGCTCACCGTCGCCGCCGAACTCGCGCCGCCGCTCATGGCCTCGGTCATAGCGTTGGGAACAAGTCGAACGGGCTTCTCGTCACCCTTGCCCGCACGATAGACAACCGGCGTCACGCCATAGCCGTACTGGATGGCATTGATCTCTTTATCGATGCCATCGCCACCGGCATCGAGCCATGCCTTAAAGCTCGTCATATCGTTAGATTTAACACTTGCAAACATATCCTTTACCGCCGTGACCACGGGGATCTTATCGGATCTCTGAGCCTTGCCGTCGGCGCTGCCGTCGGACGAACCCTCGTTCTTGGACGTATCGTCATCCGTGGCCCCCTGTCCGCCCATCATGGACGACAGGTCGTAATCCTGCTTGGAAATGGTGAGCGGGTAGCTCGAGAGCGTATCCTCCTCGACCTTTTTGATGTAGCCGTTTACGCCGTTGGACAGCGCCAGAATCGCCGCGATACCGATAATGCCAATCGAGCCCGCAAAGGCAGTCATGGCCGTGCGGCCCTTCTTGGTCATGAGGTTGCGGGCAGAAAGCCCCAGCGCCGTCACAAAGCTCATCGAGGTTTTGCGCGTAGGCTTGGCCTCGCGGCGCGTGGCGTCAGCGACATCGAAAGGGTCAGAATCGTCGGTGATCTTGCCGTCCGCCAGGTTAACGATGCGCGTGGCGTATTGGTACGCCAGCTCGGGATTGTGCGTGACCATGATGACCAGGCGGTCGCGTGCGACCTCCTTGAGCAAATCCATGACCTGCACGGACGTTGTGGAATCCAAGGCGCCGGTCGGCTCGTCTGCCAGCACGATCTCGGGATCGTTGATCAGGGCGCGGGCGATGGCCACGCGCTGCATCTGTCCACCCGAAAGCTGGCTCGGGCGCTTGTTCACGTGCTCGCCCAGGCCGACTTTCTCCAACGCCTCGCGCGCACGCTGGCGGCGCTCGGCATGCCCCACGCCCGTAAGCGTGAGCGCCAGCTCCACGTTTTCCAAAATGGTCTGATGCGGAATGAGGTTATAGCTTTGGAACACAAAGCCGATGCGGTTGTTGCGATAGGCATCCCAATCGCGATCGTGAAAGTCCTTGGTCGAAATACCGTCGATTAGCAGGTCGCCGGAATCAAAATGATCGAGCCCACCGATAACGTTGAGCATCGTGGTCTTGCCCGAGCCCGAGGGACCCAGAATGGCCACGAACTCGTTATCGCGAAAAGCCAGGCTTACGCTGTCGAGCGCCACCTGCGTAAACGACTGCGTAACGTACCTTTTGCAAATACCTTTGAGCTCCAGCATGGACGGCAACCTCTCCCGCGCAGGCACCCTGCCCGCTCTCCCCCGCCGTTCGTATTCGACGCGTTTGTCCTACTCTATCCCCATTTTTTGCCGGCGCCAGTAAGGAATGTAACGAACCGCGCCAAAAAACGAACGGAACGGTGCCTAAAAGAAGAGGTCCCGAGCGGGACCTCTATATGGTGGAGCTGATCTTGAAAGGTAGCGGACTACTTCGCACAGCGACACACGATCCTCGCTATGCTTTACGCGTTTTCTACTGCTCGCTATTCGCAATCGCCTGGTCGATAAGCTTGTCGAGTGCTGCGCGCTGCTCGGCTGAGCTGATGGCTCCCACGATTGGATCCCCTACGATGTTGCCATTCTGATCGATGACATACGTTGTCGGGAACGAGAACAAATTTGACGTAAACTTACCGGCCTCGCTATCCGACTTGAACCAGATGTTCTTATACGTCACGCCCTTCTTGCTCAGCACGTCCTTGGCATCTGCAATCTCGCCCTTGTTGCCATCGAGCGTAAAGGAATTGACGCCCACAACCTGGCCGCCCTTCTTGGCAAGCTCCTGATTCAGGTCCTCAAGGTCGCCCAACTCGCCCACGCACGGCTTGCAAGTGGTGAACCAGAAGTTCATGACGGTGACCTTGTTCTTAGAGAACAGCTCGTCGCTGCTCACGTCGTTGCCGTCCAGGTCCTTGCCCGTAAAGCTGGGGAACTTCGTCGCCTCGCTCGAAGCATTGGCACCAGCCGTCATGCCAGCGGTCGAAGCGTCGACGCTCTCGCCTGCACTCGGCGTGCTTCCACAGCCGGGGAACTCCTTCTCCAGGCTCTCGAGCTTGTCCTCGATCTCCTTGATCTGCTGTGCACCGGCCTTGAGTGTCTTAAGCTCATCCGCCGTGAACTCATCCTTGGCGCCGTCGATGGTCTTGAGCAGAAAATCGCCGTAATTGCTGCCATCCTCAATCATTGCCGAGTCTTTATTTGCCGCATTGAATACCTTTTCCCACAGCGCGTTATCACTCGAAAAGATCTCGTTCTCCTTCTGCATGAGCTTCGCATACAGCTCGGCGGCCTCGTCGGCATTGGCCGGCTTCTGCGCAGTGAGTTCTGCGATCTTAGGATCGGAGCCCGCAGATTCGCTCGCATTGCCACCGGGTGACGAACACGCCACAAGACACAAGGCCAGCACCGGCACCATAAACAGGGCCGCAATCTTAGAAAGCTTCATGGTCATTCCTCCGTTTTGTCGAAGCTTGTTTACTTTTTATCGGCGGTCAAGGGGAGCTTTTCCGCCGACACATCCAGGCCATAGCGATAGCTGATGGCATCGACAGGACAGGCCCCGATGCACTTTCCGCACCGGATACATTCGGCATGATTGGGCGCGCGGACCACATCAACGTCCATCTGACAAACCTTTGAGCACTTGCCGCACGAGACACATTTGCATGCATCGACCCGGATTCCCAGTAGGGACACCCTATTCATGAGCGCATAGAATGCGCCGAGTGGACAAATCCATTTGCAGAAGGGGCGGTAGAACAAAACGCTCAGCACTACCACGGCAATGAGAACGGCAAGTTTCCAAGTAAAGAGTTGTCCCAACGCAGATCGAACGCCGGCATTGGCAATAGCCAGAGGAATGGCGCCCTCGAGCACGCCCTGCGGACAGATGTACTTACAAAAGAACGGGTCGCCCATGCCCACGTCGTTAACCACCAAGACGGGCAGCAGCACCACGGCAAACAGCAGCACGACGTACTTGATGTACGTGAGCGGCTTGAGCTTTTTCGTGGAGAACTTTTTGCCGGGAATCTTATGAAGCAGCTCCTGCAGCCAGCCAAACGGGCACAGAAAGCCGCATACAAAGCGTCCCAGCAGCACGCCGAGCAAAATGAGCGTACCGGTGACATAGTAAGAAAAGTTGAACTTGGATGAACCTACTACCGACTGGAACGACCCGATGGGGCACGCACCCGATGCCGCGGGGCACGAATAGCAATTAAGTCCAGGCACGCAGACTGTTTTTCCCGCGCCCTGATAGATGCCGCCTTTGGCAAAGTTTGGCAGGTGAATATTGGTGACCAGCGTCGCCGCCGCCTGAATGAATCCGCGAAATCGGGCCAAAACATGCGACGCAGTGTTTTCTCTTTTATCCAATTCCGATACACTCCAAGCACAGCCTAATCGCTTTGGCCAGCACGGCATCCGCCTCGCCACGCATAACACCAAAGCACACCATGGTAATTCCGACGATCAACAAAGCGACCTGTACCATGGGTTTTACCGCTTTGAACAACTCGACCACTCCTTTCGTTACGCGACCATTGGACCATATCGACTATAAAATCCGTGTTAAGCGCGATTTGGAATGTGCAAGGAGACTGTTATGCGTTTTTTGATCGTCGAGGACGAGCAGGCGCTGTGTGACGCAATCGCGCGCAGCTTGCGAAACTTGGCGTACAGCGTCGATTGCTGTCACGACGGACAGGAGGCGCTCGACCTACTGGACGTTGAGGCCTTCGACCTCGTGATACTCGACCTCAACCTTCCCCATGTCGACGGCATGACCGTACTCAGGGAACTTAGGAAAACTGACTGCGAGACCAAAGTGCTGATTCTGTCCGCACGTGGCGAAGTATCCGATAAAGTCGCCGGACTCGATGCCGGCGCCAACGATTACCTCACCAAGCCGTTTCATCTGGACGAGCTTGCAGCAAGGATTCGCAGCCTTACCCTCAGACGCTTTACACAAAGCGACATAGTTTTAACCTGCGGAAAGCTCAGCTTTGACACCAAGGCGCGCATCGCTTCTGTGGACAGCGAGGCTTTATCTCTTACGCGCAAGGAAACGGGAATCTTGGAATACCTGATGCTTAATCAGGGGCGTCCGGTAAGTCAGGAGGAGCTTATCGAGCACGTTTGGGATAGCAGCGTGAACAGCTTTAGCAACGCAATCCGCGTTCATATCTCGTCACTTCGCAAAAAGCTACGCATCGCTTTGGGATACGACCCGATTCGCAATCGGATTGGAGAGGGCTACGTTATGGAGGATAGCGAATGAAAAGGCTTTCGCTGCAATGGCGCATAACGATTATGACGGCACTGCTCACGTGTGCAGCATGCGTGCTGACGAACTGCCTGGTCGGCTATACGGGCATGCGCTACATGGATGCCATCGGCAGTGACATCTCGGCCTTTAACGCAACCAGCGAAAATTCGCCCCAGGCGTTTGACCCAACAAAAGCAGCCCTCGATGACGAGGTCACGATCGTCGTAAACGACGCGCAGGAGTCTTTTGGCACGACAACCTGGTGCATCACGGCTGGAGTCACACTCCTTGGCGGCGTGCTGGCATACTTTGTGAGCGGCCGTGCGCTCAAACCGCTACGGGCTTTTGCAGCCCAGGTTGAGCGTGTGCAGCCTGACAACCTAAGCGAAATCAGGCTCAATGAAGATGTGCCCACCGAGCTACAACGATGCAGCGCCTCTTTCAACGACATGATCGCCCGTCTTGGCGAAGGGTTCTCTGCACAGCGTCAGTTTACCGGCAACGCCGCACACGAGCTGCGCACCCCGCTCGCCCTTATGCAAGCACAGATTGAACTATTCATCTCCGAGCACTCCGGTTTGCAACCCGAAACAGCCGAGCTGCTCGGCCTGCTACAAGAACAAACCGAGCGCATGTCTCGAATGACCAAGGTATTGCTCGAGATGAGCGAGCTCCGCAGCGTTCCTTGCGAGGACGATGTTGAACTTGGTCCCTTGTCCGAAGAGGTCCTCACCGACCTTGCGCCACTTGCCGAAAATAAGGGCATAGCCCTCAATTGTGCTGGAGACGCTTTAGTAATCGGGAGCGACACGCTCCTCTATCGGCTGGTGTTCAACCTGGTCGAAAATGCCATCCGTTACAGCCGCCCCAGCTCGACTGTCAACGTCTCCATCTGCGACAACGACAGCCACGTGTTCCTACGAGTCGAGGACCAGGGCCCGGGAATACCCAAACAGTACCGTGAGAGTATCTTCCAGCCGTTCTTTCGCCTGGATAAATCCCGCAGCAGGGCATACGGCGGCGCAGGACTCGGACTAGCACTCGTTTGGGAGATTGCGGCCCTGCACGGCGGCACGGTAGAGGTCGAAGCAAGTTCCGAGAACGGGACCGCCATGCTCGTAAGCCTTCCAAAACGATCCGCAGCGTCAACCGAACAGTAAAACAAAAGGGGTCCCGAGCAACAGGGGTACAATTGCTGCATTGTTGCCACCTGATGGGAGATGGAAGATGGACTGCGATGGCTACCCGCGCATTCCCATGCCGTTGATGTGCGCTGCCTTTGTGCCGGGGCAGATTGACGCTGCGGTTGCAGGCATTTCCGACCCCGATTCACGCACCATCGCCGCGGCAGAAGCGCTGTACTTTCGCGGACAGGCCACACTCGCCGCCGAGACAGCACGCCCCTATCTTGACGTCACCGACCCCGCGCTGCGCTATTCCGCATGCCTTATCTGCGGATATGCCAGTCTGTCGCTCAACCGTATCGAGGATGCCCGCCGGTGCCTTGCGGGCATCCTCGATACGCCAACTGACGAGGAATCGCCCGCCGTCCACGCCACGCATATCCTGTTCGCCTCGGCCGCGAGCGTCCTGCTGCACTTGCCTTCCCCGTATTCCGCCGAAGAGTTTTATCCGCTTGCGGCGCATCTGCCCGAAGGCCTGCGCCTGTTCGCCAGCTACGTGATGGCGCATGCCCTGTACCTGCGCGGCGAATATGGCCGCAGTCTGGGCATGGCGGAAAACGCCCTGATCATGAAACAGGGAAGTTATCCCATCTCGGAGCTGTTCCTGCACCTGTCGGCTTCCATGGCCTGTATGAGCCTCAAGGATACCGACGCCGCAAAGGCACACTTCGGAGCCGCTTGGGACATTGCGCGTCCCGACGGCCTTATCGAACTCATCGGCGAGCACCACGGCCTTTTGCAGGGGCTTATCGAGGCGTGCCTAAAAACGCAATACCCTGACGACTTCGCGCGCATCATCGAGATCACGTACCGCTTCAGCTACGGCTGGCGGCGCATCCACAACCCCGATTCGGGCGAGGACGTGGCCGACGATTTAACGACCACGGAGTTCACCATGGCCATGCTCGCCTGCCGCGGATGGACCAACGCCGAAATCGCACGCCATATGGGTGTGTCGCCGGGCACCGTTAAAAACCGCCTATCAGGAGTGTATGCCAAGCTTGGTATCGGAACTCGCGCCGAGCTGATTGCCCACATGTTGCGCTAGCGGCCAGACTGCCCGGCGTATCGAAAGCGCTCCGGGGGGCTGACGCTTTCGCGCGCTCAAATTGGACATTTTGGTCCCCGAACGGCACTACCGCCACGGGGCACCTTCTCGCAAAATTGGATTATTTCCACCGATACCTGCGGGATGGGAGCCAAAGATGCTTGATCGCCGTTCGTTACTTGTTGCCGGAGCATCCTCGCTGGCGAGCATTATGTTGCCGCGCGTGCCGGGAAGCGCAAATGCCTTCATATTGCCGTTCGCGCCCACCGAAGCCTATGCCGACGAAAAAGACCCCTTCAGGGTGCTCGTTCTCTCGCGCACCATGTTTGGTGTGGTCGTGGTCGACGTCGCCAACAAGAATACGCCCATCAAGGGAGCCCAGGTCACGCTTGCGTCGCGTTATGCCGCGGGCAAGCAGCTCTCCGCCACGACCGACGACGAGGGCACGGCCATCTTTGAGATCGCCTCTCTTTCGGAAGGCTACGTGGACGAGGCAACACTTCTCGACGCGTACGACTTTAACGGCGGCATTTCCATTAGCATGGCGGGCTACCGTGATGTCGAGATTCCCCTTGCGCGTATCCAGGGCGGCACCGCCATAACCGCGCCCACGCGTCCGCTTTCCGACGGCGAGCCGTACTTCCGCCAGCTCACATTCGACGAATGGGACATCCAGTACGCTGAAGCCACGTTCATGGCATTGCCGAAGGACGACACGGCAAACGGGCAGCCCGATACGCACTCCTTTACCGTGCAGGCACATCTGCCACAGGGTGGACAGGTAACGCTGTGCATCAACAAGGTATTGCCCGCCACGGGCAGCTCAGCCGAAACCGTCACACAGATCGGCCAGATCAAGGCCAGTGCATCGGGTGCGAATAATCTGGCAACGTTCACACTCGAAGACAAGCTCCTCGATGCGGCATCGGGCCTTCTGGAAGAAGGGTGCAAGCTGCGCTTTGTCCTCGACTATCAGGGCAAAACCTACACGCTCTCCTCCCCCATGGCCGTTGTCACCGCGCCGGCCGCAAAGGCAGAATCGGGCTCGACCACCATCATTCCCACTACCATGGACCAAGAGATCACTCCGTTTGATTTCCCAGCGGCGTTTCCCGGCATTGGCGGCAACAAGTTAACCTGCTGGATGCCCGCGTTCCCCATTCTGTTCGATTTCTCGTTTGCTGGGTACGTGCTGTTTGGCGGAGGATACAAACCAGCCAGCTATATGAACGATTCGGGCAACCCTGATCCGGAATACTGGAAGAAATCGCCGCGCGAGTCGGGCGCCAAGCAGGCAAACCGCTACCTCGACGAGATGGAGGGGAAGTGGAATCAGTACAAGAGTATGAGTGCCGGTTCGGGCACCGATCCAAGAAACACCAAGCTCCTTCGCCACCATTGCACGCCGCTGTTCACGATGGATATCGCCACACAGCTGTACGGCTCGCTCGCCTACGATTGGGTGGGCAAAACCTGGGGTAACAACAACGACCCCGCATACGGCAATATTAAGGCCCTCTTCCAGGTAAGAACCGACCTCAATTGGACCGAGCAGTTTACCCTAGGACCGGTGCCATTTTTCCTAAACGTCAACCCCTGGGTGCTGGCAAAACTGGCGCTCGCCGTGGGTGCCCACACGCACGGCAGCGGCGCGGCGTTTTTTAAAAACATTTCGCTCGACTATTCAAACACGTCGGGCTCGTTCACCATCCAGATCGGGCTTGCCGTCACCTTTGGCGCCGGCGTTGCAGGCGTCGCTTCGTCTGCCGTGCGCGGCGCCGCATCCCTCACGCTGTTCATTGGGTACGAGAAGGCAGATGGACACCAGCTTCCGCGACTGCGCGTAGGTGCAGACGTCGATGTCGATGTGATACTCCAGTTCGTAATGTTCAAGTGGACCACCAAGGCTTGGTCGGGGTCGTGGCCCACACTCATCGATTCGTGGAATATGTCGGTGAACAATGGCGACCAGTATGTGCTCCAGCGCTCTGAGCTCGCATTGGGTGGAGATACGCCTTATACGCTGGATGCCTGCTTCGGCTCGGCCGGCAACATTGAGGCGGGCGGCGTGCCGCAATTTATCGCATCGGCCACCATCGTCACCAACGCCGAACTGCTCGCACGCGCCGAGGTTAAGGCCACTGCCGTAAACGCCGCGCCTGTCGTGCGCGATTGGGATCAAGCGGTCACGCGCATTGAGCTCGAGGCGGATGCAGAAAGCGACGACACGGGACAGATCGAGCATTTCGTCCATGCACTGATAGAGAACGACGAAAACGCCGCGCCGATGTATGAGTACACCTACATCGGTCAGGCAACGAACACCGTTGCCGACCCGAACGCCGATTCTGCCGGCGTGTCGGAGGACGAGCGTGGCGGCATCAAGCCCTCGAGCGACAACGTGCTGTTTGCTGGCGTGCTCAGCGAAGCCCACATGAAGCTGGCAATGATTGCCGGCGTAGAATGCCTGTTCCGTATCGCCTCGGTGCGCTACGGCGACAATGGTCGCTCGCGCCTGGTGGTACACACAAAGGCAAACGGAACGTGGTCCGCTCCCACGCCTGTGGACTTTCCCCTTGGGTTTGGCGAGGAAGACGTGGAGCGCGACGGCATATACGATTACGACTTCGACGTAGTGGAATATACGGACGGAAGAGGAAACCAGGACGCCTACGTGCTGTTGGTCTCGGGCGAGCGCCCCGACGGCGACAGCACCCTTTTCGATACGGCAAGCACAGCCGGCATACTGTCCGTTGTGCGCCTGCGCATAAGCAATAGCGAAGTTCGCGTGGTATCGCACACGTCGTGGCGCAGCATCTCGCGCGGCCGCCTGCAGGAGGACGGTTACCATTGTCTGCAGTGTCCACGCATCACGGTGGGCAAGACGCTTGTCGACGGGCGTCTGTCGGGCGCCTATCTCCACCGCCGCGGAACCACGGCAGAAAAGGCGTTGGGCACCGAGGCAGAGGTCGCGCTCGAGTGCTTTACCCTGTGGTCGGACGTTTCGGGCGACAGCCTCACGTTCCGTCAGGTCCTCCGCTTTCCGCAGGCACCGTCGAGCATCGAGCTGGGCGAGCCCGAGAATATCAACGGCAAAATGGTGGTGCCCGTTGCGTACGAGACCGCAGACGGTTGCGGCTGCGCATCGTACGCCGTGATCGGCCAGTCCATTGCGGGCTGGGGCGTTATGCCACCAGACGCCACGGTACCCCGTGCGGTACCGTGGCCACAACATTCGGGCTTTTTGGCAACCGTCAACGAGCAACTGCAGCATATTACTTGGACGCGAGGCGCATCGGCGTTTGCAACGCAGCCCGTGGGTGCCGCAGGCTGTGGCCCGGCATCGTTTAGCGTAAGCAACAACGGCAGGTGCGCGCTCTATGTAGAGAACACCGATGGCAAGGTGGGACAGACCTACGACGAAGAAGGCAACCCAGTTGCAGTGATGGGCAAGCACTTCCGCATCTTCGCCAGCACCTTGTCAGGCGATCTGTTTACGGAGCCGTTCGTGATGTGCGAGCTGGACCATCCCGTCGATCAGATAACGACATTTTTGACGTCGGGGAGCATGCTCTCCGCGCTCGCCACGCACATTGTGAGCGCGGAGAAGAGCGAGGCAGAACTACACGGCATCGAAGTGCCCTTGGTGGCGTGTGCCACTCCGACGGGCGCGGTCGCTACCTCGGGCGCGGTGGTGCCCGGAGCAGCAGGCGAATCCTTCATGGTCACGGTGCGAAACGACGGTAACACCTTGCTGACCGCCGGCACGATCGATCTGTACCGAGAGGGCTCCAGCCAGCCGTTCTCCAGCGCATCCATCGGGTTCGGAGCGAACGCACGCATGGCATCGATCTACGATCCAGAACTTGCCGAGGACGCTTCGGCCAACGACATGACACACGTGAAGTACGCACTCGAGACGCTGGGCGCACATTTTGCAACGCACCCGCTGGTAGCCGACAGTGGCAACGCCGTGCTGGCACCGGGTTGCACGGCACAGTTCCGCATGAGCTTCGCCATCCCCGAAAGTTGGAGCGACGAGGTGGGCAAACGCGTAACGCTATATGCGAAGGCGCGTAATCTGGTGGCGCTCGATCCCGTAACGCTCGAGGAAATTCAACCGGGCGCAAACTCGGCGCTGGGCGCCGTACTGCACGAGCTTCATGTGCCCGACGCGGCATGCGAACGCTCAGAAGTTCAGGTCGGCGTATGCGACAGCGCGGATACGACAGGACTTCACGACGCCCCGATGACGGCGGACGGCGGTGGCGGCTCGAGTGGCGGCGGTACTGACGAGGGCGGCGGCTCCGGCGGAAGCAGCTCCGGTGGCGGCAGTGGCTCTGGCAGCGGCAAGGATCACGGCAATAACAAGCGCTCCGGAAAAGCGGGCGCGCTTGCGGGCACGGGCGATGTCAACGCTCCCCTTACGGCAGGCGCCGGCGCCCCCGCCGCCCCCCCTGTGCGCAA
>OGOT01001198.1_pt1 | contig 17870 bp, 8 predicted proteins | sample 1552791 | NCBI WGS metagenome assembly OGOT01 (sample SAMEA2580160, study PRJEB22360) | human gut metagenome | biome: human gut; feature: human-associated habitat; material: faeces | place: Denmark | collected 2008/2010
TTAAACAGAAATAACTGTTTAATTTTCAATTAGATAGAGATTGTATGATGTTTCGCCGTGTGAAAGGTGATATGCTTGCTTATGCCGCTCTCCGCCACCCATTTTCTTAGTATTGTATTTGTGTGTCCGTCGCTTGGCAGCTGGAATATGGTGGTTTTTTGCTTGCTCTCCGGCTTTTCCGGGAGACATTTTACTGCTTCATTGGATAAAGGAAGATGTAGTAAGCGCTGTGTCTTCTTCATTAATATGGAAGCCCGCCACTGATCTCCGTCTTTGCTGACATCCGTCCGTTGCAGGCCTTTGATGTCCGAAAGTCTCAAGCCGGACAAGCAACTGAACAAATAGGCTCTTTTCACTTCCTCACATTGGCAAGGTGTCTGCATCAATTGTTTTATTTCATCAATCGTAAGAAACTCCCGGGAGCTTTCCAATAATTTTATCTTTTCGTCGGAAGGTATCAGCTGTATCGGATTTATAAGAATCAGCGAATCTCTCACTGCTGTATTGAGCGCGCAATTCAAGCATCTGAAATATGCGGCAATGGTAGCATTCGACAGATGGGTCCCTTTTAAATAATGGATAAATCCGACACAGAAATCCTTATTTATATCTTCTATGGCTGTTTTTTCTTTTCTATATTTCAGGAGATGCCGGATTGTCTTGTCTATTTGCAGGCTGAATGCATCACTCTGTCCTTTCTCCTTTTTTCTAAGTGAATAGGTGTGCAACCAGTCTGTTAATGATAACTTCCTTTCCAGAGTTTCTTCAACAGGTGGTGGCGGGGGTAGCAACATATCCAGGCTGCGTTGTAATCTGGCTATTTCAGCCTGTGTCAGCACTTCTTGATTTCTTTGTTTGTCCTGTTCTGTCTGTTCCGGCAACAAATACAATTTTAGAAATTCATAAGAGCGTTCACCCTTATTATATATGTCCAGATACAATGATTTGTTTCCATTGGACAGTTCCTTATACCTGAGTGTCACGTTCTCCTTCGGACGGATGACCCGTTCTTGCTGTTTCTTTTTCATGTTGTAAAATAATATGTTAGTGATACGAAAATCGGCTGTTTTTGTTACTGTATGGATATAGGTAACAAAAATAGCTGATTTGTCACTTTCATAATGAATCCCGCATACTGATAATGTCAATATAACACAAGGAGAACAATTACAACAACTGGATGTCCTATTTTGATGATTTTGAGATGGGACGCCTTTTGGGGCGGTCCTATCTCATATATAAGTTCATTACTTTTAGTGTCTACTATACTTTGTTTTTATTAAAATTCGAATTTCCATGTGCCGATAGTTCTTGTAGCGCTATCAAAGTTCACCCCCACTTTTATTATTTTCCGATTTCCCGCCTCATAGGCAATAGCATAACCTTTGCTGTTAATCTGTGCCAATGCTTCTTCGGGAGTACCGTCGACTTTGAACTCAAAGACATAAATAGTGTCCGCCAGTTTCACCACTGCATCCGCACGTCCCACGGATGTATCCACTTCCACGTCTATGTATTGTCCCATCAAACGGAAAAACAGATAAAAAATAGTCTGGTAATGTTTTTCTTTCTTGTTGTCCAACTTGTTGGGAATGGAAGCGAAGAAAGATTTCAGCCGTTCCAGACATTCATCTAATTTCCCGACACGCAAATCTTTGATAAACGATACTACATAGAAGGTGTTTTCACGTGCAGGCAAATGCACGTATGCAGGCATGAGAGATTCAATAAATCCTTTTCTGACTTCTTTGTTGGGATAAGTCAGTGTATAAATCTGAAAATCCGGATCGTATCCTTTTATGGTAAGATAGCCGCTCTGATAGAGCACCGGAAGAGGGTCGGTAATTCTATCGCTGGGTGCATCAAACTGTTCGGCTGTAGCAGTAGTCCCATCCAGTTCGCGGATGTCGAAGTCACATTCTTGTAGAATATCTATGAGGAAAGTGGGAGTGCCGGTAGAAAACCAGAAATTTGCATATTTTTTTTGAGCGAATGCGTTGAACAAACTAAACGGATTATAAATATCTTCACAATTCTCGCTGAAATGATAACCATCATATTGTTGTTTCAAATGTACGCAGGCTTCTTCGTATGATTCATTGTTGGCTTGTGCCATTTGTTCGATATCAATTTGCAGTTGAGCGCGTAACTCCTGTTCGGTGATACCACAGATTGCACTATAATCATCCCGCATACTGATGTTCTGCAAGTTGTTCAACTCGCTGAATATGCTCATCTGGCTGAACTTGCTTATGCCTGTCAAAAACACAAAACGCAGATAAGGGTCACTCTTCTTCAGAGGACTGAAAAAGTCACGCATGATATTACGGATTTCTTTTTGTGTCTCATAATCATTGTTACTATCCAGCATCGGAGAGTCGTACTCATCTATCAAGACAACGACTTGTTGTCCGGTCTGTTCGTAGGCACGGTGAATGACACTTTCGAAACGGAGACTGAAAGTGGTGTCTCCCTCTTCACGCCCATACACTCTTTCCCACAAAAGCAATTGCTTGTTTATGGCAGCCTTCAGATTGTCGACGCTGTTGTATTTACTTCCACTAAAATCAACGTGGAGCACCGGATAAGTATTCCACTCCTTTTCGAGGGACTCCATAGCCAATCCCTTGAACAGCTCTTTTTTTCCTAAAAAATAAGCTTCGAGCGTAGACACCAGCAAGCTCTTTCCAAAACGACGCGGACGACTAAGGAAATAAACTTTATTTGTATGCGTCAAACGGTAAATTAACCCCGTTTTGTCAACATAGACATAATTATTATTACGCAACTCACCAAAATTCTGTATCCCAATCGGATAACGTCTGAATGTCTCTTTCATCTGAATCTATGCTTTTAATATGAAACATAGACAAAGATAGGTATTAATCAGTCTTCTTCAAATATTTGCCGCTATTTTATTTTCCTGCGTTATTGGCCATAACCCTCGGTCTTACCTACAAATTCCCGCTCCGTTCGTGGGGACGGAGTACCACTAGAATGGTGATGTTCAGCGATGAAGAGCTGCAGCAGATGCGCAACAAGCTCAACGCGATGAGTGCGGACAACCAGCGCTTGAAAGAGCAACTGGCGGCTGCGGGTAACAAAACGCCCGAAAAAGTGGTGGAAAAGAGTTGGGTGGCGGCACCCCATCTGGTGACTTTCCAAATAGGGGAAAGCCGGTTGAGCAACGAAGCACGCGTCAATCTGGGATTCCTTGCCAAAGTGATGAAGGAGAACAACCGGAAGGTGGTTTATACTATTATCGGCTATGCGGACAAAGGGACTGGCAGCAGAGTACGCAACGAACGTTTGAGCAAGGCACGCGCGGAAGCGGTGTATGACTGCCTGGTCAATGAATTCGGAGTGCCGGTGTCTATATTGAAAGTCACTTACGAAGGCGGGGTGGACAATATGTTCTACGATGACCCGAGATTGAGTCGTGCGGTGATAACAGAAGCGAAATAGGTGTAATTTTATAATTTAATCAAAATATAAGAATATGAAGATTTTAACTTATGAACCCCCTGAACTAGTTGTTACAGAGGTTTTGCTGGAGCAGGTTATTGCTGGTTCCGGACAGAATGTATCAGCAGGCAATAGCAGCATAAGGGAACAGGAGTGGGAGAACGAATATGAAGATCATGATATTGTGTTATAACGCAAAAATAGTAAACGGTTATGATGAATAAAAGAATATATAAATCTCTGTCCGGAATCGGACTGGCGGTACTATTATCAGGAGCCATGGCGCTTATAGGATGTAGTGAAGAAAAAAGAGAAGAAAAGAATGAATCGCACGGATTCTTCAAGATTAGTGTCAAAACCGAAGATCTCGGAACAGAAGAGACACGTGCGGTAGAAGAGACGGAGGCGGACACCATTATTACCTCATTGAATGGCGACTGCTATATCGAAACAATATATAGCAGCGAAAAAATGCAGGCCGGGGTGACACGGAGTACTACTTCCTTAGCGAGTGGCACAGAAGTAGTTGTACTAGTCTATGGTAATGATGAGTACTGTAGCTACATAGGACAGTTGAAAGGGACTATAGGCTCGGACGGGAGTGTGACAACACCGGACGGGCAGTTATATCTGGCACCGGGAACATATAATTTCGTATGCTTGATCAACGCGAAGATCTATCCCGCAGATAATTTCTATAAGATAGAAAAAGGAAAGAACTGTATGTCGGCAGTAATACGTGAGCAGGTGATTAGGCCGGAAGATGAGGACTGTGTTCTGGATTTTTTAGTCAAACATGATACGGCACAAATTAAAATTAAACTTCATGCAGCAAATGGTCTCATGAAAAATATATCGGCGTCCCTGGTGTCCGAGTACTCCACTTGCCCCGTCAGTAACCCTGTAAATATTCCCTGGATGACATCTGATAATAAAAGTTATACTCATGGTGTACTAAGTGATAAATACTTTGATAAAGCGGGAGGGAATGATGGAGCTGTTGACCTGTCCAGTAATCAGGAATTCTATTATATTGGGGATTATGATTACACAGATATAATTATTCTGCATTTCTCTGGTGGTGATGTTGATTTTAATTTCGGTAATGTATATTCGGTTATGGGGAAGGATGTTCCATTAAATCTCACTACTCTTCGCAAGAATCGGATAATGAACGTTAGAATCAATTTCAGAAAGCGTGAGACAGGTTACTCTTTCAGTATGGGCGGGGGAACGAGTACTGACACTTTGCCTTATGACAGTAGGGGCCTTCGCAGAATAATTGATAGCGAACATAATGATATACCTGTAGGTTGGACGGTTACCAGGGTGTCGACTGTTCCTCCGGAGGAATATACCTCCGACAAATTCGATGCGATGAGTGAGGGTATAGTGACTGACGTTAGTCCTATGACAATTAATCCAAGTAAGAAGTCTAATAATCTGGATATAGCTTTGACTCAAAACCCTACCGCTGTCCCACGCGATATATATGTACGCGTAACTCAGAACCTTAGTAATGATGTTCAAGATCTGCATATTACGCAAGAGGGAAATCCGACGCTATATGAAGTGGTCTTCAACAGTACGGCTGGTGGAAAGGTGACGAATCATAAAAGTAATTGGCTTGGTGTCGGCCAGTCGGTTATATCGGAAGCGTTCCCGAATCCCGGTGCCACGTTCTTAGGCTGGTACACAGACGCCGGTAACTCCCTCGATACTGACAGCAGGGTGCATGTGGAAGGAAATAAAATTACTGTTACGCCCAGTAACGATCTGGGGAGGTATCTCGCTAAATTTCGCTACGATGCATATACGGAATTACCAAGTTACATCCTTGGAACTGTTGTCTACTCAGACCCCACACCGGCAGGAACTATGACTATGGAAGACGCTTGCAAGTTATTACTCACTCCCGATGCCGTTCTTTTTGATAAGGATCTTTGTCAACACAACTTTGTTGGTTTCGGCGTAAGTACGAGAGGATGGTGGGTACTGAAAAGAGCATACTGGAATCCAACAATCAAGAAAGATCCGACTACCTATATACCAAAGGTAAGGCCGGTGACACATGAAGAAGCATTAAGCGGAAAGTACTACTTCGTGCCATCTATGGACTGGGATGCACCTCTTCATAATAACCATCCAAGTTCCTCTTTTTCGCTAGCCGGTCAAGGGCATTTAACAGCTGGAGACGACTTTACTATAAACGGTATACCTGTTACTGTTCCAAAAGATCGAAATAGCCCCAGAATGCACATTGTATTTATTATGAATGACAACGCCTTGAATGGACGCGATAGTGATGATCAGGGTTTTGTGCGTTTGACAAGGTCGGGTCCTGTTGCTGATGATGCTACTATGCAAGTACGTGCCATACTTGTGCAGTGATGAAACAGCGTAGAACTTCAATGATTGAAAAAGAGGGTATAATTTTATCTTTTGAATGACCGGAAGGTATAAAAAATCTCATTGTGAATAAAGAGAGAATATTATCGTATATAATGCTATCAGTTATTCAAATAAAAAACGTGTACTTTGCAACAGATTAAGAATTATGCTGTTTGAGACATATTTGTAGGCGTTGTTTATCCGGGGCGTTTGTGGAATTTTAGGACTGCTCGTTTCCCACTCTGCTTGACACGAAGCTACTTTGTCTTAACAAGGTAGGCGTAGGTTCACAGTTTCGGTAGCAGTCCTTTTTTATAAAATGCGTGAATAGTAAGTAGCAAATGGTATGAAGGTATAAGATATAGGTTTTTTACAAGAAAAACAATAAACCCTGCCTATATCTTAACAGGGGTGCGTGATGCATCTGTATTTTTACCCCATGAGCTTGCGGCAGAAGCTGCAAGTTCATAATATAATGAAACGTTGTCTGTGAAGACAGCCTATTGTTTGTTTTGTTTGTGTCGCATCCTTCCCGGTGGGGAAGGATGCTTTTTTATGTGAAAAAAGGTGATTGTTTAAACTTTATTTCTTTACTTTGTTATTTATACAGTGAGACTTATAGCGAACTTAAACTAGAAAGATTATGAAAGTAAAGCAGATTTGTATGATGGTGCTACTATGGTTGGGAGTGATTCCGGCGGTGCAGGCACAGACTTTCGACAAATTATGGAAAGAAGTGGAGCAAGCAGAGAAAAAGAGCTTGCCTAAGACAGTGATAAAACTGACTGATGAGATTTATCAGAAAGGGGAAAAAGAGAAAAACTCTCCGCAGATGCTCAAAGCATACGCGTGGCGGATGAAATACCGGGAAATGTTGAATCCGGATAGTCTTTATGCCGGTCTGAAAGGACTGGAACAGTGGGTGAAACAAACCGACCAACCAATGGACCGTGCTATTTTGCACTCTCTGATAGCCGGAATTTATGCAAATTATGCTGCCAACAACCAGTGGCAACTTCGCCAACGGACGGAAATCGTAGGCCAAACGCCTTCTGCGGATATACGCGAGTGGACCGCCAATATGTTTGTAGAGAAAGTGCGGACAAATGTGAAAGAAGCCTTGGCTGACTCTGTGTTACTGCTCAAAACTTCTTCACGCGACTATATCCCTTTTGTAGAACTGGGGAAAACGAGTGAATATTATCACCATGACCTCTATCATCTATTGGCTTCCCGTGGAATTGATGCTCTGTTGCAAGTGGAAAAACTAGGTGGCGGGTACACTGAAACGAACGCCGTAAATCCGGTGAAACAGGATATAATAGCTATTTACGGAAATATGCTTTCTGCTTATAAAGCAGCCGGATTGAAAGAAGGTTATGTGTTGACTGCACTTAACTATTTGGAATGGAGACGGGGAGCGGAACGGTATATCCGACCTCTCCAAGCAAAGGGAGAGGCTTCGGTATTGACGGATGACACTTATCTGAAAGCATTGAATACATTGAAAAGTAAATATGCTTCGGAACCGATATGTGCTGAAGTGTACCTGGCACAAGCCCGTTATGCTATTGAAAAGCAACAGCAGGTTAATGCATTGCAGCTTTGCGATGAGGCGATTCGTCTTTATCCGGGGTATGACAGAATCAATGCTCTGAAAAATCTTCGGGAAGAGATATTGGCTCCTTATTTGAATGTCTATGCAGCAGATCAGGCTTTCCCGAACGAAGAGATAGAACTAAGAGCCTCACATAAGAATCTGGATGGCTTCACCGTCCGGATTTATCAGGCGAAGAAACTGATAAAAGAACAACATTACTCTGTAATTCGTCCGGAAGATTACCGGACACAGGACACGGTGTTTACATTCAAAGCTCCCGAACTTGGAGCTTACGTAATGCGTATCATACCGGATATTCGTGCAAAGAGAGACAGTGAAAGCAAATTTGACGTAACACGTTTCAAGGTGTTGACTTGTCGTCTGCCGGAAAAACAATATAAAGTAGTGACGTTGGACGGACAGACGGGACATCCTATTTCGAATGCGAAAGTTACGATGTATAGTAATGATGAAAAAGTTTTACAAGAGTTTACGACGGACAAAGATGGTAAGGTAGTATTTCCCTGGAAATCTGAATATCGTTATCTGAAAGCTTCCAAGGGCACGGATACAGCGATGCCGAAGCAAGGTATCTATGCAGGAAGTTACGGATATTATGGTGACGAAGATAAAGTGGCGGAAAATATGACTTTATTGACTGACCGTTCTTTGTATCGTCCCGGACAGACGGTGTATGTGAAAGGAATTGCCTATTCTCAAAAATCAGATACGGCGGATGTGCTTCCGAACAAGGAATATATGGTTACTTTATTGGATGCAAATAATCAGGAAGTAGGGCAGAAGTCGGTACGCACCAATGAATTCGGTTCGTTTGCCACTGATTTCGCGTTGCCTTCAGCTTGCCTGAACGGAATGTTCTCGTTGAAGGCAGGAAGAGGTCGTACAAGTATCCGCGTGGAAGATTATAAACGTCCGACATTTGACATCACTTTTGAAAAGCAACAGGGAAGTTACAAGTTGGGAGATGAAGTGCAGGTGAAAGGCAAGATAGCATCTTATAGCGGTGTATTGCTTCAGGATCTTCCGGTAAAATATAAGGTGATGCGTTCTACATACAGCCTTTGGCGCTTTGCGGAATCGGTACAGATTGCTTCCGGTGAAGTGACGGCCAATGAGAACGGAGAATTTACGATACCGGTCCGCCTGCAGGAAAGTGACTCTTATAAGAATGATGATAAAGTATATTATCGCTATTCCATTGAAGCTACTGTTACCAATGTGGCGGGTGAAACACAATCTTCTACGGATGTCATTTCGGCCGGAAATCGTTCGTTGGTTTTGCAGGTGGAATTGCATGATAAGACTTGTAAGGATAAACCATTCGACACGATGTTTAACGTGCAGAACCTAAATGGACAACCTGTGGAAGTGAAAGGAAATTATTACTTATATCCTGCCAAAGACCAGGATTTCAAACAACTGGAAGAGAAACCGGTTTTAACGGGGACTTTTACTTCTAACGAAGAAATAACGCTCGATTGGAAGAATCTTCCTTCGGGCCCTTATGTACTGAAAGCATCGGTGAAAGATAATCAGGGCAAGGAAGTGACTGCTGATACTAACACGATTCTTTTCTCCATTGAGGACAAACGTCCGCCTGTTGAAACGACGGTTTGGTTCTATGGAGAAAATATGGAATTTGATGCGACTCATCCGGCTGTATTCTGCTTCGGTACATCGAAAAAGGATGCTTATGTGATGATGAATGTATTCTCCGGTGATAAACTGCTGGAAAGTAAGACGTTGAACTTGTCTGATACGATTGTTTGCTTCGAATATCCATATCAGGAGAGTTATGGTGACGGTGTGTTTGTGAATTTCTGTATGGTAAGAGATGGACAGGTTTATCAGGAACATGCCCGGCTGACCAGACGTGTACCGGATAAGACATTGACTATGAAGTGGGAAGTATTCCGCGATAAGTTGCGTCCCGGACAGAAGGAAGAATGGAAACTGACGATTAAAACGCCACAAGGACAAGCCGCTAATGCGGAGATGCTGGCAACGATGTATGATGCTTCACTGGATAAGATATGGAACCGTCAGCAGAATTTCCAAGTCTTCTATAGTCAGATTGTTCCGTATTCTAATTGGATGAGCGGATATTCAGGAAATAATTCATTTAATTACTGGTGGAATACGAAAAGCCTTAAAGTGCCGGGATTGGCGTATGATTATTTCGTGATGTCTTCCGGTGTAGGAAATGTATATGCATTGTCGGAGTCTTTGGCTGATGGAGTGGTGGTTAGAGGTCTGGCGGTTCAGAGAAAGGTGTCGATGACAGGAAGTGTTACAAGCCGGAGCAATGCGGCGGAAGTGAAATATGTACCGGCTTTAGTCTCCGAAGCTTCTGAAGATGTGGAATTTGAGTCAGGATGGGGCCAAACGGGAACACTTGGTAAACTTGATGAAACGTCCGGAAGTGAAACACTTCCCGAAGCTCCTGCCGACCTGCGTACGAATCTTGCAGAAACGGCCTTCTTCTACCCGCAACTTCGTACCAATGAACAGGGAGAAATCTCGTTCTCTTTCACGATGCCCGAAAGTCTGACGCGTTGGAACTTCCGTGGATATTCTCATACGAAAGGGATGTTGATGGGAACATTGGACGGTGAAGCTACCACGAGCAAGGAATTTATGCTGACTCCTAATCTTCCCCGCTTTGTACGTGTGGGAGATAAGACTTCTCTTACAGCTTCTATCTCTAATATGACTGGTAAGCCGCAAGCCGGAACAGTAACTCTGATTCTTTTCGATCCGATGACGGAGAAAGTAATCAGTACACAAAAACAGAAATTCAGCCTTGTTGCCGGAAAGACGATTGGTGTGAGCTTCCAGTTTACCGTCAGTGATAAATACGAAATATTGGGATGCCGGATGATAGCCGACAGCGGTACTTTCAGCGATGGAGAACAACAGTTGCTTCCGGTGCTTAGCAATAAAGAGCATTTGGTAGAGACACTTCCAATGCCTGTACGTGGAGAAGAAACCCGTACTTTCTCACTCGACCGCCTGTTCAACCAACAAAGTAAAACGGCAACCGACCGTAAACTGACTGTCGAGTTTACAGGAAATCCGGCCTGGTATGCTATTCAGGCATTGCCTTCTTTGAGTCTTCCTACAAGCAATAATGCGATCTCCTGGGCTACGGCATATTATGCAAATACCTTGGCTTCGTTCATTATGAACAGTCAGCCGAAGATCAAAGCAGTGTTTGAAAGTTGGAAATTGCAGGGAGGTACGAAAGAAACCTTCTTGAGCAATCTGCAAAAGAATCAGGAAGTGAAGAACATCATTCTGTCCGAATCTCCCTGGGTGCTCGAAGCGCAAACGGAAGCGCAACAGAAAGAACGTATCGCCACTTTGTTTGACTTGAACAATATCCGTAGCAATAATATAGCGGCTTTGACCCGATTGCAGGAGTTGCAGAACGCAAGTGGCGCATGGTCTTGGTATAAAGGAATGACCGGCAGCCGATATGTCACTGCCTATATCGCCGAACTGAATGCCCGTCTGGCTATGTTGACAGGTGAGAAATTAACAGGTACAGCTCTCTCCTTACAACAAAATGCTTTCACTTACCTTCATCAATCAGCTTTAGACGAATATAAGGAAATCTTGAAAGCACAGAAAGAAGGAGTGAAATTTACCGGTGTTTCGGGCAGTATTCTGCAATATTTGTATCTCATCGCTATTTCCGGAGAGCAGGTGCCTGCGACCAATAAAGCTGCTTATACCTATTATCTTTCTAAGGTAGGAGAACTGCTTACTTCTCCTTCGATGGATACGAAAGCGATTGCTGCTATTGTACTGGATAAAGCCGGACGCAAGAAAGAAGCACAGGAATTTGTCGCTTCTCTGAAAGAATTCCTGACCAAGACGGATGAACAGGGAATGTTCTTTGCTTTCAACGAGAATCCGTATGCATGGGGCGGAATGCAGATGCAGGCTCACGTAGATGTGATGGAAGCATTGGAGGCGATAGGCAGTAACAGCGATACCGTGGAAGAAATGAAACTTTGGCTGTTGAAGCAAAAGCAAACACAACAATGGAACTCTCCGGTAGCTACTGCCGACGCGGTATTTGCGTTGCTGATGAAAGGTGTTAATTTGCTCGACAATCAGGGAGATGTACGGATTGTAATTGCTAATGAAGTGCTGGAAACGGTTGCTCCGAGTAAAACGACTGTTCCCGGATTGGGGTATATCAAACGTTCTTTCACACAGAAGAGCGTGGTGGATGCCCGTAAGATTGAAGTGGAAAAGAGAAATCCGGGTATCGCCTGGGGAGCTGTATATGCAGAATTTGAATCCCCCATCAGTGATGTGAAACAACAGGGTGGTGAGTTGAATGTAGAGAAACAATTGTATGTGGAACGTATGGTAAATAATGTCCCTCAATTGCAGCCTATAACAGCGAAAACAGTTCTTCAGGTAGGTGATAAAGTCGTTTCCCGTTTGAGCATCCGTGTAGACCGTCCGATGGACTTTGTGCAGTTGAAAGATCAGCGGGGAGCTTGCTTCGAACCGATCGGCAGCATTTCCGGTTATCGTTGGAACAACGGACTGGGCTATTACGTAGACATCAAAGATGCATCGACCAATTTCTTCTTCGATCATTTAGGAAAAGGAGTCTATGTATTGGAATATAGTTACCGTGTCAGCCGTGCAGGAACTTACGAAACAGGTCTGGCAACCATGCAATGTGCATACGCACCAGAATATGCTTTACATTCTGCTTCGATGACGGTAGCTGTTAAAGAGTAACGCAAGACATTTGTAAGAGAAATATTCAGGCACGCATTATGCCTATTTTACGGTTCATCAGATAAACTGAAACCGTAAAATAGGCGTAATCCGTGCCTGAATCTATTTGATACCTCTTGATGGAGAGAATTATCCTCTTTCGTCAATCTGTGTTAATCTGTGTAATCTGTGGTGAAAAACTCATCTAAAACCCCTACATTTGTGCACCAAAATAAAAAATATCGCATGAAACGTAGTTTACTATCTATATTATCTTTACTTACTGTCGCTTTGGCAGCCGTTGCCCAACCTCGTATCTCTTCAAATAAAGAGACACATAACTTCGGACAAATTGAGTGGAAACGTCCGGTGACAGTGGAATATACCATCACTAACACGGGAAACCAGCCATTGGTACTGACCAACGTCACAACCTCTTGTGCCTGTGCCGTGGCCGACTGGACCAAAGAACCGATTGCCCCGGGAGGAAAAGGAGTAGTAAAAGCTTCTTTTGACGCAAAAGCGTTAGGACATTTTGAAAAGTCGATAGGAATATATAGCAATGCCAGTCCGAGCTTGGTCTATCTGAAGTTTACCGGTGAAGTAGTGCAGGAAATAAAAGATTATACAAAGCTACTTCCTTATACAATCGGAAATATTCGTTTAGATCGTGATGAGTTTGCTTTCCCCGATGTCTATCGCGGACAGCAGCCTTCATTGACCTTTGATATCGCCAATCTTTCGGATCGTCCTTACGAACCGGTATTGATGCATCTGCCTCCTTATCTGAAAATGGAAGCGGAACCCAAAGTCTTGTTGAAAGGCAAGAAGGGAACTATCAAACTGACGCTGGATGCGAGCCAGCTAAAAGATTACGGATTGACACAGACTTCTGTCTACCTTTCCCGTTTCTCCGGTGATAAGGTGAGCGAAGATAATGAAATACCGGTTTCGGCCATTCTTCTTCCCGACTTCTCACGTATGACGGAAAAAGATTCTTTGAACGCTCCTGCCATGCACATTTCGGAAACGGATATTGATCTTAGTATCCCGTTGATAAAGAAGAATAAGGTAAGCCATGATATATTGATAGCCAATTCCGGAAAGACTCCGTTAGTCATCAGTAAGTTGCAGGTATTCAATTCATCGGTAGGAGTGAGCCTGAAGAAGACGGTCCTTCCTCCGGATGGAATGACGAAGCTCAAAGTAACTATTCGTAAGCGTGACGTAGGTAATAAGAAGCATCATTTACGTATCCTGATGATAACAAATGATCCGTTACGCCCGAAAGTCGAAATCAATATCAAACGCTAAATCCTATGATTATGGAACATCCTGAAAATAGTGAAGAATATAAGGGGCTTGTTGTCAATAAAGGCATTGAGCAACCCTCATCTGTGAATCCCTACTTAAAGCGGAAACCTAAGAAACGCCAGCTTTCAGTAGCAGAGTTTGTAGAAGGTATCGTAAAAGGTGATGTCACTATATTGAGTCAGGCTGTGACATTGGTGGAAAGCGTAAAGCCTGAACATCAGGCTGTCTCACAGGAAATCATTGAGAAGTGTCTGCCATTTTCCGGTAATTCGATTCGGATTGGTATCAGCGGCGTTCCCGGTGCAGGAAAGAGTACGTCGATAGATGTATTCGGTCTGCACGTGCTCGAAAAGGGGGGCAAACTGGCGGTATTGGCCATCGACCCTAGTAGTGAGCGTAGTAAAGGCAGTATCTTAGGGGATAAAACGCGTATGGAGCAGCTTTCCGTACATCCTAAATCGTTTATCCGCCCTAGTCCGTCAGCCGGTTCTTTGGGAGGAGTGGCACGCAAAACACGTGAGACGATTATTCTTTGTGAAGCTGCCGGATTCGATAAGATTTTTGTGGAGACCGTAGGAGTGGGACAGAGCGAAACGGCTGTTCACTCGATGGTTGATTTCTTCCTGTTGATTCAGTTGTCCGGTACGGGCGATGAACTGCAAGGGATTAAGCGTGGTATTATGGAGATGGCGGATGGTATCGTTATCAATAAGGCCGATGGAGATAATCTGGAACGTGCCAAGTTGGCTGCCACTCAATTCCGTAATGCATTACATCTGTTTCCTGCGCCTGAATCCGGATGGATTCCCAAAGTATTGACTTACTCCGGTTTTTATAACCTGGGAGTGAAGGAAGTCTGGGACATGATTTACGAATACATTGACTTCGTGAAAGAAAACGGCTATTTTGAATATCGCCGCAACGAACAAAGTAAATACTGGATGTATGAAAGCATCAATGAACAACTTCGTGACAGCTTTTATCATAATCCGAAGATTGAAGCGATGCTCTTAGAAAAAGAACAGCAGGTATTGAAAGGCAACCTGACTTCGTTTATAGCTGCAAGAAGTCTGCTCGATACTTATTTTGAGGATTTGAAATAGCTTTAATTATAATAAGATTCTAATTTATTAAAGAATACATTTTGTATAAAAGGAGGTGTGTCATAATGAATAATAAAACGCAGATTAACGCAAATTATCGCAGATTATTTCAATTATATTGATATATTAATCAACGACTTATAAAATTATTTCTGCGATAATTTGCGTTAATCTGCGTTTTATTATTCATTATGACACACCTTCACTCTAACTACTTATTAATAATTTCCATCTGTTGACGAACTGATTCTTCGTGGATGGCTTCGAAAATCTTCTTCATAAACTCGCTGTCCATACCGCATTGTTCGCCCTGCGCGCCACGTTTTTCCAGAATCTCATTGTAACGTCCGGCTTGAAGAACTGTGATTCCGTGCTCCTTTTTGTAAGTACCGATTTCACGGGCCACACGCATTCTTTTTGCTAATTCCTGAATGATATTGTCGTCACATTCATCAATCTGTTTACGGAGTTGTGCTAGACTTTCGGTAGACTGTGTTTCCGTACGGATTACCAACAGATTGAGGATATAGTCGAGTACGTCCGGAGTAACTTGTTGAGAAGCATCGCTCCATGCGCAATCCGGGTTGCAGTGGCTTTCTACAATCAGACCGTCGAAATTCAAGTCCATAGCCTGTTGGCAAAGCGGTGCAACCAACTCACGTTTTCCACCGATATGGCTCGGATCACAGAAAATCGGAAGATTAGGGATGCGGCGGCGCAGTTCGATAGGAATATGCCATTGGGGAAGATTCCGATAGATCTTTTTGTCATAACTGCTGAAACCTCGGTGGATAGCACCCAGACGCTTCAAACCAGCGTTGTTGATACGTTCCAGTGCTCCGATCCATAATTCGAGATCCGGGTTCACCGGGTTCTTAACCAATACAGGGATATCAACCCCTTTCAGTGCGTCAGCGATTTCCTGTACGGCGAAAGGATTAGCAGTGGTGCGTGCACCTACCCAAAGAATATCGATTCCCGCTTTCAGACATTCGTAAACGTGTTTGGCTGTTGCTACCTCTGTAGAAACATACATTCCAGTTTCTTTCTTCACCTCTTTCAACCAGGCAAGACCTTCTACACCGATACCTTCGAAACCTCCCGGTTTGGTACGCGGCTTCCAGATTCCGGCACGATATATTTTTTGTCCTTTAGCAGCCAGTTGTTTGGCTGTATCCATTACTTGTTCTTCTGTTTCTGCGCTACACGGGCCGGCAATGACAATCGGTCTTTTAGCTTCAACGCCCGGTAATAAAATTGATTCGAGTTCCATATTCTTATTTGTTTTTATTCTTTTAATAACTTGTTTTCATTGAAATTGTTCTGTTGTCTCATTCTGCTGTCGTTCTCTCTTTGTAAGAGGTTAGATTCTTTTAATTCTTTCCAGAGCTTCTGCCAGCTTATTGTCCTTGCAACAAAGTGAGATACGAATATACCTTGCTCCGTTACTGCCGAAGATAAATCCCGGAGTGATAAACACTCTTGCTTCATGCAGCACCTTTTCTGTCAGTTCCTCTACATCCTTGCAGGAAGCAGGAATCTTTCCCCAGAGGAACATGCCTACTTGTTTCTCATCGTAGGTGCATCCCAATGCTTTCATGATCTCACCGGCAAGGTGACGACGGTTGCGGTAATTCTTATTATTACCTTCATACCAGTCTGTTTCAGCCTCAAGGGCGGTAGCTGCAGCCAGTTGCATGGCACGGAACATACCGCTGTCGATATTGCTTTTCACTTTCAATATCCATTGTACGAATTCCGCGTTTGACGCTAGCATGCCGATACGCCAGCCGGGCATATTGTGGCTCTTGCTCATAGAATTGAACTCGATGCAACAGTCTTTGGCTCCCGGTACACTTAGAATACTGATAGGTTTTTCGTTCAGGATAAAGCTGTACGGATTATCATTCACAATTACGATATTCTTGCGACGGGCAAAGTCAACGAGACGTTCATAGATTTCCGGAGTTGCATTGGCTCCCGTCGGCATGTTGGGATAGTTGGTCCACATCAGTTTTACGCGACTAAGATCCATTTTTTCCAGTGTCTTGAAGTCAGGCATCCAGCCATCTTCTTCTTTCAGGTCGTAGTTGATAACTTCCGCTCCGAGTATTTTACTCAAAGAAGTATAGGTAGGGTATCCCGGATTCGGGACTAGCACCTGCTCACCCGGATTGACGAATGCCAGCGTAACATGGAGAATTCCTTCTTTAGAGCCGATTAAAGGCTGTATCTCCGTATTCGGATTCAGTTCCACTCCATACCAGCGTTGATACCAGGCAGCGAAGCCTTTGCGCAGTTCAGGGATACCTACATACGGTTGATAACCGTGTCCGTTGGGATCATGAGCATTGTTGCACAATGTTTCGATGGTTTCCCTTGAGGGAGGCATATCAGGGCTTCCGATACCGAGGCTGATAACATCCTTTCCCTCTGCATTCATCTGTGCTACCTCTTTTAGCTTCTTTGAGAAGTAGTATTCGCTAACACTTGCCAATCTGTCGGCAGGAGCGATTTTATACGTTTGACTTTCCTTCTGCATATTCGCCTAATAATTTAAGTTCTTTGGTTAATGGAGTGATTGCAGCAATAGACTGCTTGTATCTTAGATAATCGTTGAAAGCTACATCTACGTAAAACTGGTATTCCCATTCCCGTCCGATGATAGGCAACGATTGAATTTTTGTCAGATTGATATTATAGAACGATAGAATGGATAAAACCTGTGACAGGCTGCCTTCCGTATGTGGAAGAGTGAATACGATACTTGCCTTGTTGGTTGCATTGGCATGATGTTGACGGAGTTCGTCTACTTGCCAGGGATCGGCAACAACCAGAAAACGGGTGAAGTTGTGCTTGTTTGTTTCAATACCTTCCTGAAGGACTTTCATACCGTAACGTTCAGCTGCTGCTTTGGAGCAGATGGCAGCGTGTCCTTTCAGATTTTCATTCTTGATGATTTCTGCGCTGCGGGCCGTATCTTCACCTTCCACCACTTTCAACTGCGGATGTTGATTCAGAAATTCGCGACACTGCATCAGGGCGATAGGGTGGGAGTTGACTTCTGTCAGATCTTCCCAGTTCTCATCGGGGAGACAGACAAAACTGTGCGAGATGCGCAGTTTGTATTCACCGATAATCTGTGTGCCGCTTTGTCTCAACAATTCATTGTTGTGCAACAAACTTCCCGCAATCGTATTCTCGATGGCTAGCATTCCGATAACCTGGCT
>OGOT01001210.1_pt1 | contig 17701 bp, 13 predicted proteins | sample 1552791 | NCBI WGS metagenome assembly OGOT01 (sample SAMEA2580160, study PRJEB22360) | human gut metagenome | biome: human gut; feature: human-associated habitat; material: faeces | place: Denmark | collected 2008/2010
CCGTTCCTCCGCATCAACGTCGAGGGCACCTTCCGCCTGCTGGAGGCAGTGAGGAAATACGGCGTCCGCTACCACCACGTCTCCACCGACGAGGTCTACGGCGACCTGGCGCTCGACGACCCGGCCAAGTTCACCGAGGAGACGCCCTACCATCCGAGCTCGCCGTACAGCTCGACCAAGGCCAGCTCCGACATGCTCGTGCGCGCCTGGACCCGCACCTACGGCCTGCGCACCACGATCTCCAACTGCTCCAACAACTACGGCCCCTACCAGCACGTGGAGAAGTTCATCCCCAGGCAGATCACCAACATCGTCGACGGCGTGCGCCCCAAGCTCTACGGGCGGGGCGAGAACGTCCGCGACTGGATCCACACCGAGGACCACAGCTCCGCGGTGTGGGACATCCTCACCAAGGGCCGCACGGGGGAGACCTACCTCATCGGCGCCGACGGCGAGAAGAACAACATCACCGTTCTCCGCATGATCCTCGAGGCGATGGGAAAGGACCCCGAGGACTTCGACTGGGTCGCCGACCGCCCCGGCCACGACCGCCGCTACGCCATCGACAGCACGAAGCTCCAGCGCGAGCTCGGCTGGAGGCCGGCCCACACCGACTTCGCCGAGGGCCTGAGGGCCACCATCGACTGGTACGTCGCCAACGAGTCCTGGTGGCGCCCGGCCAAGGAGGCCACCGAGGCCAGGTACCGCGCGCAGGGCCAGTAGGAGGGGAGAGACATGGCAGACATCGCATTCGAGAAGGACCTCGCCGTCAACGAGACCGGCATCGGGGGCCTGAAGGTCGTCGACCTCGCCGTCCACGGCGACTCGCGCGGCTGGTTCAAGGAGAACTGGCAGCGCGCCAAGATGACCGCGCTGGGCATCCCCGACCTCAAGGTCGTCCAGAACAATATCTCCTACAACGACAGCCGCGGCGTCACCCGCGGCATCCACGCCGAGCCCTGGGACAAGTTCATCTCCGTGGCGCGCGGCTCGGTCTTCGGCGCCTGGGTGGACCTGCGCGAGGGCAGCGAGACCTTCGGCAAGGTGTTCACCTGCACCCTGGACCCGTCCAGGGCCATCTACGTCCCACGCGGCGTGGGCAACTCCTTCCAGGCGCTCGAGGACGGCACCGCCTACACCTACCTGGTGGACGCCCACTGGTCGCTGGAGCTGAAGAAGACCTACACGTTCGTGAACCTCGCCGACCCCGAGCTCGCCATCGAGTGGCCGATCCCGCTCGACCAGGCCACCGTCTCCGAGGCCGACCTCAACCACCCGATGCTCGCCGACGTCGTCCCCATGGCGCCGAAGCGCACCCTCGTCACCGGCTGCAACGGCCAGCTGGGGCATGCGGTAAGAGAGCTCGCCGAGGAGCGCGGCGTCGCCAAGGACTTCGACTTCTGCGACATCGACACCTTCGACATGTCCGACCCGGAGGCCTATTCCGAATACGACTGGTCGCTCTACGGCACCGTGATCAACTGCGGCGCCTACACCGCCGTGGACAGGGCCGAGACCCCCGAGGGGCGTGTCGCCGCCTGGAAGGCCAACGCGACCGGCCCGGCGCTGCTCGCCCGCACCTGCGCCGAGCACGACATCACCCTGGTCCACGTGTCCAGCGACTACGTCTTCGACGGCACGGCCGAGGTCCATACCGAGGAGGAGCCCCTCAGCCCGCTCTCCGTCTACGGCCAGACCAAGGCCGCCGGCGACATCGCCGTGGCAGGGTGCCCGCGCCACTACATCATGCGCTCCAGCTGGGTCATCGGCGAGGGCCACAACTTCGTGAAGACCATGAAGGGGCTGTCCGACCGCGTCGCCGATCCGGAGGATAAGCTCACGCAGGTCACGGTCGTGGACGACCAACTGGGCCGCCTGACCTTCACGCGCGACATGGCGGAGGCCATCTTCCACGTGCTGGGGACGCACGCCCCCTACGGCACCTACGACTGCACCGGCTCCGGCGCCGTCAAGTCCTGGGCGGACATCGCCCGCGCCGTCTTCGAGGCCGCCAACGGCAACGGCGAGAAGGTCGTGCCGGTATCGACCGCCGACTACTACGCCGGCGCCGCCGGCCCAATCGCACCGCGCCCGGTCCACTCCGCGCTCGACCTGTCCAGGCTCGAGTCGGTCGGCTTCCACATGCCCGACTGGGAGGAAGAGCTGGGGGAGTATCTCAAGTAGTGTTAGTTTGACATTTCGATTATCTTGAACTTCTGGTATAGGGATGAGGCCGGCTCGCCCCTATACCAATTTTTATAGTGCGAATTAAATTGATTGTTCAACGATGCGATCTCACCCGATTCTATTCAAGTAATTCATGGCTCTTGTTGTGGTCGGGCATGATATAAACCTTGGCCAAGCCGCTCTAAATGGTTAGTGAACCGAGCTGTGGATATTCATCAGCGTTTATGTTTTCCAGGTTTCTCTGTCTATCACTCTCTTCTGCGTAAAAATAGTTTCTAGCAATCTAACAGATTGTTGCTAATTTTCAATTAGTAGTTCTATTCGCTAATTGAAAATTATCTTCCACTCGAATTATGTTAGTGTGCCAGCGCTTTGCTGTTACGCATGTTCTTTAAACTCGGATGGCCACCCTGTAGCCATCTTTGAGTGCTTGTTCGGAATCTCTTTGATTCTAGCCTGGCATATGTAAGTGAGGCGAAGAGATGATGTCTACTATGCGGGTGTCCGTGTGCATCCTTTCGTCGGTGCAATGCAGCCTCCACCTTTTTATAATTATCGTATGACTTGGTTTCTCATGAGATATATTGAATGGATGTTCAGGTTCTATTGATTTGTCACGAGAGAATGGTGTTCGATTGTCGTCTAAATCGAATGTGCTTATTGCGATTCCTGCATATAATGAAGAGGAGTGCATTGAAAGCACGGTTAATGAGCTCCGTTCGGTTGCTTCAGGGTTTGATTTCATTATTATCAATGATGGTTCACGCGATCGAACGGGTGAGATTTGTGGTTCGTTGAACTGTAAGGTTATTACAATGCCAATTAACTGCGGGCTGACCGTTGGTTTTCAGACTGCGGCTCGATATGCCATCGATCATGGTTACGACTATATGATTCAGTTTGATGCAGATGGGCAACATCGACCGGAATATATAGCTGCTTTAGTTGAGAAAGCCGAAACATCTGGTTCCGATATTGTTATTGGCTCGAGGTTCCTAACTGTTCGCAAAGACAAATCGATGCGTATGATAGGTTCGCGAATGATTACCGTGTTAATCAAGATGTTGACCGGTCGTCGTATCAGTGATCCCACATCAGGTTTTAGGTTATTTAGTAGTTCTGTACTCAAAGAATACTATTACGACAACACTCTCAATCCTGAGCCAGAATCAATCGCGTTGTTTTTAAAGCAGGGGTACCTGGTTTCCGAGGTTCAAGTATCAATGCGTGAGCGCCAAGGTGGCGAAAGCTATTTAAATCCAGTCAAGTCGATTCAGTATATGCTTCGAGTGTTTGCTACGCTGCTAGTAGTTCAATGGTTTAGGTGATAGAAAATGACTCTTACATTGCGGGCGCTGCTGATTTTTTTTGCTGCCCTGGTGTTCTTTTTCGTTATCCGCAAATTGAAGAGGTCCCAGATGCGGGTTCTTGATTCCATGTTCTGGCTTTTATTCAGCTTAAGCTTTGTGATATTTGGCATTTTTCCTGAGATAGCGCTTTTTATTTCTTCTGAACTTGGCTTTGTGTCAGCTTCAAATTTTGTATTTCTTTATGTTATTGCCGTCCTCGTGGTAAGGGACTTTTCGAATTGTCTTCGCCTTTCGAAGCAGGAGGAGCGCATTAATGGCCTGGCCCAGTCAATTGCGCTTGATAGCGATGATTCTTAGTATTGTCTTATTAATAACGAGTGTTTCGTTTTATATTCGGTAAGCCAAACTGTCTTTCTCGTTGACTCTAATCATGAAAACGTGTCGTCTAACGTATGCATTGCTAGGCTGGTAAATTTTTATGTGGATACCTTTCTTTATCTCCTCACTATTTCTCTTGCTTCTCTTAGAGGTTCCAGGTTTTGCGCTTTCACGCATGATGCGATTCTGTCGACTTGATTCGATCTTAATCGCACCGTTGTTTTCAATCGCCTTGCTTGAAATAGTGAGTATTGTTATTTCAAAGCTTGGAATATTCGCCACTTGGGTGAACCTGTGTCTTATCTGTTTTATTCTTGCTGCAATATTCTTGTCTTGCAAATTAATCGATTGCTCTCGAAAAGCTGCTATGACAGAGTCCTTTTTTGGTCATTCAAATTGGCTCATTCTGTTTCTGTACTGTGGCGTAGCTTTTGTTGTTGCAACGAAAATTTTTCTACTTCCACTGGACGGGCCATCATCTTTCATTCAAGATTCTGATAACTCATTTCATCTCGCAGTTATTCGATCTTTTTTAGATGTCGGTGATTTTTCGACTTTCAATGTCGGTCTATATCATGATGTGCCGTCTAGCTCTATTCTTTCAATTGCTAACGGCTTTTATCCTGCGGCTTGGCATTTGCTTGCTGCTCTTGTTGCAAGCTTTTCTGGACAGGATGTTGCGTTTGCGGCTAACGTTACTAATTATGTAATGGTGCTTTTCGTTTTTCCGTCAAGCGTGTTGTTGTTTTTAAAAACGGTATTTCGCGATGACCTTGGTGTTGTTATTGCGGGGGCGCTGATTCTGCTCGCATTTAATAGCTTTCCCTGGGGTACTTTAATTTCAGTGTCGGGCCCTTTGTTCCCTAACACTTTGGGCCTCATGTTCGTACCGGCTTGTGCAGCCATATTTATTAATTTCTTCAGTGGATGCACGAAGCAGTTCACCCTGAGTTATGTCTTTGCGTTTTTAGTTGGCGTACTTACGCTTTATTTTTCTCATCCAAATGCAGTATTTACAATGGCTGTCCTTCTTGCGCCTTATGTTGTTTTGCTGTTTTCGAGTTGGTATATTCGAAAGAAACAACATGAGGATTCTGCCGTGTCTCTTTCTGTGAGATTAATCTCCCTCGCGATTCCCTCTTTGTTTATTCTGGGTATTTGGATCCTCTGTTTTATTAATCCAGCTTTAAGTAACACCGTTTCTTTTACTTGGGGTATAACCGCCTCGCATTTACAGGCCATAGTTAATGTTCTGTCGCTTTCTTTTCGACTTCCGGCTGGTAATTATCTTCTTGCTATATTCGTGGCAATTGGTTTCTTTGTCTTGCTTCGCAACAACGAGTGCTCGTGGCTTTGTTTCTCATATCTGATTGCTGCCGCCATTTATATAGTCGGAGCTTCATCTTCGGGTTTTATAAAGCACTTTCTTGCGGGTTTTTGGTATACCGATCCGTACCGTTTGGGCGCATGTGCCGGTCTTATGGCAATTCCTTTGGCTGCTGCTGGCCTTGCGACTTTCTTTTCGCTTGCTGTGAAGGTATTTGACAGACTTGGATACGAACTTTGGGCGAAGTTCTTAGCCTGTGCTGTATGTCTTATTTTCATTTGGTGTGCTCTTTATATTAATGATTTTGATTTACCCGGATTTGGACGGGTATACACGGGTTTGGGTGATTATCACACCTGTTCAGTGCTTTCGAATGATTCGAAGCGCGACAACTTGTTTGATCCCAGAGAGCGACTTTTTTGTAAGCGTGTAGCTGAGTTTCTCGAAAATGATGATGGGTTGATATATAACAATGCAGATGACGGCAGCTCTTTCGCATATCCTTTATACGATTTAAACCTTCTTTACCGTCGGTCTGCTGCAGAGATGCTTGGTAATGAGACGAGTGATAACCAAACGCTGAGGTTGCATCTCGACAAGCTTGCTACAAATGGAGATGTTAAACGCGTACTTAAAGAGAATGGTATCAAGTACATTCTTAATTTGGACTATGGTGGTGAGATCAACGACGAGCGTTGCTACTACGGTTACTATACTTGGGACAAATGGCAAGGCATTAATTCGATCAAAGATTCGACTCCGGGGCTCAAGCTTCTTATGTCGGAAGACGATATGCGACTTTATGAGATAGACTATTCTACTTTTAGTTAATTAGTCTTTTCGTTTTAGTCAAAGCAGCCTCTTAATAGTCTTTAAGGCAAAGTTCAGTTTCTATTCATTTTTAGAGCTTCGCGATAAGCCACTCGTCGATAAGCGGGTGGCTTATTATTTTTATGGTACTGATTTGTAGGAGTAGTGCATGTCTCTTAAAAACACTGTTTATGATGCCATTAACTCAAATAAGTTTGGTAAGGCATTCTTAAAAGCTCGTCGCGATCTTAGGGGCGACGAGGCCGTGCAGGCCATTCAATCCGGAACTCATGACTTTATCGATCGGAGTAAGGGCAGCGACAAGCTCTGCATTATTCTCGCTGGATATAAGCCAACATTATGGGAAGACGTTTTTGGGCGTATAGTGGCATATGTGCCTTCCGATGTTGATGTGTGCGTAATGACCAGCGGACTTGTGAACGAAGAGCTTAAGCAAATTGCTGCTGATCACGATTGGTCCTATCTGTCGACTTCTGTTAACCATCTTTCTGTTGTTCAGAACATTGCCATTGAATGCCATCCGAAGGCTAAGTGGATTTATAAGCTCGATGAGGATATGTTTCTGACCAAGGGCTTTTTTGAGGCAATGCTTGATACCTACAAGGAGCTTGAGTCAAATACTCTTTACAAGCCAGCGTTTGTCTCTCCTTTAATTAATGTAAGTTGCTATGGGCACCTTCGCTTGCTTGATAAATTGAATCTTCTTGATGATTTCAGGCAAACTGGACTCACGGATATGAAGTATTCTGATGGCTTGCACCACAATCGTCAGGTCATTTCTGACCCTAAGGTTGCTCTTTATATGTGGGGCGAGTCTCAGCCTGTATTGCGCGATATCGATGCGCTTACAGAGCGCTTCTCGATTGAAAATGAAGGTTTCCAGTATTCAATTTGCCCGATTCGCTATAGCATCGGTGCCATTCTGTTCACGCGCGATGCATGGAATGAGTTTGGGCATTTCCCGTTGACCTTTGTCGGAGGTCCATATGGCCTTGGAGATGATGAGGAACATATTTGCAACTATGCATGCTTTACTGGGCGAGTGATGGTTGTAAATGAAAACATTGTTGTGGGCCATCTTGGTTACGGTGGCGCGCAAACAAAGACGATGGTTGAGTACCACGCCAATCATCGCGACCAATTTAAACTTAAGGCGTAGCCGGGGGATATATGTCTAAACCCAACATCAAGATTCTAGTTTCGTGTCATAAGCCCGTCTGCATTCCTTGTTCCGACCTGTATCTACCTGTTCATGTCGGCTCTTTGGGTAAGGAGACTATTCCTGGATGCCAGCGCGATGATTGCGGCGAGAATATCTCCAATCGGAATTTCACTTTTTGTGAAATGAGCGGTCAGTATTGGGCTTGGAAAAACTTAGAGGCAGATTATGTTGGCCAATGCCATTACCGCCGTTTTTTCAATTTTGATGAGAAGAAATATGAGTCGAACGATCATGCTCAGATTGAGGATGACTGTTTGTCTCCACTGTCAATTAAAAAGTATCAGCTAGCAAACGAGTCTTTGATTAGGGACTGTGTCGAGAAGGTCGACCTTGTACGTGCTCCTTATTGGGACGTGAGGGGAGTTCCCACCCCTTGCGGCCCTAAAAAAACTATAAGGGACCATATGTGTGCTTATGGCCTTGTTACTCAAGCCGAGCTAGACCATATGGTTGATATTTGCAAGATTGCTCAGCCTGATTATGTAGACGAGCTTGTCGCATATCTTAACGGTTCCAAGTATCTGGGCTATAACTGCTTCGTGATGAAGAAGACCCTCTTCGATGAACTCTGTGCATTTGAGTTTTCGATTCTTCAGCAGTTTGACTTTGAATACGACTATGAGAACAAGACGACTACTCACAAACGTATTTGTGGCTATTTGGGCGAGATCCTATACAGCGTATTCGTTTCTCATATCTCTAAGAGGGGGATTAAGATCGCTGAGCGTCCGCTTGTTTTCTTTGAAGAGACGCCTGCTCCGATTGACGCTGCTGTAGTCGATAGCCAAACGGTTGATATCGTATGGCGCTATGCGGAATCGACGCCTATTAAATTTTCCGTCGCGCTGGAGAGCTTAATTCGTCAGCTTGACGCGACTCGAAAGTATCGATTGCTTCTAATTCATAATTGTCAGTTTAACTTTGCCAATTGCCTTAACATACTCGAGGCTATTCCGGAGAATCTTGAAATTAGACAAGCAACTTTCCCGGTAGTTGGACCCAACGACCTCTTTGGTTCTATGGATGCCGCTGAAGCGCATATTGTCCTTCCTTTTATGCTTCCTCGCATCATGGATGCCGATTCGACTAGTCATCATCGAGTTCTTTGGGTTGAGGGGTGTGCTTTCTTTAAAAAAGACCCAGCCGTAATTATTGAAGGTTCAGTATATTCACTCGCTGCTATAAAGAGCGTTTTCCTCGAGAAAGAGCTTAATAAGCCCGTTTCGTCTCGTTTGCGCGACTTATATCTTGCTGCTGCAGGTGGCTGGGAGATGAGCGAGGCGTCCGCTCTTATAGTTGATTTGTCTCAGCTTTCTACTATCTGTCCTGAGCCATATGAGTTGTACTGTGCCTGTGCATCTGAGCTGGGCATCGATCCAAGAGGCGATTTGGCTAAAGAGTTTCAAAAGTATCAGTCGCATAAAAAGAAACCGGGCAGCGCTAAAGATGCTTTCTGCTTCCCGCTAAGCGTATTTGCGGTTCAAAGCCTTATGATGCGCAAACTAAATTTCAGCTTTATCCCGAATTCGAGCAGTATGCCCGTGGTGTCCTTTGAAGAAGTTGGCATGTGGGCCAACGAGTGCACGGCAAAGGAGTATAAGGCCTCCGATGAGAGTGGATTGTTGCTCTATTCATCGGATACGACTCCATTCTCTGAACCGGCGAATGCACTTTGTCGTGATTATTGGCGTTTGGCCAGGTGTATGGATGCGTATGAGTCACTTTTAGTTATGCTTGCGGAATACCGACCGCTTGGATTAAAACGGACGTTGTTTCCAGTTGGGACTAGGCGACATAGGGTTATGTTTAAGATGGTTTCCCTGATTCGACGCTTTCGTTAATGGATGTTACTTGTCCGCGTTCTGTTCGTTGAGTTTCTGGTGATTAAGATTGAGCCGCGTTATTGGGTTGTCTAATAGCGCGGCTGTTAACTTCTTGCTGAATTTAATTATGGGGTCGGTATTATTAATTAAATATCGACCCCATTGATAATTGGATCCTATGACTCTTGATCTTCTAGTGCGCGAAGGTTTTCTTTATTGATGTGTTCGCGGTGTGTCGAAATATCTTTCGGCACTCGGTAGATATCTCCATATACGTCTTCGGTGAACTTTCTGAGATTATTCGGTGCCTGGCAGGGAATCTGTTCAAAAGAAATAGTTTGTGTTGGGAATACATCCTGTTTTGAACATGCCCATTGATACTCAGACAAAATGTAGATATTCTCGATACCCCAAAGCATTCCATTGGTTGCCTGCGCATCTATTATTCCTTGATCGATTTCAATCGAGCGGTATTTTGCAAACGTTTCTTCTATTTGGGTTGTAAGCGGATCGGATGCTGGAATGAATTCCTTTTCCTTCCATTCGCTGTAGTAGGGGGCGTCTTTCATCTCAGCTATCATTTTCATTCTTAGTTCTAGCTGTTTTTCAAACGTCTTTTTATCGGCGTTGCCGCTCTCTTCAAATATGAACAAGTCTAAAAAGCAGGGATTATTAATGTCTGCGTACATAAAACGAACTTGCTTACAGAAGTTCCAGACATCGTAAACGATTGAGATTCGATACCGTTCGTCATCGCTGACAATATCGATAAGTCTGTCAATCTCCGATCGCATCATGCCGAGATCGCTATCATCATCCCAAGGAATAAAGCCCTGGTGTCGGATTGCTCCAAGAAGCGTTCCGAATGCAATCCAGTATTGAAGACCGTTGTCTTTACATAATGAGTCAAACTCTCCAAGCAGCTTTGCACATCCGAGCTGCATTGCCCTGAGCCCGCCGTTGGCTTCCGGAAGCGACGCGAAAAAACGCTTCTTTGCGTCTTGCAGATCTTCGTTGTCGTTTCGGTAAAGCTGCCAAAGCATCGTTTCGATTCTCATCGAAACGCCGTCGTTATCACTTTTAAGCCATTCGGCCCTAAAATTCAGGTTGTCGTTAATACCGTTGTCGGCCTGCTCGATCCTCGCATTGATGGATCGGTTGAGTTCATAGAGTTCATTGACATCTGAGCGAAGATCTCTAATTGCTCGCTTTGATGCGGGAAGATGGTCGGCGATGCGTGACAGGATGCCCATTCTGTATCCTTCATGTTGAGAATAGAGTTCTGTTTAATATAGCCTACGTAGTTCGATGGTTTTGCGACGACTGATTAAATCTGGATGAGTGGAGCCCGGCTTCCACTAAGCGGTGGATAGCATGGTTAAATGCTAAACAAAATATATATACCGCCCTTTAATTTGTTGCCTCGCTAGTGATTGCATTCTGTTTTGCTATACACCTGCAGTTCCCATTGCTTTTTCTCAACTTTTGCTATTGAGTCGAGGATGAGGCCGGTTGCCAGGCTCAGCCCGCACAGAAACATGAATGAGACCGCGAGCATGGCTGTGGGGAAGCGGGGGACTAAGCCGGTTTGGAAGTACTCCGCAATAATTGGGATTCCGAGAGTGAGACCTATGATGGCAAAGATGAATGCAATAAGACTAAAGAATTTGAGCGGACGATAGTCCTTAAAGAGTGTTCCGATCATTGCGATTACCTTAATGCCGTCGCTAACTGTGTTGAGCTTGGACTCGGAGCCTGCGGGTCTATCGCGATACTCCACCGGCACATCTTTTATGCGCCAGCGGTGGTCGACGGCATGAATGGAGAGCTCGGTTTCGATTTGGAAGCCTTCACTCAAGACGGGGAAGGTCTTTACGAAAGGCTTGCTCATGGCTCGGTAGCCGGTCATGACGTCGTCGAAGCTATAGCCGTAAATCCACTTGATCATCGCGCGAACAAGATTGTTTCCGAACCCGTGAAATGCTCTTTTGTTCTCTTCTGCATAGGTTCCATTAGAGAGACGATCGCCGACGGTCATGTCTGCCTCGCCATTAAGGATGGGCTCACAGAGCGATTTGGCGGCTTCGGCGGGGTACGTGTCGTCTCCATCAACCATCAAGTAGCACTCGGCGTCGATATCGCGAAACATTTGGCGGCAGACGTTGCCTTTGCCCTGCCTTGGTTCATGTCGCACTGTGGCCCCGTGCTGCTTGGCTATCTGTGCCGTATTGTCGGCGGAATTGTTGTCGTAAACGTATACTGTTGCGTCTGGCAATTCGCGGTGAAAATCATCGACAACTTTGCCGATCGTTAATGCTTCGTTGTAGCAAGGGATAATGACGGCGATATTCGAATAGTCCATATAGGACCTCCTTTAATGACTCAACTGGTCGAAAGTATAACCATCACCTATCCCTTTGATTAGATATGGGTTAGTTCTCCAGATTTGTTGCGGTGAGTTATCGTCTACGCGGGAGGGCTATACTTTCCACTGTTATGTTTTGCGAGACAAGGAGATGGTCCGTGGCTGACAATCTTGAGAGTCAGAAAGCGGTGGCTAAACCGGCCTCTCACGCTAAAAATGATTATGAGAAGGACAAATTTATCCTCAGGCAGTTGGTTACCAAGGATTTTAAGATTAAGTATCGTCGCAGCGTTTTGGGCGTAGCTTGGTCCGTGCTTAATCCTTTGTTGATGATGATTGTCATGTCGATCGTGTTTTCGACTATCTTTGCCCAAGGTCGTAATGGCTCCATCACGCCTGAGATGTATCCACTTTATTTGATCGTCGGTAACGTGACGTTTTCCGTCATGTCCGAGTCGACGAACCAAGCGCTTATGTCCATCATTTGGGCTTCCTCACTGCTAAAGAAGGTCAAGGTGCATCGCTGGGTATTCCCGGTGCAGAAGGTGTTGTTCTCGCTTGTTAACTTCGCTTTCTCTCTGGTTGCCGTCGCTTTGGTCATGCTCTGGTTCCATGTAGTTCCTACTTGGCATTTAATCCTGTTGCCGGTTTGCCTCCTTTTGCTCATGTGCTTTTGTATGGGTTTGGGCTTGATGCTTTCGGCGTTGGCGGTCTTCTTCCGCGATGTTATGCATCTGTGGAGTGTTGTCATTACTGCTTGGATGTATTTGACGCCGATTTTCTGGACGACCGACTTCATTGGCAAGATGGCTCACTGGATTCAGGTCCTGGTGGTTGTGAATCCCATGTACAACTATCTACAGTTTATGCGCGATATCTTCCTGTTTAATACCATGCCTTCTGCACTTACGTTTGGTTTGTGCGTTGCTTGGGCTGTTTTTGCTCTTGCCATTGGCTATACCGTGTTCCACAAAACCGAGCACAAGTTCATTCTCTACATCTAAGGAGTGCTGTTTATGACTGTATCTGCTATTGATTACAGCAAGCAGCCCCTTGCTGTTGAGGTCAAAGACGTCACCATGATCTTTAACATGGCGTCTGAGTCGCTTACAAACCTTAAGGAGTACTTTATTAAGCTTGCTAAGCACGAGCTGTTCTTTGAGGAGTTCCGTGCGCTTAAGCACATTTCGTTTGACGTGCATCGCGGCGAGGTTGTTGGCCTTGTTGGTACTAACGGTTCCGGTAAGTCTACGATGCTCAAGATTATCGCTGGCGTTTTAGAGCCGAGCGAGGGTGAGGTCAAGGTCCACGGCAATATTGCGCCGTTGATTGAGCTTGGCGCCGGCTTTGACCCCGAGCTTACCGCGCGTGAGAACATCTACCTTAACGGTGCGCTACTTGGTTACACCAAAGAGTTTATCGATGCTAGTTTTGACGAGATTATTGAATTCGCTGAGCTCAAAGACTTCGTTGATATGCCTCTGAAGAACTTTTCTTCGGGTATGGTTGCGCGTATCGCCTTTGCCATCGCCACGATTACCGAGCCCGATATCCTTATCGTCGATGAGACGCTTTCTGTTGGCGATGTCTTTTTCCAGCAGAAGTGTGAGCGTCGCATCCAGCACTTTATTGAGAGCGGCGACGTCACAGTTCTGTTCGTTTCTCACTCCATGGAGCAGGTTGAGCGCATTTGCCAGCGTGCCGTATGGATCGAGAAGGGCGACCTGCGCATGGATGGCCCCGTGGATGAGGTCTGCAAGGCGTACCACGACCAGTTCAAGTAGGCTATAATTTATTAGCCGCGTGAACTTGCACTTGCTTGGATACGCGACTTTATGCTCCATTAGCTCAGTTGGATAGAGCAGGGGACTTCTAATCCCAAGGTCGACGGTTCGAATCCGCCATGGAGCACCTCGTATTTACCGAGCCGTCAATGTGGCGGCTCTTCTTTTTGGAGCGGCTGATGGGCGCACTTTCCTCTGTTCGGATTGAAGCAAACCCCGATTTGTTTGAAACTGGTTTAGTCGGTGCGGAGGGTCATCATTCCTTAAAACGAGTGCTTACCTATGGAACATTCGACCTACTGCATTATGGACACATTCGTCTCCTTCAGCAGGCTTCCAAGCTTGGCGATTATTTAATCGTAGGGTTGTCAACTGATGAATTTAATGCACTCAAAGGAAAGACCAGCTTTTACTCCTATGAAGTTCGGCGTGAGATGCTTGAGGCTCTACGCTATGTTGACTTGGTCATTCCCGAAAATGATTGGAATCAGAAGACGCGCGACGTCGAAATATACCATGCCGATATTGTTTGTATGGGAGGGGATTGGGCTGGCGACCCTCGCTTCGAATCGCTAAAAGATATCTGCGATGTTGTCTACTTGAACCGAACCCCCGGAATCTCTACAACAGAAGTAAAAAGCAGGCTTGCTCAGTAGGACCAATCCCGTGCATCATCAGTCCGTCTGCAAGGCAAAGCAGCGCCGCAATTCTTGTATTTAAGACTCTGAATTCAGGCTTGGCATATATTGAATCTTGGTATTGTCTAAACAGGGCCGCAAGACATGGGGATGACTTGCGGCCCTGTTTTCTTGAAAATAAGTAGCGCACTTTGATTGCTTCACAAAATTAGCCCGGCACAGCGATTGCTGTACCGGGCTTACTGCTTTTGCAATTAAGGCTGTCTGCTTTGGCCTGCTGCGCCCCTACGCCTCGGTCGGCTCCACGCCCAGCTCGTTGCGGACGAGCTCGAAGGCCGCGGCGATGGCCTTGTCCATGTCGTAGTACTTGTAGCCGCCCAGGCGACCGGCAAAGATCACGTCGCCCTCCTGCGCCGCCAGCTCCTCGTACTGCTTGTAGAGGGCCTCGTTCTTGGCGTCGTTGATGGGGTAGTAGGGCTCGTCTCCGGGCTTCCAGTCCGCCGGGTACTCGCGCGTGATGACGGTCTTGTCCTGCGTGCCGAACTCGAAGTGCTTGTGCTCGATGATTCGCGTGTAGGGAATCTCGCGCTCGGTGTAGTTGACCACGGCCACGCCCTGGTGGTCCTGCTCGTCGAGCGTCTCGGTCTCAAAGCGCAGGCTGCGATACTCCAGCGTGCCCAGTTTAAAGTCGTAGAACGCGTCGATAGGGCCGCAGTAGATCGTCTTGGCGGCGATATCGGGCTCGGCGGCGATCAGCTCCTTGTACTCCACGCCGCAGCGCACCTCGATGCCCTCGAGCATGTTGGCGACCATCTTGGTGTAGCCGCCCATGGGGATGCCCTGGTAGCGGTCGTTGAAGTAGTTGTTGTCGTAGGTAAAGCGGCAGGGGAGGCGCTTGATGATGCTCGCGGGCAGGTCGCGACAGTCGCGGCCCCACTGCTTCTCGGTGTAGCCCTTGATGAGCTTTTCGTAGATGTCGGTGCCGACCAGGCTGATGGCCTGCTCCTCGAGGTTCTTCGGCTCCGTGATGCCGGCCTCGGCGCGCTGCTGCTCGATCTTCGCCTTCGCCTCGGCGGGGGTCACGACGCTCCACATCCTGTTGAAGGGGTTCATGTTGAAGGGCAGGTTGTAGATCTCGCCGTGGTAGTTTGCCACCGGGCTGTTGGTGTAGCGGTTGAACTCTGCAAACTGGTTCACATACTGCCACACAGCCTTGTTGTTGGTATGGAAGATATGTGCACCGTAGCGGTGGACGTTGATTTCCTCCACCGGCTCCGTGTAGATATTGCCTGCAATGTGGCTGCGCTTATCGATCACAAGGCACTTCTTGCCTGCCTTTTTTGCTTCCTGTGCAAAGACCGCGCCGTAAAGGCCGGCACCAACGATCAGGTAATCGTACTGTTTCATGGGTGTGATCCTCTCTGTTCCGTTTATTTTCCTTCTACATCGCCCTTTTTCTGCGATGCATAGTATTTGTCGATGGCACCTTCGATGCGGGCACGGGCTGCTTCCGGCGTGATATGCTTGAGCTGTGCTGCTGCCATGGTCTGGTGGCCGCCGCCGCCCAAAGATTCCATGATCACCTGCACGTTCACGGCACCCAGACTGCGGGCCGAGATGTTCACGCCTGTGCCCACCTGCACTGCCACAAAGCTGGCATCCACGCCCTGAATGGTCAGCAGATCATTTGCCGCCTGTGCAATGGCCACGCGGGCTTCCGGTGCCACCTCGCCGCTGACGGAGATCGCGCAATTTTTGTACATGCGTGCTTTTTCCACCAGATCTGCCTTGGCATTGTACTCCACCATGGTCACATCGAACAGCTGGCGCACCCGCTCCGTCTCCGCGCCATAGCGGCGCAGCGCAGCGGCAGCTTCAAAGGTACGCACACCGGTGTGCAGGGTAAAATCGCGGGTATCCAGCATGATGCCGGACAAAAGGCCCTCGGCCTCCACACGGTTGGGCTTGTCGTCGCGCTCGCCCACGTACTGCAAAAGCTCCGTGACCAGCTCACTGGCCGAGGAAGAATACGGCTCATGGCAGACCAACGCCGGGTTCTCGATGTAGCCCACGCCCTTGCGGTGGTGGTCGATGACGGCCACCTTGCCGCATTTTTCGAGAATTTCTTTGCTCTCTACCAGATTGACCTGGTATGTATCCACCACGATGCACAGCGTCCGCTTGGAGATGATGGGCAGTGCACCTTTGGGGTCGATGAAATCGTCCTCCTGCCCGGCGGCAACGAGAGCATTGATCAGGCTGGACGCCAGCGTGGCATCCCGGCGGACCGCGATAACGGCCGGCACATCACAAATTTTGCAGATGCGGAGCACACCCTCGGCAGAACCGATGGCGTCCAGGTCACTCATCCGGTGGCCCATGATGACCACATGGTCAGCCTCCTTGATGAGCTTGACCAGCTGGTCGGCCACAATGCGGCTGCGCACCTTGCTGCGCTTTTCCACGCCGTGGCTCACGCCGCCGTAGAACGTAAAACCGTCCGGTGTCATTTCAGCGGCCTGATCGCCGCCGCGGCCCTGCGCCATATCCAGCGCCTGCACGGCCATATCCTGGGCTTCCCGCAGGGTCTTGGCCCCGCGGCCAATGCCGATGGACAGCGAAAGGTTCACGCTGGGATCCAGCGCACGGATCTTGTCCAGCACATCGTAGCCGCGGTTTGCGAACTGCTCCATCTGGCGCTCTTCCACCACAGCGATATAGCGGCCGCTGGCCACACGGCGCAAAAAGCCGCTGCCCCGGCCGATCATATCCTCCAGCGTGCGGTTGATGCCTTCCAGCAGACGGGCACGCTCGCTGTCCAGCATGTCACCGAACACATCGTCGTAGCCGTCCACCAGAAACACCAGATAGCCCGGACGGCTGGCTTTGTATTCCGCCTCCACCTTGCGCAGGGCGGTTTCCTCGTTCAGCACCAGCAGGGTCATGCTCTCCGCATCTCCGGGCACCGTGGAGCTGTGTACGCTCCACATGCCGTCCGCGAGGGTCAGCAGCTGGCCCTCCTGCTTGCGGCACTGCTGCAGATCAAGGCCGGGCAGCACCTTCTGCACGCGGTTCACCAGCGCATCCTGCCCGTTCAACAGGCGGGGGCGGAACTGTGCATTGTACCACAGCACCGTCTCACCGGAAAGCAGCGCGGCCGGCTGAGAGAGCGGCTCCAGACTGAACTGCAGCTTGGAGCCTTCAAAGCTGCCGCCGCACATCCACCGGGCCACCCACTTGCGCAGCTGGCAGCGGAACAGCACCACCACAACGCCCCACAGCACCACCAGTGCCAGCAGCGCCGGCCATGCCGTGGGCCGCTGGATCAGCAGCACCAGCACCAGCAGGCCGCACAGCACGGCCAGACTGGCGGTGAGCATCTCCAATGTCCATCTTGGTTTTTGTTTCATCAAATCTCCTGCCTTCCGCCGCATTGTTTGCGGCAGCGTGCCCGGATCAGACCTCCATCAGGATGGGAAGGATCATCGGGCTGCGCTTGGTGCGCCGATAGATATAGCTGCTCAGTGCCTCGCGCACGCGGGTCTTGACGCTGTTCCAGTCGCGCACATGTTCATCCACGCAGCGGTCCAGCGCATTTTCCACGATGCTCTGTGCACCGTCCATCAGGCTCTCATTCTCGCGCACATACACAAAGCCGCGGCTCACAAGGTCCGGGCCGGCCAGCACCTTGCCGGTCTTGCTGTCCACGGTGGCCACAATGATCACCAGACCGTCCTCGGACAGGTGCTTGCGGTCGCGCAGGACCACATTTCCCACATCGCCCACGCCCAGACCGTCCACCATGACGGCACCGGCAGGCACCGGCTCCCCCCCCC
>OGOT01001211.1_pt1 | contig 17691 bp, 18 predicted proteins | sample 1552791 | NCBI WGS metagenome assembly OGOT01 (sample SAMEA2580160, study PRJEB22360) | human gut metagenome | biome: human gut; feature: human-associated habitat; material: faeces | place: Denmark | collected 2008/2010
GCAGTTTGGTAGCGCACTTGACTGGGGGTCAAGGGGTCGCGGGTTCAAATCCCGCCGGCCCGACCGATTAGCCCCGGAATTCTGCCACTTTTGAGTGGTTGTCTTCCGGGGTTTTTCCGTTTTCAGACAATATGAGACAACATGACGACGGACTTACCTTTGTAAGCCATTCGTAATGAATTATCACCGACAATTCACCGCCTCCGCACCCCCGTCGTATGCGTTTGCCCCAAACAAGGGCTAGACTGGTTCCTATTGATTTGACGAAAGGGACCCGAATTGACAGAAATAAACGATAAGGCCCAACTGGATATCGCCGCCGCTGACGACACCGACGCCGTTACCTCGGACACCCCCGAAGAAACCGTAAACACCCCCGAAGTGGATGAGACTTTCGAGCTTTCGGCCGCCAAGATGCGCGAGCATGGCATGAGCGAAACCGCCATCAACCAGTTCCACCATTTGTATGACGTATGGCGCCATGAAGAAGCCTCCAGCTGGATTCGCGAGGACGACATCGAGCCGCTTGGCCACGTGCCCAGCTTCCACGACGTCTATGAGACCATCAACCACGACAAGGCCGTGGATGCCTTCGCCAAGACCGCATTCCTCAAGCTCAATGGCGGTCTGGGCACCTCCATGGGATTAGACAAGGCCAAGTCGCTGTTGCCGGTGCGTAGGCACAAGGCCAAGCAGATGCGCTTCATCGACATCATCATCGGTCAGGTGCTTACCGCTCGCACACGCCTGAACGTCGAACTGCCGCTGACGTTCATGAACTCCTTCCACACTTCGGCGGACACGATGAAGGTGCTCAAGCATCATCGCAAGTTCAGTCAGCATGACGTGCCGATGGAAATCATCCAGCATCAGGAACCCAAGCTCGTGGCCGCCACCGGCGAACCTGTGAGCTACCCTGCGAACCCGGAGCTGGAATGGTGCCCGCCCGGCCACGGCGACCTGTTCTCCACCATCTGGGAGTCTGGTCTGCTTGACGTATTGGAGGAGCGCGGCTTCAAGTATCTGTTCATCTCCAATTCCGACAATCTCGGTGCGCGCCCCTCGCGTACGTTGGCCCAGCACTTCGAAAACACAGGTGCCCCGTTTATGGCTGAAGTGGCCATCCGCACCAAGGCCGATCGCAAGGGCGGCCATATTGTGCGTGACAAGGCCACTGGTCGCCTAATACTGCGTGAAATGAGCCAGGTCCATCCGGACGATAAGGAAGCGGCCCAAGACATCACCAAGCATCCTTACTTCAACACCAACTCAATCTGGGTTCGCATCGACGCTTTGAAAGACAAGCTCGCCGAATGCGATGGTGTGTTGCCGTTGCCGGTGATTCGTAACAAAAAGACCGTGAATCCCACGGACCCGGATTCCGAACAGGTGATTCAGCTGGAAACCGCCATGGGTGCCGCAATCGGTCTGTTCAACGGTTCCATCTGCGTCCAAGTGGATCGTATGCGCTTCCTTCCGGTGAAAACCACCAATGATTTGTTCATTATGCGTTCCGATCGCTTCCACCTGACGGACACGTATGAGATGGAAGACGGCAATTACATCTTCCCGAACGTCGAACTTGATCCGCGATACTACAAGAACATCCGCGATTTCGACGAACGGTTCCCCTACGCCGTGCCATCTTTGGCCGCAGCCAACTCGGTTTCCATTCAGGGCGACTGGACATTCGGACGTGACGTCATGATGTTCGCCGACGCCAAACTTGAAGATAAAGGCGAGCCAAGCTATGTGCCGAACGGCGAATACGTTGGTCCGCAAGGCATCGAACCGGACGATTGGGTGTGATTTACAACACGGTCGAACGATAAAAAAGATATTATTTTTGTGAAATGGCGCTCAAGTGCGGAAAAAGCCTCTAAGATAGAGTGAGTGTGAGGAAACTCATACGCACTTATAACGAAACAATAACTATACGTGAGGACTAATGGCAGAGGGCACAAGCGGACGTCGGCGTTTTTCCGACAAATGGGGCAAGCACGAGCTGGACGTACTGGCTGTGTTGTCATCCGCGTTCCCGCAATGGCTCACATCCCGCCAAATTGCGCAGCGCGTCAAGGCTTACGCCGACTCGTATGGAGAGCTGGCAGATCAGGCCGCCAAGGCCGCGTTCGCCAAGCAGTTCCAGCGTGATCGCGCCAAGCTCGCCGCTATGGGCATCGCCATCGAATCACGGCAGCCTGAGTATTCGTCCAAGTCGGAAGGCCAGGACTTCGCGTCCTACCGTCTGCAGTTGGGCGACGAACCGCGCATCCGTCTGATGTTCGAGCCGGAAGATATGCCGGTGCTTGCCGCCGCCAACTATCTGGCTCGTTCGATGTCGATTTCCTCCGAGCCGGATCAGTCCCAGCTCGCCCAACATGCGTCGCGCACCACGCCGCGTGTGCCGCAGACCCCTATTCCCGGTCTCGGTTTGGATTCGATTGCGCCTGGCTTGGGCACGCAGCCCATTCCGGACTCGCTGGTCAAGGTTATCGATTCGCGTCGCTTTGCCGCCACCGTTGATGTGGACGGCGAACACCTGAACGTGGCCTACACCGATTCCGACGATTTGGCCATGTTTGTGCTGGAGCATCCGGGTGCCACGATTGTCAGCCCGCAGGAGGCTGTGGACGCCTATCATCGCCGCCTGCACGCCGCCAGCCGATTCACTCTGGCTGACGAATCCGCCAGCCCTGTAAGCGCCTCGGTGGTTTCCCCGTCGATTAGTCGCGATGTTCGTGAGCCGGGTGATCCCGAGTCGATCAAGGCCCAGAACAAGAAGAACGGCCCCGCTTTCCAAACGGGCAGCGAGGTGGATCGTCGCCTGCGTCTGATGCTGTTCCTCTCCGCTCACCTGGGTGAGGAATTCTCGATGAGCGAGCTGGCCGAGCGCTTTATCGGCAAACCGAAGAACGACGACGAGCTCAAGAAATTCGTTAACATCATTCATAAGGACATCAACACCCTGACCACCGTTTCCGACGATGGTGAGATGGCTGGCAGCCAGTTCTTCGATATCGACTGGCCGCTGCTGGATGCCGAGGGTATTGTTTCCGCCACCAATTCGTTGGGCCTTGAACGTCTTGCCGGCATTTCGCCGCAATACCTCAGCATGCTCACCGCCTCGGTCAGCTACTTGGCGCATTCGCCGTTACTGCCGGACAAGCAGCGTGGGCAGGCCGAATCCCTGTATGAGCGTTTGCGCCGCCATGTCAGCCCGGGCCAGACCCCGTGGCTGAGCCTGACCGGCTATGAGCTGGAGCCCCGAAGCTTCTCCATCGTCAAGCGCGCGATCAACACCGATTCGCTGTTGGACATGGAGTACTCCGACGGTACCGGTAGTACCCGTCGCAAGCTGGTGGCCCCCGCCAAGATTTTCATCGACGAAGGCGTGTATTATGCCGCCGTCTACACGGATGTCGGTTCCGCCTCCCCTAAGGACAAGAAGGCCTACGTCTCCAAAGACAAGACCATCGACAAGGCGAACGGCAAGCCGCGCATCTGGCAGGTGCTGCGCTTGGCCCGTATCGAAAAGGCGGAACTGGTCAAGCCCACCAAGCAGATCAACATCCCGAACATGCCGGTGAGCGAACTGCGCAAGTGGAGTTTCGACAACGGTACCGACGCGGTGTTCATCACCGATCAGCGCGATCTGGCATTCATCAAGACATTGCCGGGCGCTACCGTCGAACAATGCGGTGCCGGTGAAAAGGTGCATCTGACCGTTTCCTCCGACTCCTGGTTCGTGGCCTTCTGCATCGCACACGCGCGTCATATCACGGCGGTCGCCCCGGAAACGTTGCGCACCATGATCGTGGCACGCGCCGAACGCGAACTGAGCATCAGCGAGAACAAGTAAGGAGCCTTTCATGCCTTGGTGGATATGGCTGATTCTGGCCCTGTTCATGCTGGCCATGATTGTTGCCGGACTCATCTATGCAGCCCTTCATGGAATCCGTGCCTTGAAAGACATGTCCGACATCGGCGGCCAGCTCGGTGAACGCGTGGCCGCGATGGGGGAGTCTGGCACCCCTGACGACACCAGCGAGCCGCCTCTGTTCACTCAGCCGCTCAGCGTGGCACAGAATCGTTATGCCGAGGCCCATGCGGACGTGATTCGCAGCAAGGCCGCCAAGCGCGAACGCCACACCCAGGCATGGGCCCGCTGGAAGCGATTCAACAACTAACGGAAAGCAGCAATGGCACGTCACCAACACCATAAGGGCAATGCCGATTCCCAGACGCTGAGCCCTTCGCAGCGGTACGCATCATTCCAAAAAGTCCAGCGCCATCGGGCGTCCGCAGCAGCGCGATTCGCCGAATCCCTGCCCTTCGAACTGGACGACTTCCAGACCGAAGCCAATGACGCGCTCGAAGCCGGCAGCAACGTACTGGTCGCGGCCCCAACCGGTGCCGGCAAAACCGTAGTGGCGGATTTTGCCATTTATCTCGCCCAGGAACGCAACGTCAAAGCCTTCTATACCACACCGATCAAAGCGCTGAGCAATCAGAAATACCATGATCTGGTCGACGTGTACGGCCCGGACAAGGTAGGCCTGCTCACCGGCGACACCTCGATCAACTCCGAGGCGGACATCGTGGTCATGACCACCGAAGTGCTGCGCAACATGCTCTACGAGCGTTCCACCATGCTGAACGCACTGCGCTACGTGATTCTCGACGAAGTGCACTATCTGGCCGACCGGTTCCGCGGGCCCGTGTGGGAGGAAGTCATCATCCACCTGCCCAAGACGGTCAAGATCGTCGGCCTGTCCGCCACCGTGTCCAACGTGGAGGATTTCTCCAACTGGATTGCCTCGGTGCGAGGCGACACCAAACTGGTGATCAGCGAACACCGCCCCGTGCCTTTGGAACAGCACGTCATCGTGCAGGCGGACGAACACACCGAGCCTGAGGTGCTGGATCTCTATCGCCGCGACGGCAACGGCGAGCAGACCACCAAGCTCAACGCCGAACTCATCAACCGGCTCGACCAGTTGGACCGCAAGGCCGCACGCCGGCGCGGCGAGGAACGCCCCGATAAGCGCAAGGGCTTCGGCAGAGACCGCGGCGGCAAAGGCGCCAAGGGCCATGCCCCGAAAGCGGAACGCCACACCCCGCGCCGCTGGGCCGTGGTGGACGAGCTTAACTTTCTGGGAATGTTGCCCGGCATCTACTTCATCTTCTCGCGCAACGGTTGTGACCAGGCCGTGGAACAGTGTATCAACGCTGGACTGGAGCTCACCACCGATGAGGAAGTGACCAAGATTCGCCGCATCGTGGATGAGATGGTGGAGGGGCAACTCACTCAGGAAGACCTGAAAGCCCTGCAGTTCTCCAAGTTCCGCTTTGCGTTGGAAGAAGGCTTCGCTTCGCATCATGCCGGCATGATTGCCCTGTTCCGCCAGATAGTCGAACGATTGTTCGAAGAAGGTCTGGTCAAAATGGTGTTCGCCACGGAAACACTGGCCTTGGGCATCAATATGCCGGCCCGCTGCGTGGTGGTAGAGAAACTCGAGAAGTTCGACGGTACCGGTCATGTGGGCCTGACGCCCGGCGAATTCACGCAGCTCACCGGTCGTGCCGGTCGGCGCGGCATCGACACCATCGGCCACGCCATCGTGGTTGACCATCACGGTTTTGTGCCCGCCACGGCCGCCGCGCTGTCATCCAAGCGTGTCTACCCGCTGCACTCGAGCTTCCGACCCACGTTCAACATGGCCGTGAACCTGCTCAACTCCAGCGACTACGAGACCGCGCACGTTACCCTGGACCAGTCGTTTGCCCAGTGGGAGGCCAACGAATCGGCCTGGCAGCTGGAATCGCAGATCAACACACTGAAGAACGCGCTGGCCGGATACGAACAGGCGCTCGCATGCGAACACGGCGACTTCAAACAGTTCATGACCCTGCGTATGGAGCTGAGCGACATCGAAAAGGAAGGCCGCCGCAAACTGAAGCACGAAGTGTTCCTGACCGATCAGGAGCGTTCACGCGCCTTCCAGAACCTTGACCAGCGCATTCGCGATTTGCGCAAGGCGGAGCACGAGCATCCATGCCGCAACTGCCCGGACCTCCAGCAACACCTCAAGTGGGGCCACCGCTGGGCCCGCGAGACCCGCGAACTGCAGCGCGTCACCGATCGCTACGACTCCCGTACCGGGTCCGTGGCCCGTCAGTTCGATCGCATCTGCGATATTCTCACCGGGCTTGGTTACCTCGAACGTCATGTCAATGCGGCCGGCCACATTGACATGACGTTGACCGAAAAAGGCTCGCTGCTGCGCCGCATCTACAGTGAACATGACCTGGAACTGTGCGAGGCGCTGCTCGCCGGCACGTTCGACAAGCTCGACGCCAACGGACTGGCCGCTGTGCTCTCTTCACTGGTATACGAGGCCAGACGCGGGGGAGACGGCGAACCGAGGCACTACCCGGGCGGCATCTCCGGGTCCATCGCAATCGCTTCGTCCAAGCTCAAGGGCATCTGTGAAGACATCGATATCCTGTGCGAGGATCACGGTCTGGACGAGATGCAGCGGCCGGATTTCGGCATTCTCGACATCATGTATGAATGGGCGGATGGCGGTTCGCTGGGATCGTGCCTGTACGGCACCGACATGACCGGCGGCGACTTCGTGCGCACTGCCAAACGACTGGCTGACGTGCTGCAGCAGATTGCTGTCGCCCAGCCGCTGCCGTTCGACGGGGGAGAGCGGCTGGCAGGCCTCGCCCACGAAGCGGCCGACCGGGTCAATCGTGGCGTGGTGGCCTACTCCGGCGTGGACTGACGGGGCTGTTTGACGGGAATTTGTCAGCCGACGTCGGAAGCTTGGAATAGCGGCCAAGTCCGAACTGTTGCGTAAATTAGTAGGGTTAAAGATCTTTCAAGGAGGATGCCGATATGGCAGAACGTAGCCTCAGGGGCATGAGCATCGGAGCGAAATCGCTGGAGTCCGACGACAACGTCGATTTCGCCGCACGAAACGATGTGGCGTATGTATGCCCGAAGGGCCACCGCACCATCCTGCCGTTTGCCGAGGGTGCCGAAATCCCGGACGAGTGGGAGTGCCGTTGTGGTTCCGTGGCCCACCGTGAGGGCGACGCCGACCGTGAGGGCGACGAGATCAGCAAACCCACCCGCACCCACTGGGACATGCTGCTGGAACGCCGTAGCGAAGAGGAACTGGCCACCCTACTCGAAAAGCGCCTGCAAATGCACCGTGACGGTTGGATTCCTGACTACGAGTGATCTCCTACTGAACAACACGTGAACTTGATGCCCAGTCATCCCGACTGGGCATAATCATTGTTGGAACAAGTCGCATATCGTTTGACGACCATTCAAAGCAGTCGACATGAACAAAGGGGAGTGGAATCTCAATGGCACAGCATCCGATGAAAGTGGTCCTGTTGGACCTCGACGGCACGCTTACCAAGTCCGACGGCGGCATCATCGCCTCCGTCGTCAAGACGTTCGAGGAATTGGGTCGACCGGTTCCGGACGCCGCCGAACTGCGACGCTTCATTGGTCCGGCCATCATCGAATCGCTGCGACGCAACCATGTGCCGGAGGATGAGCTTGACCGGGCGGTCACCATCTACCGCAGCTACTATGCGGATCGCGCCGTGTTCGATGATCCGAACGAGCCCGGCAACAAAGTTCCCGGCCGCTTGGTGAACGTCGTGTTTCCCGGTATCCGCGAACAGCTGCTCAAGCTGCGTGCCGACGGCTATTATCTGGCGTTGGCCAGCTGCAAGCCCGAGTACCAATGCGTTCCGATCTGTGAGCATTTCCATCTGACCGAGCTGTTGGACGGCATCTATGGCGCATCCAGGGATAACTCTCGTTTGGACAAGGATCAGGTGATTCGGTACTGCTTCGACAAAATCGGTTTTGCTGCTGCAGCGGGGGACAAGGCCGTGATGATCGGCGACCGCTACACCGACATCGACGGCGCCCACGCCTGCAATCTGGACGCCATTGGCTGCCGCTGGGGCTCCGCTCCGGCCGGTGAGATGGAAGAACACGGTGCCTACGAAATCATCGAGAAGCCCGAGCAGATCGAAGAAGCCGTAAACCGTTATTTCCAAACACACTGAAACACAACGGCGAGGACTTCTTCATGATGGGATGCGATGGAGCCTGCGCCGCGGGCTTCGACCTGGTTTTCATCGGTTTGCCATTGCTGTCGCTGTATGAGATTCCCATGCTGATATGGTTCATTTGGCGAGCATTCCACTGGAAACGAGATGACAAGGATTGGCTGAAAGGCACGGCGATTCTTGCAATTGCGGTGGTCGCTCCGGTGCTCCTTTGGCTGTCGGCCTGGTATGCTCCGGTGCTCCTTTGGCTGTCGGCCTTGGTATGCGGTGGACTAGTTGATACAGGCGACCGAATCCTTGTCAAGGATAACTAATCTGACATAACGTACATTATCGGTTAATAGTATGTGGTGATTTTAGCCGAACCAGTAGTATCTAGCTGCGGATTAGCCTCGCCGCAGAGAATCGGCTACTTCGCAACATCATCCTTATTCCGGTGAGAAGCAACGCCCAAACGCTTGTCCATTTCGGTTTCCGAAGCGTTGCGTGCCTGCAGATACATGGCGATGAGTTCCAGCAGCACCAGCGCGAATATGATGATTGCTCCGGGCAATTGCGCGTGGTCGTAGAACGCGAGCATGCGAGCATCCATCAGATCCGCTGTAAACGTCAACACGGGAAACGGGATCAGCGCCGCCGCAAACGACATGAAATGCGTTTTCACCATCGACCAGTCGACCGGATCGACCGGCGGTCGCCGGCGTTTCGGCGTGAACAGATGACCTCGGCTGACCGTTATAGTGATGATGGACACAGCAAAGATGACGGCGACCATCCACAGAACGCCCGGCAACAATCCGACAACAATCCCGTTCACCCGGTCCTCCAATCAGTCATAATAATCACCGCAACATATAAAAACATAAGATGGCAGGCAACAAAAGCAACACATACAACAAAGCGACCTGCCGACCAAAGCCGGCAAGTCGCCAACAACCATACATGTATCAGGCGGTTGCGCGTTGCAAGCGCTGTGCCTCGAGCTTCTTGCGCATCCTCATGGCAGTCAGTTCATCAATCGGACGGCCCGTGGCAATCGTCAGCGGCTTGGCCTCAAGATCAACATATTCTTCCTGTTCCAAGGCCGTCTCAATCTGGTGCCACAACGAACCCACCGACACGGCGAACACTGCCTTACCGCTTTGCAACAGTTCGAGCATCTGTTCGCTGGTTGTGCATTCATGTACGTTTTGACCATCGCACATGATGGTCACATTGGCCAGCTGATCGGTGCTGCGTTGAGTCAAGAATCCGATGGCCGCCGTTACGTTCTGCAGATTCACACCGGCATCAAGCAACTTCTTGGATACAGCGAGAATCACCACATCCTTAAACGAGTATAGTCGTCGTGAACCGGAGCCATGAGACGGCGTGATGGACGGCTCAACAATCTGCTTGCGTGCCCAATAATCGAGCTGTCGGTACGTGATGCCGGCCACCTTGGAGGCCACAGTGCCACGGTAGCCGCGCTTGATCTCCTCAGTATCGACGTTGGAGAACAACTCCCCCTGAATCGCGTCAGCGTTCAGATTCTGACGGTCCTCAAGCGAAACATGAAGATGCAGCCCGGTCTGTCCCATGGCACTCCCCTAACTCATGCGTGTCTCGCATATGACTCACACTGGTGTAATCACATGATTGCAATTTCTGCAATCAGTCTAACCCCGTGCTGGGTGTGGACTATTGGGAAATAATGGCAGATTTCGTGAAGAACACGAGGCGGAATTTACCGATCATGATTTCGTCGCCGTTCTTCAGCGTCGCCTGATCAACACGCTGACGGTTCACGTAGGTGCCGTTCAGACTTCCTGCGTCAACCACAAAGAACTGACCGTTGACCCTGCGGAACACGGCATGCTGACGGGATACGGTGGAGTCGTCGAGCAGAATATCAGCTCGCGGATCACGGCCGACGGTGATTTCATCCTCGTCAAGCAAGTAACGAGAACCTGAGACCGCTCCCCTGGCGGAAATCAGCAATGCCGTTCCCTCGGACAATCTGGTGATGGTGTCCAGATCCTCTTGAGTCAGCGGTCGATCGCCGGTGGTGGTAATGGGCAGTACATTAATCGCGGGCAGGCCGATAATGGTGGTTTCGCCTGCGCTAGGAATCGGGTTGGTCATAATCCCCTATTCTACCGTCTTTGCATACTGGTTTTGCGTAGCTTCGCGTACTTCGTCGATAATGATGCTGTCAGAAGGCTGTACATTGACGTTGGACCCGTATTTCACCTGGAGCTGAGCGCCCACACCGCCGGCGATATCGACTGCGTTGGACAGTTCCTGCGGATTGCCAATGGCCTTCACCGTGTATGTGGGCTTGATGGTGGTGCCATCCACGATCAAACCTTCCTCGGCGTCCTGAATGTAGGTGGAGGTGATGACGCGCACGTTATTGATGGCGATTACCTCGGCACCGGCATTGCGAAGTTCCTCGATAAGGTTGAACATGATTGAGGCGTCCACTTTAGTCGTCAAGCCTCGTCCGATTCGGATGGTCACGCCTTGACCCTTTGCCGGGAGTCTACCGGAGATCAAGCCGCTGGTCTCCTCGTTTTGCTTGGCGATCTTACGCGCCTGCTCCTGCTCGTTAGCCGCCGATTTCAGCGAGTTGAGCTGGCTGTTCAACTGGGTTTTACGCTGCTCGAGATTGGAGATTTGCGTATTCGACTCGTTCAGCAGCCTTACCAGTTCACTCTCGTCCATCGTTTCGTACGTGGATTTAGTGTTATTGATCTGGCTCATGTAGGCGAAACCCAACAACGCGCACATCAGAGCGATGAGAATCGAGGATAGTAACCGTGATTTGTTGCTGGCACGGTTGAGATCCTTCCGGGGCTTCTTGCGCACCGTGGGGAACGACCCGGTTTCCATCCGGTCGTTGACCTTGTCTTGTGCATGCTGGTCGCGCATTTTCTCCAGCATGTTGTCTGATTGTGCTTTACGTGCCATACGTCAGTACCCTTGTCAGCCTCGGAAGATGAAGCGTCTGATCGCGGACACGTTGGAGAAGATGCGGATGCCGAGTACGACGATGACGGCTGTCTGCAGCTGCGAACCGACGCCGAGCTGGTTGCCGAGGAACACGAGCAGTGTTGCCGTCACCACGTTGGCGAGGAAGGAGATCACAAACACGCGGTCGGAGAAGCTGCGCTCGAAATAGGCTCGCGCGGCACCCAGCAGGGCGTCAAGAGCAGCGACCACCATAATCGGCAGATAAGGCTGCACGATGATCGGAATGTCCGGCTTGACGAACACGCCGATGACGACGCCGATGATCAGTCCCAGAACGGCTGCCATTATTCATTCCTTTCCGCGTACTTCACTTCGCCAGTGACTGCTGCCTCAAGTGTAATCGAATTGGATTTGCTCACCTGCGGGTAGATACCGGCTTCCTTGAAGGAATCGTAAAGACTTGCAAGTTTCTTCTTCCCCATCGCTTCGGCCAAGGCGCTCTTATCGCCTATGGCTTCAATGGTATAGGGGCTTTGTATCGCGGTCATGCCGATGAGAATATGCCCGCCGGCCTTGCGTATCGAGGTTTGCGCGCCGAGCCTATTACCGTTGATGGCAATGGCTTCGGCTCCGTTTTGGAACATCAGGGAGACCAGTTGCTGCAGATCCAGATCGGTGATGACTCGGATGTTCGTGGAGGTGCCGACTCTCGTCGAGGAGGATTGATCCGACTGGCTTGCCGCGATTGGATCGGCCAGCGTCATGGTGATTCCTTCGCCTTCGACCACCGTGGCACCATTGACCATTTCGTCTTGGATAAGCGTATCGCTTTTCACGCTGCCGGATATTTTCTTGGACTGTTCGTCAACTTGGGAGCGCAAATTATTGACGTCCGTGGTGAGTTCGTCTATTTGCGAGTTGCGATTCTCCAATTGCGTGGCCAAAGTCTGCCGTACCTGCTTACGCGGATCGGATTGCAACTGTTGCACGAATAGGCTGCAGGCAAAGCCAACGCCGACGCAGATGATGAATACGACGATGCGATTAAACCAGATGGAGAAGGTCGAACGATGCTCATGGACCAGTCGTGAGTCGGAGAACATCGGATCCATCGGACGATTGACAAGATCATCGATGAGCTGAAGCGAATCGTCGTTGGTTTTACGGCGACGTCTGGTGCGGATGGCGGCGGCGTCATCCGGGGAAAGCGCATGATGTGATTCCGCGCCTCGGACTGAGTGGGAGAACACGGCGCGGCGTCGTACCGGCTCATTCTCCTTGGGTACGGGGAATGAGACCGGGGCCGTGGCCTCAAGCGCCATACTTCTCCCCCAGTTCCTTGCGTAGCAATCTGATGCCCTGCTCGGTATAGATATATCCGGCGAGCCAATACATGGCGATGCCCCAGATGCCGGCGGCCAGCGCGGCGATGTAGAGCAAGTGGAAGAACGTATTGGTGCCCAAATCGGCGAAAATCAGACTGACGGTGGAAATCATCAGCAGCGCGGTACCGGCCTTGCCCACGAAATGCACGGGCAGCGGACCATAACCGTACTGGGCAAGCCATAGCACCTGAATCGCCATCCACAGATCCCTCAGTCCCACGATAATCAGCATCCACCATGGGATGATGCCAGCGACGCTGAGGGCCAGAATCGAGCAGAAAATGAGCAGTCGGTCGGCGATCGGATCAAGAATCTGACCGATCTTGCTCACTTGGTTGAATCTGCGCGCGATGATGCCGTCGAGTCCGTCCGAAGCCGAGGAAATGGCGATCAGGGCTAGCGCCGCAATCATCTCGTGCTTGGAGATCAGCACGCTGATGAAAGGAATCGAGATGATTCGCAGCGCGCTGATCAAATTGGGCACGGTGAAATAGATGTCACGTGCTTCCGGACTGTATCTGGTGTTGACTTTCTGGTTGGTCATATCGACTAACAGTCTACATGCGGGAGGCTTGCAGAGCGGTAACGATGATGCCGCGTGCGCCGACTTCGTACAAATCATCCATCAGCTGGTTGACCTTGGCCTTGGGAACCATGACTCGCACGGCGTTCCACTGTTTGTCGTGCAGCGGGGAGATCGTCGGGCTTTCAAAGCCAGGGGTCACGGCCACGGCGGCGGCGACCTTGCTGATCGGAATGTCATAGTCCATCAGCACATACTGATGTGCAGTGAGCACGCCTTGCAGACGGCGGGTCAGCACGGCCAGACGTGAGTCCTGCTCGTTCAGACGCGGCGAACGAATCAGGCAGGCTTCGGAGTGCATGAGCGGTTCGGCAAACACGCGCAGGCCGGCGTTGCGCAGGGTGGTACCGGTGGAGACCACGTCTGCGATGAGGTCGGCCACGCCCAGCTGCACGGAGGATTCGACCGCACCGTCCAGATGGATGGTCTCGGCCTGGATGCCGTGCTCGACCAGATAGTCGTGTACAAGCTTATCGAATGTGGTGGCCACGCGCTTGCCCTGAATATCCTCCAGAGTGGTGATCGGGGATTCGTTCGGTGCGGCGAAACGGAAGGTCGAGGCACCAAAGCCGAGCGGCATGTGCTCGAGCGCGGCGGTACCGGAGTTCTTGAGTAGATCCTGGCCGGTGATGCCGACGTCGATGGCGCCGCGGCCCACGTATACGGCGATATCGAGCGGACGCAGGTAGAACAGCTCGATGCCATTGTCGGGATCTTGCACGACCAGCTGGCGAGGGTTGGTGCGCAGACGGTAGCCGGCCTCGGCCAGCATGTTCCACGCGGGTTCGGATAGCATGCCCTTGTTGGGCACTGCGATTCTCAGCATTTGCGTTCCTCTCACAGGTGCTTGTAGACGTCCTCAAGCGTCAGGCCGTGCTTGATCATCATGACCTGGACGTGGTAGAGCAGCTGGCTCATTTCCTCGGCGGTGCGGTCCGCACCCTCGTATTCGGCGGCCATCCAGGTCTCGCCGGCCTCTTCGATGATCTTCTTGCCGATGAAGTGGGTGCCCTTGTCGAGCTCGTCGACGGTCAGGGAGCCTTCGGGGCGGGTCTGGGCCTTTTCGGACAGTTCGGCGAACAGGGATTCAAACGTCTTCATGTGATTCAGATTCTTTTCTTGTGGTTATGAATGAAAGGTGGATTGCGGTTCAGGCTTGGAGCTCAGGCCTTGAACGCGGCCTCGGCCTTGGTGCGGATGTCGTCGATGGCTTGGGCGGGATTCTCGGCGCCGTACACGGCGGAACCGGCAACGAGCACGTCGGCACCGGCCTCGGCCACGATGTGCGCGGTCTTGGGGCTCACACCGCCATCGACTTGGATGCGGGTCTTCAAGCCACGGCGGGTGATCTCATCGCGCAGGCGGCGGACTTTGGACATCTGGTTGTCGAGGAACTTCTGGCCGCCGAAGCCGGGCTCAACGGTCATGATGAGGACCATGTCGAACTCGTCGAGGATATCGAAGATCGGCTCGACCGGTTCGGCCGGACGCACGGCGAAGCAGGCCTTGCAGCCCATCTCGCGCAGCTGTCGGGCCAGACGCACGGGGGCGTGGGTGGCACCCATGTGGAAGGAGACGGAGGCGGCGCCGAGCTTGGCGTATTCGGGAGCCCAACGGTCCGGGTCCTCGATCATGAGGTGCACGTCGACCGGCAGATCGGTGACCTGACAGATGCGGCCGACGATCGGCTCGCCCAGGGTCAGGTTCGGCACGAAATGATGATCCATGACATCGACGTGGACCAGGTCGGCGTTGGCGATGGCCTTGAGATCACGTTCGAGGTTGCAGAAGTCAGCGGACAGGATGCTGGGTGCGATTGCGATATTGCTCATGGTTTCCTACCTTATCTGTGCAATGGGACTTGGAGCCCCGTGTTTCGCGCTGTTTCGGCGCTGTTTATCGTGGTGTCACTTAGTGCGATTGGTTTGCTTTTTCTGGCGAAGTTGTTCCTCTTCGATGCTCTGGCGTTCGAGCTCGTCGGCGGTGACCGCCGCAAGCCCGCGCGCCTGCGCCTTGGGGTCCGGCCCGTACTGGTAGAGCACGACGAACAGGATGCAGCCGAGCACGAAGACGATGATCGCGGTCCACACGTTGGTCCTCAGGCCCAGGATCACCGTGGAATAGTTGATGCGCACGTTCTCGATCCAGGTGCGGCCCAGGCCGTACCACATCAGGTACATGGCGAACTGCTGGCCGGCCTTGAGCCGGTCGGCAAGCTTGTGGCCGAGGTAGATGATGAGCGCGGCGCCGATGAGGTTCCAGATCATCTCGTAGAGGAACGTCGGGTGGAACAGCGTGGTTCTGTAGTCCGGGCATTGCGCGCCGGAATAGCAGATTTCGGATTTGCCGATGGCGTCCGCGTCGTTGAGCTTCAGGCCCCACGGCAACGTGGTGGGCCAGCCGTAGAGCTCTTGGTTGAACCAGTTGCCGAGTCGGCCGATGGCCTGGGCCACGGGCAGCGCGGGGGCGATGGCATCGGCGAAGATCGCGAACGGATAGTGCTTGTGACGGCACCACAGGAACGCCACCAAGGTGCCGACGGAGATGCCGCCGAAGATGGCCATGCCGCCTTCCCACACCTTGAGGATGTTGACCAAGTTGCCGGTGGGCGGGAAGTAGTCGGCCGGCGTGGTGATGCAGTGGTAAAGGCGCGCGCCCACCAGTGCGCAGGGCACGGTGACGAGCGTGGTATCGAGAATCTGGTCGAAGGTGCCGCCGTACCGCTTCCAACGTGTGGTGAGGATCCATACGGCCACGCAGATGCCGATCAGGATGCAGATCGCGTACATGTGGATAGTGAACGGGCCGATCTCGAACTTGGAGAAGGTCGGCGAGGGAATATAAGCCAGATTCATCGTGCCTCTACTTGCTGGTGCTCATGGTGTGTGTCCACGCGCGGGTTGTGCTTGACGCTCTGTGACTACCCTACCGTGTCACGGCACAACCCGCGTGAGGCGCACCGGGTGTTTACCGGGCGTTGTGGATGCCTTCGGCCAGTTCCTCGCTCTTGGCGGCGAGCAGCTTCAAGCCTTCCTTCGGGTCGCGTGCGGTCTTGTTGTCATCCGCGAGCAGGGTGTGCACGAGCGCGGAGCCGACGATGACGCCGTCCGCGTAGGAGCCGACCTTGGCGCCCTGTTCGGCGGTGGACACGCCGATGCCCACGCACACGTTCTCGGCACCGGCCTGACGGGTGCGCTCCACGAGCAGTTCGGGCGAGGCGTCGATGGTGGCGCGTTCGCCGGTGACGCCCATGCGGGCGGCCGCATACACGAAGCCGCGCGCGTTGCGGGCCACGGTTTCGAGGCGCTCGGTGGACGAGTCCGGGGAGACCAGGAAGATGCGGTCGAGTCCGTGACGGTCGGAGGCTTCGATCCACTCCCCCGCCTCGTCCGGGATAAGGTCCGGGGTGATGAGACCGGCGCCACCGGCGTTCTCGAAGTCGCGGGCGAAGCGCTCGACGCCGTAGTGGTACACGAGGTTCCAGTAGCTCATGATGAGCGGCACGCCGCCGGCGTTGGCCACGGTTTCGACGGCCTCGAACACGCGCTTGATGGTCTCGCCGTTGTTCAGGGCGATGGAGGCGGCAGCCTGGATGACCGGGCCGTCCATGACCGGGTCGGAGTACGGCAGGCCGATTTCCACGGCGTCGACGCCGTGCTCGACCATCGTCCTGAAGGCGTCAAGCGAGACGTCCGGGTTAGGGAAGCCGTAGGGCAGGTAGCCGATGAAGGCGGGCTTGTTCTCGGCCTTGAACTTGGTGAACATAGCACCCGAATTGCTGGGCTTGTGGCTGATGCCCAGCGGCTGGCCGGACGGCGTGGTTGCTTCGTTGGTCATAATCAAAAATCTCCTCTTCTTGTTCAGGCGACAGTATTGCCGTGGGCGCCGGTCACATCGAGCGCGGCGGCCTGGTCGTCGGTCAGATAACCGAACCACTTGCCGGCGGTGGCCATGTCCTTGTCGCCTCGGCCGGAGATGTTCACGATCATCACGGCCTTGTCATAGCCCTTGGCCTTCAGATCGGCGGCGGCTTTGTACGCGCCGGCCACGGCGTGCGAGCTTTCGATGGCGGGGATGATGCCCTCGGTCTGGCTCAGGTCGCGGAAGGCGTTCATGGCCTCCTCGTCGGTGGCCCAGCTGTAGTTCACGCGGCCGATGTCCTTGAGCCATGCGTGCTCGGGGCCCACGGAAGCGTAGTCGAGGCCTGCGGAAATCGAGTAGGTGTCGAGCGTCTGGCCTTCGTCGGTTTCCAGCAGGTAGCTCTTGGCGCCCTGGAACATGCCGAGCTGGCCGGTGCCGGGGGCGAAGCGGATGGCGTGCTTGCCGGATTCGGGGCCGTTGGCGCGGTTGTCCACGATCCACAGGCCCGGATGCGGGGGGCGCTCACCGAGCTTCAGGACGCCCTGCACTGGAGACGTGCCCATTTTCTTGATGTTGCCCATCGCCTTTTCCACGAGCGTGGTGATGCCGCCCGCCTTGTTGCCCGGCGTGGGGTTCACCGCCTCAATAGGTTGCCCGTGCGCGCGCAGGAACTCGGCGCGCAGCTCGTCGACCATGCCGAGGATCTGCTCTCCCGCCTCGCGGCTGACCGCACGGGACGCCACAATGTGCTCACAGCCCGGAATGCCCGGAACTTCCGACATGAGCACGGAACCGCCC
>OGOT01001240.1_pt1 | contig 17311 bp, 17 predicted proteins | sample 1552791 | NCBI WGS metagenome assembly OGOT01 (sample SAMEA2580160, study PRJEB22360) | human gut metagenome | biome: human gut; feature: human-associated habitat; material: faeces | place: Denmark | collected 2008/2010
GGCCGAAGCACACGGTGTAGGTGAAGAACGCGTTGAGGCCCATGCCGGCGGCCTGGGCGTACGGCACGTTGGCGAACAGGCCCATGACCAGGGTGCCGATGATGGCCGCGATGATGGTGGCCAGGAACACGCCGCCCCACGGCATACCCGTCTGCGACAGGATCTACGGGTTGACGACGATGATGTAAGCCATCGCGAAGAACGTGGTCAGGCCGGCCAGAATCTCAGTCGAGACGGTCGTGCCGTTTTCCTTCAAATGGAAGAACTTCTCCATTTACTCTCTACTTCCTTGGGTTTATGCGGGGCTGCGCACCGCGTGCATAATGCTGCGGCTGGCCCCGGCGAGAATTGCGACTCGCCCTGATCGGCCTGCCCAACGCGCGTCAGGCGCTGCGCACCCAATCAGAACCGTGGCCGATTATAGCTTGTGGAGGCAACGTGAACGGGTCCGGGAGTAGACTGACTGCCAGAATAATTCGGAACAACTCAGGGGACACGCAGGACACACCCGTGGAAGGAAGGCGCGCGATGAAACCGGCCGTCGAAGTCAGCATCACCTCATGGAAAAAGAACGTCGTCAAGTTCGGTCAGGAATACGGCCGCGTACTGCTCATGCCAGGCACTGGCTACAACTGCGACCGTCCGCTGCTCTACTGGTCGGCCCAGGCTCTGGTCGAGGCCGGCTGGCGAATCGACCGCATGAACGTACGCAACGCTTCCGACGACCTGTCCACGGTGATTCCGGTCCTCAATCAGGCGATTGACGGCTGGGTGGCCGCCGGCGCGGGTAAAGCCGGTGATTCCGGGGATGGCGTTGCCGCCGATGATTCTGCTACCGTGCTGGCCGATGGCGCAGCTGGCTCGCCGAACCGTGATTCCGACACCCCGTCCGGCCCTCGCCTGTTGCTGATCGGCAAGTCGCTGACGACGATGACCTACCCACATGTGGCCTCACACTACGGTCTGCCGTTCGTGCTGCTGACCCCGGTGCTGCATCACGCCGACTTCGATCCATCCGCCCGGGTGATTCCGGTGCCGGCTGTCGGCGATGATATCGTCGCCGAATCCGAGGCCCCGAGCGTGGCCGAAGCAAGGGCGATCATCCGCGCGGAACAGGCCGGCCAGTCGCACGCCGCCAGCTCCCGATACTCCGGCCCGGCACCGCTGATCTGCGCCGGCACCGCCGACCCGTTCTACGATCAAGCCCGCGCCAACGCGCTCACCCCGCACGTGCACGAATACCCGGATGCCAACCATTCGATCGAGGTGCCCGGCCACTGGCGTCGCTCGCTCGACTATCTGAAGGAAGTCACCGCGTCCGTAGCCCAGTACGCCGCCACGCTGTAATGCCCCGCGACACGCCCGAATTCTGCAATGTCGCTGACCATCCGTAATCTAATCATCCGTAAACCACAGACCGTTGGTTGAAGTGCGCGCGAGTGCATTTCCGAAGTTTGGTTCGCCAAGCCAGCGCAGGTTGAGAGATATAAGCCCGTCAAGGGCCGGCGAAGGTCGCTTCGCGAGATTATATTGCTCTGCCTGTGCGCAGGGCTTTTTTGTTGCCCGGCCGAAAGTTCCGAACTCCAAGTCAACGGCCGACTTAGGAAGGAACGCCATGAAGAGGCCCGAAAAGGAAGCGGTAGTCGCTCAGCTTACGGAAGAATTCCGTAACGCTGACGCCGTCTACCTGACCGAGTACCGCGGGCTTACCGTTCCGCAGATTTCCGATCTGCGTGAAAAGCTAGGCCGCGATACTTCCTACACCGTGGCAAAGAACACGCTGGCACGCATCGCCGCCAAGGAAGCGGGCATTGAGGGTCTCGACGAGATTCTCTCCGGCCCGACCGCCATCACCTTCGTGAAGGGCGACTTCATCGAGGCTGCGAAGGTCATCCGTGACTTCGCCAAGGACAACAAGGCTCTTGTCATCAAGGGTGCCGCCGCTGACGGCACTGTCTACGATGCCGAGGGCGCCAAGAAGCTGGCAGACCTCAAGTCCCGCCCGCAGCTGCTTGCCGAATTCGCCGGCGACATCAAGGCATCGATGGCCAAGGCCGCGTACCTGTTCAACGCTCTGCCTACCAAGGCTGTGCGCACGATCGACGCCCTGCGCGAAAAGCAGGAGAAGGCTGCCTGATTTACGCCCTCACGGCATGAATCAGTCGCTTCGATAATTTAAACAATAAGGTTTATTAGGCAGCGGATCTACCACTTCGTCCGCCGCCAAGATTGAAAGGAAGCCATAATGGCTAAGTACACCAACGATGAGCTGCTGGAAGCCTTCGGCGAGATGACCCTGGTCGAGCTCTCCGAGTTCGTGAAGGCCTTCGAGGAGAAGTTCGACGTCGAGGCTGCCGCTCCGGTTGCCGCTGTTGCCGCTGTTGCTGGCGCTGCTGCTCCGGCTGAGGAAGAGAAGGATGAGTTCGACGTCATCCTCTCCGCCGTCGGCGACAAGAAGATCCAGGTCATCAAGGCTGTCCGCGCCATCACCAACCTCGGCCTGGCCGAGGCCAAGGCTCTTGTCGACGGCGCTCCGAAGGCCGTCCTCGAGAAGGCCAAGAAGGAAGATGCCGAGAAGGCCAAGGCTCAGCTGGAAGAGGCTGGCGCCAGCGTCGAGCTCAAGTGATTTGTGCGGCATAAGCCGCAATCACAGCTTTTCGAGGAACCCCGCACCTGTGTTTCAGGCTGCGGGGTTTCCGCATACTGAGTAGACTAGTTGACGAGGACGAGGCGGAGAACGCGATCCGGCGTGGAAACACAAAGCTGGCAATGAGCGAAAGTTGTCAATTCTGTGCCCAGTAATCCGCCAAAAGCCGGTAAAAGATGACACAATGGCACGTAGTGTGGTCAAATAGTGTGTCCAGGAAGGCGGTCACGGTGAGCGAGTGGACGGTGAAGATCAACGGTGTCGACCGGATCAGCGTCAAGCCGGGGGAGTGCGTGGAAATCGGCCGTAAGCCGTTACGCCCCCTTGCCGATGATGGCAACACCCGCCTTGACGTCGCCGATCAAACCAAATCGATGTCCAAACGGCACGCCATGTTCACGGTAAAAAGCAATGGCACGGCCTCGGTCCGTGATCTTGGATCGACCAATGGATCGTATGTGGTGCGGGAAAATGGCGATTTGTTGCGCTTGCCGGCCAATGCCGAGTTCCTGTTGCCGACGTCTCCCATGCGCATGCAGTTCGGCGATGTGCCTGCGGACTTCATTCGTGTCGACGATCCAGTGGCAAAGCCGCTCGACCTCAAGGTGCCTGATTTGTTTGGCTATGCGGTTCACGAAGCACCGCAGGAGCCGGATGCGGCGGATATGTCCGTCGACGATATTCTTGATTTGCGGGCCGGCGAGCCGACCGCCATCTTCAGCGCGGATAATGTTCGACGCAAGGTCGACGAGCTTGAACTTGGCTCGCTGAATATCACGCAGCCAGTGACGAAAAACGATGAGCCGGCCATACCCCGTGATCTGTTCGCGGATGCGTTGGCCCAGCATGCCGAGCAGGAGACCGAACGCAAAAACCAGCAGGCCATGAACTCCGTGGCACTGCCGAAGCAGCAGACCGAACCTGAGTCGACGATTGTAACGCCTGCATCCAAGCACAGCAGGATCTCCGGTATTGTTCCAGTAGATGCCATCGCCCATGCCGTTGTTAAGCACGCTCCCAGCACAAGCGAGCCGGCAGTGGCGTCGGCGGCGGTTGTTGAATCCGATGTGGTGGCTGGCGCAAGCAAGTCAGCCGAAAACGTTCAGTCCGCTCCGAATACCAGGAATGCCGGCGATTCTCAGCCGGCGGACACTGTCGAACAGCATGCTGAAGTTGCCCAGCCTGAAGCCGCCCGGGAAGCCGAAGCCGCTCAATCTGAAAACACCCAGCCTGAGACCGCTCAGCCGGCAACCGCCCAGTCTGAAACCGACCAGCCGGCAGCTGACGTACCGGACGATCAGCAGCGGACCGCAGCCGAAGCATATCAAGAAGCCACCGCAGCAGGCGTAGCAGACCAGCAGCCGGCTGCCGAAACCGCCCAGCAGTCGGTATCCGAAGCATATGATATCGACTCCACGGGCGTACACACTCCGGTCTTCGAGCCCGGCTCGGTGTTCGAGCGTGTGGCCAAGGGCGAGCTGAAAGCACAGGAGCCGGCAGTCGAAGTCGATGGCCTGACCTCTGACGAGGCAAAAACCACGCAAGATTTCAATGTTCAATTCGAAGTCGCCCGTCATCCCGAATTGCTGGCGTTCCTCGCCATGAATCCGTACCTGTACGACGACATGTATTCTTGGCTCGCCGCCCGTGGCGAGGCCGATATTGACGAAGCCCTGTCTCACAACAAGGGCTATCAGGAATACCGCGAAGCGGTTGGAAAGTGAGTCGAGAGATGACCCAGAGCCAGACTCAGAACCAGAATCTCACGGAAGGTCTGAATCGCATCCGTCGCTGGCGTGACCAATACCGCAGCATGCAGCCGCCATCGCCGCTCGAGGATGTGAATCAACTGGCCGCGAAGCTGGAGATGACCCATGCCCATCCCTCCGGCATCGCCCAGCTGTTCGCTTCCGGCCATGTCCGGTTGGATTCGTTGTTCCGCGACACGGGTGTGCTTAAGGCCGCCGAACGCCATATTGGGCGCGTGCTGGATGACCAGGCCGCCAAACGCAGGATTTCCGGCGTGGCGGAGTTGTCGCTCGTGGTCGGCGTGGCCACGTGGAAGGGCAACGCGCTGCCGGTGCTGTTGTACCCGGTGAGCGTCACGATCGAGGGTGATGGCTTGTCGACCACCATTCGATTCACCGGTCGCGTGGCCCTGAACGTCGCGTTCGTCAATACATTGCGTGAGCAGGGGGTGTTCCTGGATGAGGATTCCCTGTTTGACGGTGCCAGCTATGACAGTGGCACTCCCGAAACTTCCGCGATGTTCGCCCGTATTTCGTCCGAAGCGTCGGAGCGTATCTCCGACTTCGCCATCGAGCGCCAGATTGTGCTCGGATGCTTCATGGACCCCTCGTCGCAGATGATCAGCGAAAGCCGACAGTTCATCGACCAGCTGGAGAACGGCCCCACCGGCAATGTGCTGTTGGACGCGCTTGCCGGCGACGAATCCGCCCGCACCGCGCTCAAAGATGCCAATATTCCGCAATACAGTCCTTTCGACGTAGACCCGCATGCCGAGTACGAAGTCGGCGATGTGGACAATACGGTGCGATATGCCGCGTCACTTGCTGCGAATGGCCATAGCATCGTGGTCGACGGCACCTTCCCGAAGGGCACCGCGGAGCAGGCTGTGGCCATCGCATCGCGCTGCCTGATGAATGGTCGTTCCGTGCTGTACGTGCCCGGCGTGGCCGAGCAGAAGCGTCTGTTCATCCAGACGGCCTCCGCCAATGAGATGAAGGCGCAGGTACTGGATGTATCCGATGAACACGCCAACGCCGCGCTTGATAAGCAGCTGATTGCCGCAGTCGGATTCCAGCCCGGAGTCGCCACCCAGCGATTCGACCAGCTGGCCGACGAACTCGTGGGCGTGCGCTCGCGCTTGACCCGCTACTTGGGCGACCTGCACGGGGGCAATGATAAGTGGAATGTGTCCGCATACGAGACCATTCAGAATCTGGCCCGTATCTCCGTGCTCCCGACGCACCCTGCCACCCACGTTCGACTTGACGAGTCAAGTGCCCTGAGCATCGCCAACGATATTGACACATGGATCGGCAAGATGGAACGCGCCGGCGAGCTCGGCGAATACACCATCGGCCCGGAAGACACCGCATGGTACAAGGCGTCCATCACCACTGAAGAACAGGCAGTAACCGCCTACCAGCGCGTGGACGATTTGCTGCGTCGCTTCCTGCCCGCCACCCGTGAGCAGGTGGCACGCACCGTGCAGACCTGCGGATTCCCGGTTCCTCCCACCACCCGCGAGTGGGAGCGTCAGGTTACGGTTTTGAAGAATCTGCGACGAGTGCTTGACGTGTTCCAGCCGGAGATTTTCGAGCGAGACATCAGCTCCATGATCGAGGCCACCAAGCCGAAGAGCCAGCGCAAGGCCGAGGGCACGTCGATGGGATTCTGGGAGCGCCGCCGCCACATCAAGGAAGCCAAGGATCTGCTGCGCGTCGGCGCGCAGGTCGAGGACTTGCACGAAGCGTTGAAGGTAGTCGCCAAGCAAGGGGAGCAGTGGCATCAGTTCGTGCCTCACGGCGGTTGGCCGGTGCTGCCCAGCAAGCTCGACGAGATCATCTCCACCCAAGAGGCGCTGGTCAGCAATATGACCGCGCTGGATACCGTGCTTTCCACCACACCCGCTGGTGGCAATCTGGAAACCGCCGATTTCGAGAAGGTGGAAGCACGCCTGAAAGCACTGCTGGATGATCGCAAGGCACTGGACACCTTGCCGGAGCGTTGCCTGCTGGAGCAGGAATTCGCCTCTGCCGGACTGAACGAACTGGTCGCCGATCTCAACGCTCGCCGAGTGAGCGTGGAGCAGGTGCGCGGCGAAGTGCAGCTGGCCTGGTGGACCACCGTGTTTGAGGACATTGTGCGTTCGTCCGCCATCATCTCCAACCAGGATGGTGCCGCGCTGCAGGCCGCATCCGACCGCTTTGCGCAGGTCGATGTGGAGCACGTGCGCTCCATCGGACCGATGGTGTCGCAGGAATCCATGCGCCGCCTGTGCGACATGCTGTTCTCCCGCACTCAGGAAGCCAACCAGATGCACACCGTGCTGGCAGGGCGCGCCAGTGTGTCGCTGAGCAGGATTCGCCGTGATCATCCGGAGATTCTGGCCGCGGCCAAGCCGATTCTGGTGGCCGCGCCGGGTACGCTCGCCGCACTCACCGAGCCGGGTGTGCTGGCTGATGTGGCGATTCTCGATGCGTGCGCGCACATTCCCGCTATCGAGTTGCTGTCCATCATCGGCCGCGTGCAGCAGGTGGTGGTGATCGCCCACTGCGCGACGGTAACCAGCGAAAGCGTCAAGCAGCTGATCGACACGTTGCCTCATATCGAGGTGGATGCTGCCCCATCTCGCCGTGCGCCGCGCCTGTCCGCATTCCTTGAATCCGAGGGATATGGTCCTGTTCGCTATGATGTGGCCACCGAGCCGGCTGCCGGTGAGGTGCGATTCCACCGTGTGGAAGCGAGCGGTGTGCCGGTTATGTCTTCTGGTCTGGTGGAATCCAGCCAGCCGGAGATTGATGAAGTGGTGCGTCTGATTACGCAACGTGCCGCCGGTTTTGCCGTGGTTCCTTCCAGCTATCGACTTGTGGTCGTGATGTTGACCGACGCATTCCGCACACGCTTGGGTGCCGAATTGAAGTCGTTGGCAGGCAAATCCAAGGCGATGGGCCGATTCCTGCGCCATGTGCGGTTGGTTTCCTTGCGTGACGTGGCCGGAGGTCGTGCCACTGACGTGATTCTGTCGATGTGCTATGCGAAAACCACGCACGGACGTCTGCTTCAGCAGTTCGGCCCGCTCGAAAGCACAGGCGGTCGCGGACTGTTGCTGGATGCCCTGGCATTGGCGGACCACAGCTTGGATATTGTGTCGGCCTTTGGTTCCGAAGATTTGGATGAAGAACGACTGCACCAGTCCGGTCCTCGGTTCCTGAAGACCATGTTGACGTGGGCCGAACAGCTTGACGACCGTCCGGTGCTTCCGTTGCGTGATGCGGCAGGCGGCAACGTGCTGTTCGACGATATCGCCGACAGGTTGCGCGCGCGAGGACTGAACGCTGCTGTTGATTATGGATTCGACAAGGGCGTGAAGATTCCGCTCGTGGTGGGATTGAAGGACAAGCCGTTTGCCTTGGCCGTGCAGACCGATGACGCGAACTTTATGTCCGTGCAATCCACGCGTAGGCGTCATCGTTTGTCGGCACAGGATCTCATTTCCTTGGGCTGGAATGTGATGACCGTCTGGAGTGTCGCCGCCTTCGTGACCCCCGATAAGGAAGTCGCCCGTATCGTCAGCCGTATCGGTGAGATCTATCGCGAGGTTGAATAACCATGGCGGAATACTCGGCTACACGGCGCACACCGCGCAAGCACAAGCGCGTGGTGATGAAGGGCACTGAGCAGTTTGACGCTGACGGTGTCAAACTCGAGCCCGGAGACATGCAGACCGACCAACAACGGCAATCCGACGACGACAAACGCATCCTCGGCGAACTGCCGCCGCATTGGGCCGTTTTTAACGAGCGCGAGTAGGAGTTGGGGCGCACTCTGTGCGCCCCAACACTGTGTTTTCCGCAGCCGACAGGCTGCGGAAAACACAGTATCGGCCGAAGGCCGATTCCGCTTCCTACCGCACAACGGCCATAATCGCTCCGGCCTGTTGCAGCTCCATAACCTTGGCCGCGGCCTCCGGCGGCATTGCGAACGACACCAGTCGGTCGTTGCCTCCCAATGCGCCAGTCGTATCCGGTTTGCCGACATTCATCACCGTGGCGTTCTCGGCCAGCGTGCAATCAGCACCTTCGCAACCGACGGCGGAAACCAGTCTCACCTGATCGCCGGCCAATACATCGTCGACGCTACTGGCCAAGCGGACTTCAATCACCGTAGTGCCGGTCGGTGCTACGGGCGCATCTCTGGCCATATGCGTGGAAATGGGATCGGCTGCTTCGATATCGATTTGCGCTACCTTGCCCACCACATCCTCAATATTGCCTGTCCAAGACGGGCCTGCCGCAGATACCGGCATATCAGCCAACTGAACGTCGGCGGCCAGAATAATGTCACCCCGTCGAATCGAGCGGGCGGCCACCACCATCGGCTCGGTCTCCACCACGGCCAATACGGCTTCAATCCCAAACAGCACTGCGAGTCCCACGCACAACGCAGCAGTGAGTCGGCGCAAGGCATCCGCCATGCGCCGTCGCCGCAATGAGCCGCGCGCAGGCGGCTTAATAAACGAAAAGGTCACCATGCAACCATGGTGACCTGAAGTTTTTCGTAAGCGCAAGCCAAATCGACCTATGTGGTTCTAGCTTGCCAAGTTATCCACAACGCTTCAAACCCGTGCAACAGACAGTGCCCGTAGTGCCAATATCCGCGGCATACCGCCGTCGACACCGTCGTTTACAGAGGAAAAGCGGGTGTACAGACCTTACTTGCCGGATTTGTCGGTGCGGTAGAAGCCGTGACCCTTGAACTCAATCGGCACGGCGGAATACACCTTGCGCACCTGCTCCTGCGAGCACTTGGGGCACACGGTAATCGGGTCGTCATTGAACGACTGCTGTTCGGTGAAGTCATAGCCGCAGTTCTTGCAACGGTAATGATAGGTAGGCAACGGATTCCTCCAACAAAGTCATATTTCTCGCGGATGGCCCAAACGCCATGCCACGCAACCGTTCATATCCTAGTCGCCGCCCTGACACATTGGCGTTACGGTCTTACTAGCCAGCTTGCTGTTGCCACTCTGGTTCCATCGGCCAGTGTGCGTGGCTGGTTGGTCAGTCTGGCTTGCGCCGAGTATCTTGGCCGGCCGGCCAGCTCAACAGGCCCGATGAGCTAAGCCGCCGGTATCCCTCCGGCGTCAGCACTCCGTCGGCCGGCACATCATGTGGTTCGGCCGGCAAATCAATGTCCAACACCTCCCACGGCCAGCACACCGCAATCAGGGGACATGCGGGCTTGCGGCGAGCCAAGGCCCGGTCATACCAGCCGGCTCCACGCCCCAGACGATTGCCCTGCGGGTCCACTGCCAAAGCCGGAGCGATGACCAGATCGGCCTTCTCCAACGCTTCGGGCGGTAGAACTGCGCCAGTTGGCTCATCGGGTCTGTGATGGACGGTGCTGGGAGAGCTGCAGCTACCGGCATTGTTCGCGCCACCCACTGCATCCATCGAGCGCAATGATTCCAATGAATCCAGCACACTCCAGCCAATTTCCAACCCAGACCCCAACCTTGGCACCAACACGTGGCAGCCATGAGCCCGCAGCCATCGCAACAGTGGCCGGGTTTCGATTTCCGAACCCATCGACACATATGCCGCCACTGTGGGACCATCCTGAATCATGTGTGCTGGGAACCGTCGCACCAGCAATTCACCGGCCGCTCCGCGTTCTTCCGCTGGAACGCGCTTGCGCCGAGACAGTATATGGTGGCGCAGCGTCGCTTTATCCGTCTTCTCTGTTTTCTCTGTGCCGCTGTAGTCGCTGCCGATATTCATGCCACTGCCCACTTCGCTCATACCGCACAATCTAGTGTTTCCATCGTAAAACGAAAGTGGCCACGGTAGCGGCGCAAGACCTTCATATGGCTACAATAAAGGCCGTGTCAGTTTTCCAGTCGATTAAAGAGGCGTTCAAGCTGGACCACCAGATCCGCCCGCCACGTCTCACCCATCCCGGTTTTCCGATAGTCCTGCGCCCCCTGACCATGGATGATGAGGACGGCTGGAACGAAGTGCGCTGGCGCAACAACGACTGGCTGGCACCTTGGGAATCCGGTGACCCGATGCATGGCGGCTCCATCACATTCAATCAATGGGTGCAGCGGCAGCGCCGTAACGAGCAGCATGGCGTCGGCGTGATCTTCGCCATCGAATACCAGATGCGTATCGTCGGCCAGATTTCGTTGGGAGCCATCGTGTATGGTGCCATGCGTACCGGCGTGGTTGGTTATTGGGTCGATCAACGGTGCGCCGGCCGCGGATTCGCGCCAATGGCACTGGCCATGCTTGCCGATTGGGCGCTCGGAGACCCATTCGGGCCCGCGTTGCATCGGCTGGAAATCGCCATTCTGCCGGATAATGCGCGTTCTTTGGCTGTGGTGCGTAAGGTCGGAGCCCATCATGAGGGACTGCGCGAGCGGTATATGTATGTCAATGGCCAGTGGCGTGACCACGTAACGTTTGCGCTGTTGGCTGAAGATATGGGGCAAGGGTTCGCCGCTAGACTCGCCGCCGCCGGTTCCAGATAAGCGTCGACCGGAAGAATTCCGCTCCGACACGCCCGGACGGAAAGCCCCAGTTCGTCGGCACGTCTCCTATCCTTGACTCTATGGGTTATGAGTCACTGAGCACTGTCGTCGTGCTGGTGATTGTGGCGATTATTATCGTTGTATGGCTGCCCGTACGTACGGCCAACGGCATGAAACGTGTGGACGAGCACCGGCAGGATCGTTATTCGCCTTCCCTGCATATCGTTGATGCAGAGAACGGCAGACGATTCGGAGACATCAAGCCGCATAAGGCGAAAGGGGCAGCAATGCCAGCATCAACACCGTCAGCGAGGCTGACATCTGAGCACATCGCCCATGTGCGGGAACTGCGCCGCGCGGCCATCCGCCGCCGGCAGATTCTCGCCGTATGCCTGCTTGCCATAACCGTGTTGGTGTTTGCCGTATCGTTCCCCCTGCATTTCAGTCCGCTGCTTGCTCTTATTCCGTTCGTGCTGTTGCTGCTGGTGCTGGTGCTGGGAGCCAATGCCTCACGCCAGGCCCGGCAATGGGAGCGCAAGGTGGTCCGCTACGAGCGGGCTCATAGCGGTACGGGCTGGTCCAAGAAACCGTCTGCCGAGTCCAAGGACAGCAAGCGTGTGAACAAGGCCGAACCGGTTGCGGCCGTAACTGCGCCTGCCGAGAAGCCTGCCGAGCAGATTGAGGATGCTGCCACCGAGGTCATGGAACAGCGGCAGATTCGCCGCGCGTTACGCGATGCCGAGATTGAGCAGGCCAAGGCCAAGGCGTTGCGTCAGTCCGCCGCCGCATATCAGGCCGCGGAAGAGCACGCCAAACAGTCTGAGAAGTCTGATATTGCACAGTCCGCCGCCGATAAGCCTGCCGCCGAGCCGTCTGCTATGGTCGATGAATCCGCCGACCGTAAGTCCGCTGCCGAAACCAGCGAATCTTCCGCCACACCTGATGCCTCCGTTCGCACAGACAAGTCGATTGAGTCGGACAAGTCCGTCGCCCCTCGAGTTGAACCATCGCTTACGGTGCGTGACGAGCGCGATGAGCGCGACGATGCCGCTGCCGCTGCCGCTGCCGATGCCACGTCGGAACTGGTCAGCGTACGCCCTGCCCGAGCACTGGACGTCTTCGATATGTCCACCTCGCAGGATCTCATCTCCTTCACTTTGGGCGGGGAACATAACGCCGACAACGCTCCGGAAAGCTTGGAGATCAAGTCGACCCGTCAGGTGTCCAAGGCGGAACCTGTCGAACCCGCAGTGGCGGAAAAGTTGATTGACGAGGCCCGAGCCGTCAAGGCCGCGGACGATGCCAAGGCCGCCGATGCGGGCAAGGCTGTCAGTGCCGGAAACGCTGTAGACACTGAGTCGGAGCAGCGCGATGATGCCGATACGGACGCCGATGACGAGGCTGCAAACGCCGCCCAGCGAGCCGCATTCCACGAATCCGAGGAGCGTGCCGACGTCGAAGCGCCAGCGGCGACCACCGATTCGTTGGGCGCAGGCCTGGACTCCATTCTTGCCCGCCGCGGCAACTGAGCGTTGCGATTCGACGATTTTCTCTCACAGCGTTAGCACTCGAGTTGGCAGAGTGCTAATAATCGCGCTACGATGTGTCCTAGCGCAAAGGGACAACGCAAGTGATCGTCAGCCTCTTGAGGCGTTCTGGCGCGGCATTATCGAACTACAAGTAGATACGAGGTGACCCACAGTGTCGATTAAGCTCACACCGTTGGAAGACAAGATCATCGTCAAGCAGGCCGAGGCCCAGACCCAGACCGCTTCCGGTCTGTACATTCCGGACAATGCCAAGGAGAAGCCTCAGCAGGGTGAAGTCCTGGCCGTTGGCCCGGGCCGTCGTGACGACAAGGGCGAGCGCATCCCGATGGATGTCAAGGTCGGCGACAAGGTGCTGTACTCCAAGTACGGCGGCACCGAAGTTCACTACGAGGGTGAGGACTACCTCATCGTCGGCGCGCGCGACATTCTCGCCATCCTCGGCTGATTAGTCGCCTAGCGAACTTCAACAACCCCGACTGTTCCCACGAACAGTCGGGGTTTTCTCTTGTCAGGCGGAAAGGGGCTCCCCTCAGAGAGGGGAGCCGAAAACCGCTCCCGCCAAACGCCCAGCCATGCCTGCTATGCATAAAGGTGCATGCGCGCAACGTAGTTGAGTTCGGCGTTGCACCGCATCTACACTGGGTAACGGATTGGGGTCCCTATGGAAGAGGCTCAGTTGGCGACTTGGCCGAGCGGCTTAAGACATTTTGCACAAGACGGCAGTAGATCGACGGTATGTTGTTTTTTCCGTGTCGCAGGTTCGTGGTGTCGTCGCGCTGTGCCAATGGTTGTCTCTCTACCGACGCTGAGTGCCGTGGCATGAGGCCAGCGTCGGCAGTGGGCCACGGAATGGCGATGTGCTGATGCTGAGCCGCGTTGGCGTCGTTATAGGGCCAGTTTTTGGACCATTGCCGACGGCAAATCGGCGTTTTGTGTCGGCGACGGTCCAATCCCTGGCGGTCTGCTGACGATAAGTGCCGTCATCGTCGGCAGACCGCCAGGTATTGTCCCCGTGCCGACGTAAAAAGCCCTGCCATCGTCGTCACCGAGCCATTTTGTGACTCACTGACGGCGGCAGCAGGGCGGAAGAGGCCGAAATCATGCGCGCGGTGCGGTCTCACACCTCGAATCCGGCCTCCACCAGCGCGTGATCGATGTCGCGAATCAAATCGTCCGTATCCTCCAGACCCACGGCCAGACGGAAGAAGCCGCGGTGGAACTCAGGCGGGTACAGGTACTGGCGCTCGTCATCCTCACCGAGGAACACGATCAGCGATTAGTCATGGCCGAGCGAGACGGCCGACGTAATCACATTGAGCTTGGAAACGAACCGGTTGTGCCCGTCATGATTGGTGTCGAGGCCGAACGACAGCACGCCGCCGAACCCGGAGTCCGGGCGGGCCAGCTGGCTGACCGCCACCTCGTGGTGCGGGTGCGATTCCAGACCGGGGTACGCCACGAAACGCACCACATCCAGCGATTCGAGATGCTTGGCAATCGCCAAGGCCGAGGCGTCGTAGGGCAGCGCGTAGGCGTTCGCCAGCGTGATGGGGCGACGGATCGCGCCGGTTTCGGCGTCGACCCCGTTGCCGAGGTGAATGGCCAGCGTGCCGAATCCGAGCAGCTGGTCGTCGAATGATTGTCCGTGATGTACAAGATCAGAAGCCATGCGCCCAGCATGCCGGCATGCGCTGTGCCGCCGCAAGCAGGCGACGCCACTCGAAAACCGCGCCATTGCAAGGTTCTGGAACACCATATAAGAAAAATGATTGGGTGAAGTGCGGGGTGCAGCCTTGGTCGGGGCTGTTTGCAGGGCCGAAGCGGGCCCTGAAAACACGCTGTGAGACACGCCGATAAAACCGCAGAATTCCGCGGTAAAACAAGGTTCGCGTAGGGGCCGATTTGCATACCTGGAAAATCTGTGGTTATATAGCCAAGTTGCCTGTTGAGGTCAAACACCGCGGCGGGAAACAGACTGGCGGATTTCCCAAGCGGTCAAAGGGAGCTGACTGTAAATCAGCCGCTTCGTGCTTCAGTGGTTCGAATCCACTATCCGCCACGCCCCGATAGCTCAGTGGTAGAGCACTTCCTTGGTAAGGAAGAGGTCGTGAGTCCAATTCTCACTCGGGGCTCTCTGGCGGGGTAGCTCAGCTGGCTAGAGCGTACGACTCATAATCGTAAGGTCAAGAGTTCGAGCCTCTTCCTCGCTACAAATCGCGCCCGCTAACCGGTGGGCGCGCACTATACCTAAGAACACAGAGGTGAATGACAATGGCTAAGAGCGCCGACATCCGTCCGGGCATCACGCTGGCCTGCACCGAGTGCAAGGAGCGTAACTACATTACGACTAAGAACCGTCGTAACACGCCCGACCGTCTTGAGCTCAAGAAGTTCTGCCCGCGCTGCGGCAAGCAGACCGTGCACCGCGAGACTCGTTGATCGCAAGCATCACAGCTTTACAAAACCCGGCCCATTCGGCCGGGTTTTTGCGTATTGACTCCAGAGCCGAGTAGTAGGGTGCGGAATCAGTATCCGCATCGCGTGAGAAACGGCAGAAATCCCGCGTCTGAACGAACCCCTCGCGGGCGTTCTGTCGTTTCGGGCCGCCAAAACGGCAGAAATCCCGCGCCACCTTCGTTCAGACGCGGGCGTTCTGCCGTTTCAGCCGATGATTGCCTCGATATCGCACCTGCGCCACTAAGATAGTAAGCCATGACAAGCTTTGCAGACATCACCACCATGGGCGTGGGCGGCCCCATCGCCCATTTCATCGAGCCGACCACGCGCGTGGGACTCATCGAAGCCGTGGAGGAAGCCGATTCCAAAGGCCTGCCCTTGGTCGTCGTCGGTGGCGGCTCCAACCTGCTTGTTTCCGATAAGCCTTTTGACGGCGTGGTGGTTCGAGACGCCCGACGCCTCATCACTGTGCCGGACGAGGCTGCACCGGTAGAGGGCGAGGATCGCACCGTGCATGTCAATGCCGAGGCCGGTGCCAATTGGGATGATTTCGTGGCCTTCACCGTAGAGCTCGGGCTCGAGGGCGTCGAGGGACTGTCCGGCATTCCCGGCACAGTCGGCGCTTCCGTGGTGCAGAACATCGGTGCCTACGGGCAGGAAGTCGCCACTTCGGTCGAATCGGTGGAAGTCTGGGATCGAGACACCAAAACAACGCGCGACCTCACACCCGCCGATCTTCGATTCGGCTATCGATACTCCGCACTGAAGACCAGCATGTACGCCGGCCCCGGCCGGCCGGCCGGCCGATTCTTCCCGACGCCACGTTACGTGGTGCTTTCCGTCACCTTTGCCCTGACCCACTCGGACGAAGGCACGGTAGGTTACGGACAGCTTGCCAAAGCGCTTGGCGTCGAAGTGGGCGACCGTATGGCCACCGCCGACATCCGCAAAGCCGTGCTCGCAGTACGTGCCGCCAAGGGCATGCTCGAGGACCCTACTCGCTACGCCTTGCCTGACATGGCCACCGCCAAGCGCGAGGCCAATATCCTGACCGATCTGGAGCGTCTGGCCTCCCTCAATGAGGCCGCCGGCATTCCCGTTGGCGATGACGGTCTGCCTGCTCCCGACTACAATCGCCACAGCTGCGGCTCGTTCTTTATGAATCCGATTCTGACCGCCGACCAAGCGGCGGCCCTGCCCGAAGATGCGCCGAAGTTCGACGCGACTCTGCCTGACGGCACTCCCGGCACCAAGACGTCCGCCGCCTGGCTCATCGACCATGCCGGCTGCCATAAGGGATATAAGGTCGATGCGGACGCGCCGGCCAGTCTATCCACGCAGCACACGCTGGCCTTGACCAATCGTGGGGGAGCGAGCGCGGCCGATATCGCAGCTTTGGCGCGTGCGGTTCAGCAGGCAGTCAAGAGCGCGTTCGGAGTGGACTTGGTGCCCGAACCGGTCTGCGTCGGTGTGCTGTAATCGCGCTATTGATTGATGGAGTGGGTTATTAATCCCATATATTGCGGACTCTGAGTCTTATTAATAGACAAGACACGCGGGCTCTTCTATACTCGATTGTCGGTATTGTGCGCATTCGGTGCGCAAACAACAGAGAAAAAAGAAGAGCACTATGCAACTGTTCCGTACAAAATCCGTCGAACAGACCATTGCCGAAACCGGTGAAGAGGGCCGCAAGCTCAAGCGCAACCTGACTTGGTGGGATCTGTCAATCATGGGTGTGGCCGTAGCCGTGGGCGCCGGCATCTTCTCGGTGGGCGCGCAGGCCGCCGCCTTCCACGCCGGCCCGGCCGTGATCATCAGCTTCCTGATCGCCGGCATCGTGTGCGGCGCAGCCGTGATGTGCTACGCCGAATTCGCTTCGATGATTCCGGTGGCCGGCTCCGCCTACACCTTCACCTACACCACGGTCGGCGAGATCATGGCCTGGATCATCGGCTGGGATCTGATCCTGGAAATGCTGATGGCCGGCTCCGTGATTTCCAAATATTGGGGCGTATACCTCAACGATTTCATGCGCCTGATGGGCTGGAACGCCAACCCCAACCTGACGTTCGGCTCCTTCCACATCGATATCGCCCCGATTATCATCGTGGCGTTCTTTACCACGCTGCTCGTATTCGGCACCAAGATCGGCGCCCGCGTGGACGGTGCTATGACCGTGCTCAAGATCGCCATCGTGTTCTTTGTGGTGATCGTCGGCTTCTTCTACGTCAAGGCCTCCAACTTCACCCCGTTCATTCCGCCGAGCCAGCCGGCCTCCACCGTGGAAGGCTCCTCCGCCGTCACCGGCGTGATGACCCAGCCGTTGTGGCAGGGTGGCCCCGGCCTGACCCCCCCCCGGGCCGAGTCGGCGCC
>OGOT01001246.1_pt1 | contig 17240 bp, 9 predicted proteins | sample 1552791 | NCBI WGS metagenome assembly OGOT01 (sample SAMEA2580160, study PRJEB22360) | human gut metagenome | biome: human gut; feature: human-associated habitat; material: faeces | place: Denmark | collected 2008/2010
CCCCGATTGCCAGGAAAGAAAAGAACAACACCAGTAACGACCGTTTTATTTTATTTATTTCCATACCTTATATTCCTTAATTATAATTAAGGTTAATCTAACATTTCATTAAAAACAGAGCAAACATACGGATTGTTTTTGACATTACCATTTCCAAATTGATTATCTTTGCCACTAAAAGAGAAAAAAGCATGAATATATTATTACTTATCGGGGGATTAATCCTCATTCTTCTAGGAGCTAACGGATTAACAGACGGTGCCGCCTCGGTAGCCAAGCGTTTTCGCATCCCTCCCATCGTGATCGGACTTACCATCGTTGCATTCGGCACTTCTGCCCCGGAACTGACGGTCAGTGTATCTTCTGCCCTCAAAGGAAGCGCGGATATTGCCATAGGCAACGTGGTGGGAAGTAACATTTTCAATACGTTGATGATTGTGGGCTGCACGGCCTTATTCGCCCCGATTGTCATCACCCGCAATACGCTTAGAAAAGAAATACCGCTCTGCATACTTTCTTCTATTGTCTTGCTGATTTGTGCCAATGATGTATTTCTGGATAAAGCTCCGGAGAATATCCTGAACAGAATAGACGGCTTATTATTACTTTGTTTCTTCGTCATCTTCATGGGTTACACCTTTGCCATCGCCTCCAAGCCGGGGACAACGGAACAGGCGGGACAGATAGAAGCTCCGACCATAGAAGAGGAGACAGAAATCAAAACACTCCCTTGGTGGAAATCCATTCTTTATATCATCGGAGGCTTGGCCGCCCTCATTTTTGGAGGCCAGTTGTTTGTTGATGGTGCTACGGGTATCGCCCGCAACCTAGGTGTCAGCGAATCGATTATCGGACTGACACTGGTTGCAGGAGGTACTTCTCTTCCTGAACTGGCTACGTCTATCGTTGCCGCATTAAAGAAAAATCCAGAAATTGCTATTGGAAATGTGATCGGTAGTAATCTCTTCAATATATTCTTTGTACTGGGATGTAGCGCCAGCATCACTCCTCTCCATCTTAGCGGAATTACCAACTTCGACCTGTTTACGCTAGTAGGTTCCGGTATCCTGCTCTGGTTATTCGGGCTGTTCTTTGCCAAAAGGACTATCACAAGAATCGAAGGAGGGATTATGATACTTTGTTATGTGGCGTACACGGTAGTATTGATTTATAATATTTAATTATTATAACAAAACACCTGATATTCAGCTTCATTCCAAGTATTTTTTCCCTCTTTAGACATAGAAACTGGTACGATACGAATATTTAATGATTTTTTTCCCTTAGTATACCTGGCTGGAATTTCAAAGTCATCTTCCAGCCAGCGTTTATAAGGGTTACTATCAGCTACATACCATAAACGTTCTGTAACCTCTTCACCATCAACAAAAACACGGGCTGCTTGTCGAACATCGTTTTGGTCGCTCAACCTACGTAAACGCACTCCTTCATTTTGAGAAGATATATTCACTCTAAAACTACTAAAACTTTCAAACCGGACGGTTTCTCCTACATATAAAATACGATCCTCATTTCCCTCAAAGAAACTTTCCAATTTTGTTCTGCGTACATTACCCATAGCTTTATAAGAGTGCCGTTTAATAGAACGAGAAGAGTTTAAATCCAAACTATCAGTTTTCACCAGTACATTTTTATCTTGACCATAATAGAATATAGTACCCGAGTGTTCCAAATACTGATTGTTATATTCGCCCGACTCTATTCCAAACTTCAGTTCTGAATAGAAAGGATAACTATCGCCTATACAAAAACGAGTCATAGACCATGGGTTATCCGAAAGACCGTCATACCCTCCCATTGGATGCACTTCAGGCGGGGTCGGGAATCCCCAACCATAACAAACATAACTTTCAGAACCGTCACTCTCAACTTGTGGTGTTCGTTTGCCGTCAATATATACACGAACATCCCCCTCGCAAGAAATGATATGTGAACGTTCGGCATGACATGTAATATGAGCAGCAACCATCTTCCCTCTTCCTTGAATAGCAGCTATCGGACTATCTATTCCTGCCACATGTTTTCGGGTATAATATGGTGTATTACGAAAGTATCCGGTATTAGATGTGGGATAAACCGACCTGGAAACAGCTATTTCTGAGAATCCCAAAGAAACAGGAACGCCACTACGATTTTCAATTATTATCTTCGCATGCTTCCAATATGGCATTGGAAAATAATTATAAAACCAACCGTCTGTGTTATATCCTGACAGCAAATAGTTGGTATCGTGAAAGCCCAAAGAGTTGCCTCCCAAACACGCTAAAGGACAAGAAATATCGGGTTGTTGATGAGCATCCCAAAACATATGAATCCATACATCCTGCAAGTGCTGCTCATTAATCTCCGGAAGATAAAATTTTAAAGAACCAATAGCTCCCTCTCCTTTTTCATCCAATAAAGTAATGGATTCGCCAGCATTGATCTTTTGTTCCGACTTACGATGATATGCCAATTGATCTTTGCACAAAAGATTACTTCCTTGTTTCTTCCATAATTGTATCAAAGTATCATAATTCTCCTTCCCGGTAAAGGTCTTGATACCATTGTCCGCATAAGTGTGATATACAACATGTCCCCAACCTCCTTCACCTTTGGTTCTTTCATAACCTTCCAGTTTCACATCGGTAGTTACACGGCAGCCCTTATTAAACGGCATTGGAACAAAACTCCGTGCAACACGTATGGGCCCTCTTCCGTTATCAAACGGACCAATATAACTTTCAGCCAAAGGTTTTATAAAAGGCTCTTTCTCTCCGAATTCAGATAAATGTAAACTAAAACGAGGCGTTTCTTCTCCATCAAAATAAAAACGGAAGAGCGGATCACTTGAACTCATATAGCGATGTTGTACAAGATTATAAATACATCCCGGACCATCAACATCAAATATTACCCATTCTCCACGTTGATCCTGGTAAAGGCTCCAGTCCCAGTCGGAATTCTTTCCTCTTTTATCAATACTACCTTCATAATGGACAGAGATTCCACGATCTAACAGGGGCAAAGATGCAATATCAACCATTCGAGATATACCATAAGATATACTATCGGTCTGCCAACCCGACTGTGCTACAGAGACTATCGAGCCAATTGCCGACAATGACACAACCCCGAAAACAACAAAACAAACTAAAAAAATACTTCTTTTCATAAGGTGATAAATATAAAATAAAACATGAATCTATCTATAAAATTTAATTCATAAAAGTACGGCAACTTATATAAGCATACAACCACTTTATTATCAAATCAATATACTATTTTAACCTTCAAGCCATCTGTTATCATATTTATTTTCCGGCTTAATCTTTTTTGTATATATATAATAAGGTAATATACTCTTGCCTTAAATAAATAGTAAGAAAAGTATCAGTATATGATAACAAAGCACTTTTTTACATATTTTTTTTGTGCTTACTTTGCAACGTCCATCTTATATGTTATACCTAATTTATTATGAAAATGAAGAAAGTCATTTTGTTTATCACCTTATTCTCCATGATATCATTATTCAGTTACAGTAAAGATCCTGTAAAACAATGGGGACAACTACAAGTAAAAGGTAATCAATTATGCAGCCAAACCGGAGACCCTATTGTATTAAGAGGGGTTAGTTATGGCTGGCACAACCTATGGCCCAGATTTTACAATAAGCAATCTGTGAAATGGTTGAAAAAAGATTGGAAATGTACCGTTTTACGCGCCGCCATGGGAACAGTTATTGAAGACAACTACATTGAAAATCCGGAATTTGCATTAAAATGCATGAATAAAGTGATTAAAGCGGCAATTAAAAACGACCTCTATATAATAATCGACTGGCATACTTATTATCCACAAAAAAAAGAAGCAAAAGCATTTTTCTCAATGATGGCACAGAAATACGGAAAATATCCTCATATTATTTATGAAATATACAACGAACCTATGGAAGACAGTTGGGAAAGTGTGAAAGAATATGCAGCTGATATTATCTCTGAAATACGTAAATATGATCCTGATAATATTATTCTTGTAGGCAGCCCACACTGGGACCAAGACTTACACCTGGTAGCAGAAAGTCCTTTAGAAGGATTCAATAATATAATGTATACCCTCCATTTCTATGCCGCCACTCATAAACAAGAGTTACGGGATAGAGCTGAAGCAGCATGGGAAAAAGGAATTCCCATTTTTGTGTCTGAATGTGCAGGCATGGAATGTACTGGCGATGGCCCATTAGATATACCCGAATGGACTCGTTGGGTAGAATGGCTGGAAAGCAAAAAGATCAGCTGGGTTAACTGGTCCATTTCAGACAAGAACGAAACTTGCTCCATGATTCTTCCGCGAGCAAACAAAAACGGAGGATGGGACGAGTCTTTAATAAAACCTGCGGGACGTCAAAGCCGTAAGTTTATCCGACAATACAACTCACATATTTATAAAAATAAAGAATGATAAAATAATATCAGTTTTAGGCAAATAACGTCAATAATTTACATTCCTTATTTACTAGCTTTGCATCAATAATAAATGTACGAGATTTTATACTAAAGTTAATTTTAAATTTGATAAAAATGAAAAAGAATCTCTTTTCTTTTCCCCGCTCAAAAGTGCGGATGCTAAAAGGATCAAAAGGAGTCTGGCTCTTTTTGATTATGTTCTGGATGATAAATACAGCTGCATCAGCAGCAGGTATTGAAATTAAAGGTACTGTAACAGACAGTAAAGGTGAACCTCTTCCCGGAGTTAATATTGTTGAGTTAGGAGTTAAAAAAAACAATGGTACCATCAGTGATTTAAATGGTAAATATACTATAACAGTAGAAAGCCAAAAATCTGTTCTTCAGTATACTTTTATCGGTTATAAAACAACAGAAGTCACTGTAGGAAACCGTAAAACAATCAATGTTTCACTCAAAGATGATACTCAATCTTTGGATGAAGTAGTAGTTATCGGCTATGGTACAATGAGGAAAAAAGATTTATCCGGAGCCGTTGCTTCTATTAAAAGTGATGACTTGATGCTTGGTAACCCGACCAGCATTTCCCAAGCCCTACAAGGTAAATTAGCTGGTGTACAAGTAAACCAGAGTGACGGTGCTCCCGGTTCAGGTGTAAGTATCACCATCCGTGGCGCTAACTCATTCTCTACAAATTCACAACCACTTTACATTGTCGACGGTATTCCGTTTGAGGTAGGAGATACTCCAAGCAGTAAAGCCAACGAGGGCAACAACTCCACCACTAATCCTCTGTCATTGATCAATCCTAATGACATCGAATCAATCGACATTTTAAAGGATGCTTCGGCAACAGCCATTTACGGTTCTCGTGGAGCGAATGGTGTCGTATTGATTACCACAAAAAGAGGTCGTGCCGGAGACGCTAAAGTTGAGTTCTCGGCCAATTTCGGACTTTCCAAAATAGCCAAAATGGTTAAAATGCTGGATGCTTACACCTATGCTAATTATGTAAATGAGGGTGTAATCAATGGAGCTGCTTATGACAATCTTCCTTATTCATACCTTCCTTACCGTGGTAAATGGAACTACCGTCGCGACGAGAACGATAAAATCGTTCCCAATTCCGGTAAATACTATGCTTCACCGGAAGATTATCTCAATCCGGGTTATCGCGAAGACGAATACGGCAATAAAGAATGGGTAGAAGGCACCAACTGGATGGACGAGATCTTACAAGATGCATTAACACAGGAATACAATCTTAGTGTATCAGGAGGAAATGAAAAGAGCAACTATGCATTTTCAGGCAACTATACAGACCAGACAGGTATTATCAAGAATTCTGGTTATGAACGTTTTGCTGTTCGTGCCAACATCGGAAGCCATGTGAAACCTTGGTTAAATACGGGACTAAATATCAACTTCACCCGTTCGTTAACTAAGTTTGCTAAGTCAAATTCTTATGATTATAGTATCATCCGTTCTGCCATGCTTTATTTACCGACATTATATGTAGGAGACAAGACAGAAGATGATTCTTATGCATGGTTGTCAGCCAATCCACGTACATACGTTAATACAGCTAAAGATGAGCTGAAGTCAATCAATGTATTTACTTCTGCGTTTGCCGAGATTAAAATCCTCGACTGTTTGAAATTCCGTCAGAATCTAGGTATCAGTTATTCAGTAAACGATCGTGCAAGTTACTACAATCGTGAAACAGGAGAAGGTAAAGCATCTAACGGACGTGCTGGTAAGAGTGATAACTTCTGGCAGAACTTAACAGCAGAATCATTGGTTACTTTCGATAAGACATTTAACAAGTTACATCATCTCAATGTAGTAGCCGGTTTCACTTACGAAAAATCAGACTGGGGTGGCAAAACAATGAATGCGTCCAACTTCCCGACTGACATCACACAGGACTTCGATATGAGCCAGGCGTTAAATATTGAGACACCAGCCAGCTATCGAGGACAAGCAGTTCTAGTCTCCTTATTAGGACGCGCCAACTATACACTCAAGGATCGCTATATTTTCACAGCATCGTTCCGTCGTGATGGTTCAAGCCGTTTCGCTCCCGGAAATAAATTCGCGAACTTCGCTTCAGGAGCAGTAGCATGGACTATATCTGAAGAAGAATTCATCAAAAACCTAAATATATTCAGTAACTTAAAGTTGCGATTCAGCTACGGTCAAACCGGTAATCAAGCGATCAGCAGTTACCAGACCATCGCTTCACTTGCACCATCCAATTACCCTCTCGACGGAACATTGAGCAGTGGATTTGCAGGACAAACTTACAAAGGTCCTTTGAATGACAAACTCAAATGGGAAACAACCGACCAATATAATGTCGGACTCGACATGGGATTCTGGAATAACAGGATTAGTTTATCCGCTAACTATTATTATAAAAAAACTAATGACCTGCTACAAAATGTATCTATACCGAATAGTACCGGTTATACTACCATGTGGACGAATTTCGGTCATGTAAAAAACAAAGGACTTGAGCTAACCGGTAAAATCATTGCATTAGATAAAAAAGACTGGACCTTAGACTTCGACGGTAACATCTCTTTTAATAAAAATGAAATCGGAGGTTTAACGGCCGATCAATATGCTAACCAATTATGGTATAGTGCCAAAGAAGTCTTTCTGCAAAGAAATGGATTACCTATCGGAACACTCTTCGGCTATATAGAAGACGGCTTCTATGATAATATAGCAGAAGTCCGTGCAGATCCAATATATGCCAAAGCATCTGATGATGAGGCTCGCAGAATGATCGGTGAAATCAAATACCTGGACAAAAACAATGACGGAAAAATAACGTCAGAAGACCGAGCTATCATCGGTGATACTAATCCAGACTTTATTTACGGGCTGAACGCCAATTTACGATGGAAAAATCTGACTCTGGGATTGTTCTTCCAAGGTACTCATGGTAATGATATTTTTAATGGTAACTTGACAAATATCGGAATGAGCAGTATTGCAAACATCACTCAAGATGCTTATGATTCCCGCTGGACACCAGAGAATGCAGCTAACGCCAAATGGCCTCGCGTCACTACTGCAATGACCCGTGACATGAAACTCTCCGACCGTTATGTAGAAGATGGTTCTTACTTCAGACTAAAAACGATCAACTTAAACTACAATTTCGGTTCAGTCATAAAAGGAATTAGCAACTTGTCTGTTTTCGGTACAGTAACAAACGTATTCACGATTACAGGTTATAGTTGGTTTGATCCGGATGTAAACGCCTTTGGTTCTGACGCTTCCAGAAGAGGAGTTGATATTTTCTCATATCCAAGCAGCAGAACATATTCAATAGGTTTTAAATTAACGTTATAATCTCAAGAAATAATGAAAAAGAAAAATATATTCATATATCTGATGGCATCCAGCCTCCTATTATCCGGAGCAGTAATGACATCATGCGAAAGTATGATCGAAGAAAAGCCTTTCGACTTCATTGTCCCTGAAGATGTTGAGGATTCTGATAACGGTGCCGACATGTGGGTAACAGGAGTATATAACACATTACACGAAGCCATGTTCAGATACGGTAGTTTCCCACGTCCGCTGGATTATGACTGTGACTATATTTCCGGTGCAGTATGGCAGTTCAGCCAATTTGGAAGTGGTAACTTCCAGGGAGGTGACGGACAAGCCGATGTACTTTGGACCGGAATGTACTCTTTGATTAACCGAGCAAATATAGCGGTTTCTGAAATCAACAAGATGCAAAATGTATCAGAAGTATTTAAAAAGAATGCATTAGGAGAATGCTATTTTCTTAAAGCATGGGCATATTTCTATCTGGTACGTGCTTATGGAGCTATCCCTATTTATTCCGTCAGTGTAAACGAATCCGGGCAATATACTAATAATCCGCGCATTCCAATTGCACAAGTATACACGGAAACAATCATACCTTTGCTTAAAGACGCCAAAGATATGATTTATAAAAATTCGGACAATGGATTTAAACCCGGAAGAGTCTGTGCTGCAACTGCGGCAGGTTTGTTAGCCAAAGTATATGCGACTATCGGCTCTGCGTCCATGGCTACCGGAGAACAAATAACAGTAAAAACCGGCGCACCGTTTGTCATGCAGAATGTAAACGGCACTATGACCAAAGTATATACAGAACCTGTTCCGACAACATTCTCCAAGGATCAAGTTGCCGGTTACGAAAGCTTTTCCTCTCAAGAATATTATAGACTGGCCTACGAAATTGCAGGAGATATAATAGGAGGAGAATATGGAATACACAAACTTGAGGACTATGATTTGGTTTGGTCTCCTTCCGGCAAGACTTGTAGCGAACATTTATTCAGCTTACAAACTAAGTCCGGTGATGAATTATACGGTACATTATTCAGCTCGCACTACTGTGGCAGACTCAATGCAGCAGGAAATATAGACAATAGCTTAACGGTAGGATGTAGAAAACACTGGTATCTATTATTTGAAGAAAAAGACTACCGCGTGGACAAGGGAGTGTTGCATTGTTGGATACGTCAGAACTCTGATACAAGTTGGGGGGGTGGTTCATACTATCCGAACTTTGGGAAATGGCAACGTATGGTTGAAGCCAAAGAACCTCCGTTCGATAATCCTAAAGTAACCTCCGGATGGAGATGTGATGAAGGAGGATCAGAACAGTTCTTCGCTTTCACGACCAAATATTCACAACAAATAGCCGATCAGACTCAACCTCGTACAGATGCCAATTACCCATTTTTACGTTATGCTGATATTGTTCTAATTTTTGCAGAAGCAGCTAATGAATTAAATGGCCCGACAAAAGAATCGGTAGATGCTTTAAATGATGTTCGCACCCGTAGTAATGCAACAGGCAAAGAACTGGCAAACTTTACAGATAAAACCAGCCTGCGTTCTGCAATCCTTGAAGAACGTGCAATGGAATTAGCCTTGGAAGGCGATCGTCGTTGGGATTTAATACGTTGGGGAATTTATTTGCAGGCAATGAATGCTCTAGGCGGAATGGATGAAGCTAACAACGTAAAACAACGTTCCAGCAAACATCTGCTATTCCCGATTCCGACTCTTGAAATCCTGACAAACCAAGGAATTAATGAGAATAATCCTGGCTGGGATTAATCACTTATAACCATGTAAAAAACAGATTATGAAGAAAATAAAATATTTTGCAATAATCGCAGCATCCATATTTACTTTAACATCCTGTACGGATATTGTTGAAGTCGACGATCTGAAAGCCAAAGAAAACAAACCGTCAACAGGTGCTCCGACTGTAGACAAAGTCGTTTTGGCAACAGATGCTGAATTTCCCATTGAGGGAGCAAATTTCGAACAAGTAGTACGAATCGAGGGAACAAACCTTGGAGATATCACTTCCCTAAAATTCAATGATATCGAGGTGGACAGTAAGGAGATATATTCGACATACGATATGCTTCTCGCACCTATTCCCCGTGCACTTCCTAAAGAAGTGACAAACACAATTTATATTACAACCAAACACGGAGAACTAAGTATTCCTTTTGTCGTTTCCATCCCTGATTTAACAATCAATGGACTCATGAATTTACCCAGCCGGGAGATACGACGGTTATTACAGGTGATAATTTTGACCTCTACGGTATTACAATTGAGGAAGCAATTGTTAATCTAGGCAATTTACCAGTAAATGTAATCGATGCTACTCGTACAGAGCTGACAATAGAAATTCCTGCAAATGCCGCTCCGAAATCTACTCTTACTATAAAAGGGGCAAACATGGATGAAGCATACAAGCTCACATACATGGATCCGGGAGTATCTCAACTTTTCGATTTCAATAATTGGCCGGGAAGCGGTGCCTTTACACATTCCAGCCAATTCCCTGATGCCCCGAAAGATTTCTTATGTGACGGCACATTAGAAGGACAACCGGAACCATTAGTAGAAGGAGGAAAATATATTCGCTTCAATAATTCCGTGAAAGCTTGGGGATGGATGGTTATGTGGGCCGGATATATTACTGTACCGGCAGAAGTAGCCGCAGACCCTTCATCTTACGATTTAAGATTTGAAATCTGTACTGGAGCTAAATTTCCGATATCAGCCCAGGCGCGTATCATTTTAGGAGATTATGGATGGTATCCTTCCAAAGGAGGAATTCCTGTTAATACTTATGGTGGATGGCAAACTGTACGGATCAGTGCCGATACAGAAGCATTGTTGCCTAATCCTATCGATCCTAGTACCAACACAGCTTTCAAAATCATATTTTCTCCCGAATCTGCTCAAGATTTTGATTTAAGTATGTGTAATTTCAGGTTTGTTCATAAGTAAAAATAAAAAGGGAACGCTCGTACTAAAGCGTTCCCTCATAAACAAAAACAATTCGATTTATGCTAAAAGACTTATTTTCATTATTAACGATTATAGCACTTCTATTTTCATCTTGTTCCAAATCAGACGAAGAAGAAAATGGTGATGAACCTCAACCAACCAAACAAACAGCTTATTTCGGAGTTAACCTGTCAGGAGCTGAATTTGGGAATGTATATCCGGGGGTAGATGGTACTCACTATGGTTATCCCACAGAAAAAGACTTGGATTACTTTAAAGCCAAAGGTCTTTATCTGGTACGTTTTCCATTTCGTTGGGAACGCATACAACCCACAATGAATGGAGAATTAAATGCAACAGAACTGGCAAAAATGAAGAAATTCGTCAAAGCTGCCGAAGATAGAAACATACAGATACTATTGGATATGCATAACTTTGGAAGATATTGTGTATATTGCGACGGGCAAAGTTCACAAAATAATCAATATGCAATCATTGGTAATGCACGATGCACTGTTGACAATTTCTGTGACGTATGGAAAAAACTGGCAAAGGAGTTTAAAGACTATAAAAATATCTGGGGTTACGACATTATGAATGAACCCTACGAAATGCTGGCATCGACACCGTGGGTTAACATAGCCCAAGCTTGCATTAATGCCATCCGCACTATAGATACTAAAACAACCATCATAGTTAGCGGAGACGAATTCAGTTCTGCCAGACGATGGAAAGAATGCAGTGACAATCTGAAAACTCTTACAGATCCAAGTAATAACCTGATATTCCAGGCACATATATATTTCGATTCGGATTCTTCCGGAAACTATAATAAAGGATATGATGAAGATGGTGCAACCGTTCAAACAGGGGTGGCTCGTTTGAAACCTTTTGTTGACTGGCTGAAAGAGAATAATAAACGTGGATTCGTCGGTGAATATGGAATACCTGATACTGACGGTCGTTGGCTGGATATTCTTGATGCAGCACTTAAATATCTACAAGAAAATGGAATAAACGGAACTTATTGGTCTGCCGGTCCACGATGGGGTGACTATCCCTTATCTGTCCAACCGACCAATAATTACACACAGGATCGTCCGCAATTAAGCACGCTCCTGAAATATAAAAGTACACAACAATAATCAGAATAAATACTGTCCATGAGAACTCGAATCATCACCATTATCACTTTACTGCTATCTACTCCAATGATTATTGCACAAAAATCAATGGATGAGATAGACAGGGAAAGCTTTGCAGCAAAGCTATCTCCAATAGAAGTAAAAGGTATACAGATGACTGAAGCAGGAAATATTCCTCTTGTCAGGGATACTCCTGCGAAAATCTCTTTGGACGGAACTTGGCAACTGGCAGAAGGAGGAAGTGAAAAAGAACGTTTACATACCATCTGGACAGATCAAATACCCGCCCGTGTGCCTGGTAGTATTCACACCGCATTAGTAGAAAATGAAATCATACCTGATCCATACATCGGACAGAATGACTCTATTGCAGAAAAACAATCTTACAAAACATGGTGGATGAAGCGGGAGTTCGAACTAGACTCCCCCTCATCGCACTGTATATTATCTTTTGGCGGAATCGCTAACAAATGTACAATATGGCTCAATGGAAAACTTTTGGGAACACACGAAGGTATGTTCGGAGGCCCCGATTTTTCAATAGGTAAATATTTAAAGAATAAAAATACTCTCATAGTAAAACTAGAAGCCATTCCCCAAATGTTTCTGGGAAACTGGCCTCCCAACGCAAATGAAAGTTGGAAATATACTGTTGTATTCAATTGCGTTTATGGATGGCATTATGCACAAATCCCATCATTAGGAATCTGGCGTAGCGTTCAATTAAAAGAACAAGCCGCAGTAGAAATAGAATCGCCATTCATCGCCACTCGTTCGCTCGATGGTCAAATGCGCTTAACTCTCGATTTGCATAAAGAATCATCTCCATTAAAAGGAGTATTATATGCAGAAGTATCTCCTAAAAACTTTAAAGGAGTAAAACAATATTATCATTTCGACATAAATAGTCAGAAGAAACAGGAAACTCTATCTTTAGACCTTCAAATCAAAGATCCGCATCTTTGGTGGCCCAATGACAGAGGAGAACAAGCACTATACGACCTCAATCTATTCTTCATTCCACAAAAAGGAAAGACCGCCCATGCAAAAACGTCGTTCGGTATACGGACTATTGAGATGAGACCATTAATTGATGGTGCTAAAGAAGATTATTATAACTGGACATTTGTCATCAATGACAAGCCGATGTTTATAAAAGGAACAGGCTGGTGCACTATGGATGCATTAATGGACTTCTCAAGAAATAAATATGAACATTTACTCCAAATAGCCCAAAGCCAGCACATACAAATGCTAAGAGCTTGGGGAGGGGGAATGCCCGAAACTGATGATTTTTACGAATTATGCGACAAATATGGTATTTTAGTCATGCAAGAATGGCCAACGGCCTGGAATAGCCATAACACGCAACCGTACGCTATGCTGCAAGAAACAGTGGAAAGAAATACCAAACGATTAAGAAATCACCCTTCTCTTATCATGTGGGGAGCAGGAAATGAATCGGATAAACCATTCGGACCTGCAATTGATATGATGGGACGACTAAGCATTGAACTTGACGGAACACGTCCCTTCCATCGCGGGGAGGCCTGGGGAGGTAGTCAGCACAATTACAACTGCTGGTGGGACGATGCCCATCTTAATCATAACTTAAATATGACCGCTCCTTTTTGGGGAGAATTTGGGATAGCATCATTACCTCACATCGAGACAGTGCGTAGATATTTGGATGAGGAAAAAGAAGTGTGGCCTCCCCAAAGGAGCGGTAATTTCACACACCACACTCCTATCTTCGGAACAATGAGAGAAATGGAAAAGCTCGTTCAATATTCCGGTTATTTTATGTCGAAGGATTCGCTGGCTTCTTTCATACTCGGATCACAGTTAGCACAAGTAGTAGGAGTGCGCCATACATTAGAACGGGCACGCACATTATGGCCTCATACTACCGGAGCACTTTATTATAAGATGAACGATAACTATCCCGGCGTATCATGGTCATGTGTAGATTATTATGGTATCATCAAACCTGTCCACTATTTTGTGCAAAAGTCTTTTGCTCCGCTAGCGGCAGTCATGCTATTTGACCGCAGCAATCTTTCCAGTCAAGAAGTCAGTCTTCCTGTCTATCTACTCGACGATTGCCAAATATTGGAGAAAGAGCCTTATCAGGTCAAAGTGTCTATATACAATGCACTACTAGACACTGTTGCCACCCATACTTTTAACGGCACTGGCGATGAGAATGTTGTCAAAAAATTAGGAGAAATAAGTCTGAATAGAGAACAAACCAAATCGACCATGTTATTCTTTGTCTTGGACATAATCAAAGACAACAAGAATATGTATCGGAATTATTACTTTACCAATTACGAAGTACGTCCGGGCTCCATCTTATCAATGCCCCAGACAGAAATAAAAATGGAACGCACAGGTAATATAGTGACTTTAACAAATACAGGAAAGTACCCCGCTATCGGAGTGCACATAGAAGCACCAGAAAAGATGGATCAACTTATCGTTTCAGAGAACTATATATGGCTTAATCCACAGGAATCAAAAATATTAAAAATAAATTTGGAATCTCCAGTTATTGTAAAAGGCTGGAACCTTCAATCACCCTATTAAACAGAACATTATGAAAAAAGTTTTTATTTCGGCTTTTCTACTACTCAGCCTTCTTACTCTAAATGGATGTAAAAGTAATCAACCTCCAGTAAAAGAGACAGGTGAACCTTACGGAGTAAACTTGGCATGTGCTGACTTCGGTTCATCCTTTCCCGGGGAATATAATAAAGACTATACCTACCCGACAGACCAGGACCTCGAATATTGGCAAAAGAAAGGGCTGAAACTTATCCGGTTGCCATTCAAATGGGAACGGCTACAACTTGACTTAAAAGGACCGTTAAACCAACATGACCTCAATAAAATGAAAGAACTGGTCAGAGCTGCAGAGAAACGCGATATGGTGGTTCTTCTTGACTTACATAATTACTGTCGCCGTTACATGAACAACGAACATACCCTCATTGGAAATAACGGATTAACGATCGGAGACTTGGCTTCTTTCTGGCAAGCTATCGCTAAAGAATTCTCGACTTTTAAAAACATATATGGTTATGGGCTAATGAACGAGCCACATGATCTGACCCCGGAAACCAGCTGGTTCGACATGGCGCAAGCGTCCATCAATGCCATTCGGGAAGTCGACACAAATACTCTTATCATGGTAGGCGGCAATGACTGGTCATCAGCAGAGCGCTGGATTGAACAGAGTGATACACTCAAATATTTAAAAGACCCGGCTAATAACCTTGCTTTTGAAGCTCATGTATATTTTGACAAGGATGCATCCGGTACCTACAAATATTCATACGAAGAGGAAGAATGTTATCTGGAGAAAGGTATCGACCGGGTAAAACCATTTGTAGAATGGATCAAACAAAATAAATTCCATGGTTTTATCGGAGAATATGGAATTCCCGACAATGATCCCCGTTGGAATGAAACCCTCGACTTATTCTTGGGATATTTACAAGAAAACGGAATCAATGGTACATATTGGGCTGCGGGTCCGTGGTGGGATAGCTATTTCATGGCAATCACCCCCAAAGACGGGAAAGACAGACCGCAAATGCCTATCATTGAGAAATATACAAGTACTTTTAAAAAATAGAATTATGTTCAAAAGGTTCTCCATCTGCTACATTTTATTTATGTTTTATTTAACTGGAATTTCTGCTCAAGAAGACCGGTGGACAGGAAATGCCACGAATCTATCCAAAGGAAATTTAAGGGTAAATTCTTCAGGACGTTATCTGGAATACACCGATGGAACTCCTTTTCTCTACATAGGAGATACAGCATGGGAACTCATTAGCCGTTTAAATGACAAAGAAACAGAGCAATATCTGGAGAATCGTAGAGAAAAAGGATTTACCGTAATACAAACGGTAATCCTGGATGAATTAGATGACATGAATGTTTCATCTAACGGAGGACCCAAGTTAATTGACGGCAATATTGACAAACCCGCTCCTGACTACTTCACCCATGTAGACAAAGTTATTTCTCTGGCTGCAGTCAAAGGCTTATACATAGCTCTACTACCAACCTGGGGGGATAAGGTAGACAAACAGTGGGGAAAAGGACCAGAGATTTTTACTCCGGAGAATGCATATAAATACGGCAAATGGTTAGGAGAACGCTATATGAACGCTCCCAATCTGATATGGGTAATAGGAGGTGATCGAAGTGGAGACGGAAAGAACTTTGCCATTTGGAATGCATTAGCGACTGGTATTAAAAGTGTAGACAAAAACCATTTGATGACTTATCATCCTCATGGAGAGCACTCATCCTCGTTCTGGTTTCACAATGCTTCCTGGTTGGATTTCAATATGTGTCAATCCGGACACGCACAACAAGATTTCGCAATCTATCAACGTCTGCTTTTGCCCGATTTAAATAAGGAACCACACAAGCCATGCATGGACGGAGAACCCAGATATGAAAATATTCCGATCAATTTCAAAAAAGAAAATGGAAGATTTGGAGATGATGATATCCGCCATACACTTTACCAAAGTATGTTCAGCGGAGCTTGTGGATATACATACGGCTGTAATGATATATGGCAGATGTTTGATACCGGACGTGAGCCTAAATGTGACGCCGACACTCCATGGTACCAATCAATGGATAAACAAGGAGCCTGGGATTTAATTCACTTTCGCAGATTATGGGAGAAATTTGATTTTACTCAAGGAAAAAACCTACAAACCATCTTTGGCGATGTACCTTTAGAAAATAAAAACTACCCTGTAGCATTCGGCAATAAAGACTATTTATTAGTATATTTTCCACAAGGTGGAGAGAGAACCATTTATTTGCCTTCAATGAATACGCCCAAACGGTCTCTAAAGTGGATGAATCCTCGCAATGGAAAAATCACATTCTATCAATATACAACAACAGATACCATTCCCATATCCTCTCCCACAAAAGGAAAAGGAAATGACTGGGTTTTAATTATAAAATAATTAACCGAAAAAAATAACAATAGAATATGAAAAGTAATAGATTAGAAGAGCTAACACAAAATTATGAAGCTCTTATCAACCGAAAAAATGAGATATGCAGCAATAGCAACGGTATATACAAACGTTACTACTACCCTGTATTAACAGCAGAACATGCACCACTCATCTGGAAATATGATTTTGATGAAAAACAAAATCCATTCATGGAAGAAAGAATTGGCATCAATGCTGTAATGAATACGGGAGCCATCAAAATCAATCATAAATACTATCTTGTGGCG
>OGOT01001247.1_pt1 | contig 17175 bp, 31 predicted proteins | sample 1552791 | NCBI WGS metagenome assembly OGOT01 (sample SAMEA2580160, study PRJEB22360) | human gut metagenome | biome: human gut; feature: human-associated habitat; material: faeces | place: Denmark | collected 2008/2010
CAGGCAGTCCTCGAATTGCGACTGTTTGAGTTCTGTGTAGCGTGGGATTTGGTAGCGTGCCTTAATTGCGCGGTAGATCGTCTGATAGTACACGGCCGTTTTCTTTGCGCGTCTTGCCACTGCCTGTTGGATTGCAACCTGCTGGGCGTTGGTGATCGTGTCACCATTTTCCAGCTGACTTGGTGATCTTAGTTGCGCTTCCATCCGCTCAAACTCATCGTAGAAGGCACATTTGAAGTCGAGTGCTTTGGCGCCCGTAAAACCCATAGCGAGAATGCTGAAACCTTTTCGGTCCATCCAAAAGCTGATGACAGTGCGCTTTGCTCCTGATCCGATTTCGACTTCTTCAGACCATTCCGCAAAATTGCGGGATGCTTGTAGTTCGGGCTTTTTAGCAATAATCGAGCGAATAGAACGCACGACATCTTCGTGTCTTTTACCGAAGTAATTTGCAACGATTCGGCTAGAGGTGACGGGACGGCCTTCAACAACCGTGAAGGCGTTGGTATTAATGAGATCAGACATTTAAGTCTCCACTTACAAGTTTTAAATCCTTGCGCCCGAGACCAATCGGGCGAACAAGGTCTTGAGGGTTGGTCTTACCGAGTAAGTGGAATCGGCGTGCTTTCGCACCCCTCAAGCCTCGTTCATAGAGACTCTGTCAAAGGGTCGCATTTTAAATGCAACCCTTGCAACCGCCATAAAAACGCCTGGCGGCGGTTAACGCCACTTACTCAATTTTGCAGGAGACCAATCCCGCGTACCTAAAGTACCTTTTTAGTATAGACATAATCGTTTTCCTTTGTAAAGGATAAGAGCGCGATGTCGCATCCTGTTGAGATAGTATTCAGAGGTCTCAAGTCCAAAAACAATCTCATAGGAGCGACATCGTGCAGGAAGAGGAAAAGAGCAAACTCACTCGTAAGCTACAGGACTTAACTCAAGAAATGGAGTGTCCGCTGTGCCACCACAAGGAATTTTTCTTTTTAAGTGACTACGTGATAAATTCTCTCAGTGGAGACTATGAAAGCGGTCCGTTAATAGCCGCGCCGACTTTACCGTGCGTGGCTATAGTCTGCAAACATTGTGGGTTTGTTTCTCAGCATTCAGTAACGACGCTTTTAAAAGGTGACAGCAAATGAAAGAGAACGATACCTTGAGGCCGCCTCTTGAAGCAATTTATTTGGTACCACAAAGCATGATTACAATCACAGAAGAAGGGCTTAGGCTTAGAGTCGGAGAAACGTTATCAGCCTATAAGGCGCGGGCAGAATTGACAGCAAAGCTGATTGGTTCTCTAACGTTTTTTGTATCTGTTTTGCTGTCTTTTTTAGCAACGTCGGAATTCCGAAGTTTTTTGTTTCCATCCAGCGTCTGGACAGCGTTCTTCTTGTTTTGCTTGGTCTTTTCCCTTTTAGCCTCGGTCTTCTTTGCTGTGCAATTTTTCAGAACAAAAAAGCCTGATGACCTTATTTCCGGAATCATCAAGGATTCATCCCACCTGCAGACAGCTGCTAAAGGGAAGTTCCGACTTGAAGAGGCGCCGAATTGGTTGGTAACTCCAAGTCCGTGTGCTCCTGAAAAGTAAACCAGTGAGAGCCTCATTCTCTTGAGGAAAAGTTTAGCGGCTTTCAAGGCGATCTTAATGGAAAAAAGGAAAACCTCCCGAAGGAGGCTTATCCGCTAAAGCGAACTAACTAGTCTTTGATCAAATGATCTTCGTAACGAACTTCGCATTCACATTGGCCTAGGTAAAGTTCCTCTGGTGAAAGTTTTTTACCACAGGATTCGCAATATTCGTTGCAATACTTATCCACTAATCTATCAAATATCGCTCTCTGCTTTGGGGATAATTTATCAAAACGACCGTTTTTAACAAGTTCGCATATTCCTTTTTCTATTTTATGTTCTAAGCCGATATTTTCTAGCATATGACCAGCATAGAAAAGGGCATCTTTCGAGGCCATTACTTCATCGTCTATGTCACTCATAATTTTCCTTTTATTAATAAGAAGTAAGCAAAATTTTAGAGAATAAACTTTTCGGTGGTAAATTATGAATTCCCCGCAACTAACTGCTACTTTTTAAAGTCTTGCAAAAAGAGGTTCGTTCCGGATGTCCATTAAAGCCTCCATAGCTTTCCTTTCTCGCTCTGCTTTCTCAGCAGCTCTCTTTTGACACCTGATCCTAAATTCTTCTGCTGAAAAATTCTTCTCGTTTGCATCCTCTTTCTTCTCATGGATGCTCGTTTTTCTTCGTCCATCTTTCTTTTTGGTTTTGGATGCTCGAAGTAGATGCCTATGGCCCACGCGCTGAGTCCCCAATTCGAGGCAATAATTAAAGGAAGTGTTAACTCCTCCTCGAAAGGACTGCTGCATAAAATCTTCGGAAGGCCTGCAGGTCTCGGCTTGTAGGGATTTCTCCAAGTTATTGTGTATCTCAGATCAGTAACACGTCGATCTTTCATGTTGCACCCATTAAAAAGGCCCTCCAAAGAGGGCATAAATAAACAACTCGATCATTCTTTATCCTCCGTAAAGCCTAACGTCTCTCGAAGTCTCTTCCATTCGCTTTCAGGGAAGTCTTTGAACTCCTTGTACTTACCGGAACTCAATGAAACTATTAAGACGTTTTCGTCGCGGTCCCAAAAGATGCACGCAATCTGATCTGTGTTGAAAATGCAGTCTCGGATTAAGAGTCGGTTCATTTGTCATCCTCCCTTGACTTAAGGAATGCGTAGACCACGTACCCGGCCCATCCTCCGAGGAACAGTACAAACACGGTGAAAAACATACCGGCGAAAAAGTCCATTTACTTCTCCTCGAAGGACCGGAATTGCTCAATTACGCGTAGACACTCGTCGACAACTTCTTGCGTTGTCCACCTTTTGTCTGTAATAGATACATATATGGGCATATAGGTGTAGTCACCGGCGTGCATATAATCCCAACCGAACCAAAGACCATCAAGGCCGGGCAGTTTTCCGCTAAAGGTTAATCCGCCGTGCACTTCAATCTTGTCCTCTATATCCCAATAGTTTTTTCCATAGAAAGGATGGTTTTTAGGGATGGATACGTAACCGCAAGGATGTGTTCCAAGAGATAAAGCCTTCCATTCATACCCGCCGTCTTTTCCTTCTGCCAGCGTCTCATACTCGGGGAGACGCATCTGATATTCCATTTGTTTATAGATTGTCATTTCGTTTCTTTCGGTTGAAAGGGTTCAGGTAACTTTCTAAAAGCGATAACTTTAGAAAGTTTGGGCGCGTTCCAAAAATCTCCGACGCTGAAAGAGCTAAATTCCTGGCGTACATATTCAATAACTTTAATTTCACCAGACTCGAACTGAACTAGCCAATGGCAATACGCAGGAGGTTTTATTTGAGGGAACGGGTTCCAGTCGTCTGGGTCGTAATCGGGAATGAACTCCATTAAGTCTTTATCGATTAAAAAAGTAAAGCTCGACTTATTGATATTGGTTGATAAGCGGAAGTACTTATAACAATCTGTATTTTTGACAAACGCGTTAGTAATTTCTTCATCACTAAAGAACGCGTTGACCTTCGATTTTAACTCAGGGTCTTTGATCTTCCACATTTATTTCTCCAAAAGAAAAGCCCCGCTCTCGCAGGGCTTATGGTTACTTATTTATTGTCTCCACCGGAGCGTCCTGAGAGGTTCCAACGACCTCGCCATCTTCAATATCTTTGAAGTCTTCGACAGAGACGGCGTTGATGTCGATCACGTCCTCAGGTTTTATTTCCTCCCCGGCTTCTCTCTTGGCGTCTACATTCGTAATCTGCAGGGCCTCAATCGAAACAGGCAGATATTTAAATAGGCGGCGGATGACAGTCTTAAGGGCCATGGCCTCAAAATAGTTATTCCAAATATTTTTACTCTTGGCCTTGGCTTTAACAGCTTCGACCTCGGCGCGAGACATGACCTCGAACTGGTATCCGCCACCGCGCAGATTTGCGACCGCGTAGACAAACGTGATCGGTTTTTTAACTCGGTCAGCTTCACAACTCGGCACGTGATGAATGTCTGGATGGAGGCCGAGCTGGTAGCTGAACTCGTCACCTTCGTGGACAGCGAAAGCTGAGAGTGACAAAACCTGTCCGGATCGACGGGCCAAATCAATCATTCCGCGGTAGCCAAGAATCAGTTGACACTGATTACCATACGGAACGAGGTAGGCTTGACCGAGGGCAGATCCGGGTTCAAGGCCGAGTTGAGCTGACTGCATAACGGCGCCCAGGAACGAGGCCGGTGTTGTATTGAGAAGCGCCGGCGTTTTACGCAGTTCTGTAGCGGCAATTCTTGCCATTCGGTCAGCGCTCAGATGTTTCGGAACAGCGAGAGTCAGTTGCTTTTTGAACTGGTCGGACAAGACCTGCTGCACGATGATCGGCGCTTTTGTTTTTGGTTTGGCGACTGGAGCAGAAGGGGCGCCGACAGCGGCGGCGAGTTGGTCAGATGTGGACATAATTTAATTCCTATGAAAAAGCCCCTCGAACTGGAGGGGCTGGGGTTGATTAAGAGTTACGGGAAATTAGTTGTTTCATTCGGCTGATGAACCACATCGGTTCATGTCAAACATCGTAGAAGCGGGAGGCGTCAGGGCGTCCCTGCCTGTAGGCCTCTTTTGAGGCCCATTGAATTTGCGGCTTGAATAAGTCATCGAAGTAGTAGATCAGAGACTTGATCGCCTGGAGCTCGTTGTCAGTGATGTAATGCTTGTTGACAGGAATTGCCGGAATAGCCGGAAGCGGCTCAGAACCCGAAGAACTGATCGTAAAGCTCGGAAACTGGACGACGTAATTTTGTAGAGGAACTTCTCGCTCCTTTACATCGGGGACGTTGAAATCCGAAACTTTCAGACCGTCAACGAATGCAAGCGCGGCCTCAAAATCTCTTTGCAGCAGGCAGGTGTAGCGCGGAATGCGGAAGCGTCTCTTGAGTGCTCGGTAAACAAAGCTGTAGTTCTTGTTTCCAAACAGGGCATGAGTTTTGCGCATCACGCGGCTGGAGAGCTCGTACTGCTGCTCGTTGGAGATTAATGTGTTGTCTTCGTGTTGTACGCTTTTTTCGTACAGCTGCTCACGTAATTCATAGAACTTTTGAACCAAAGCAACTTTGAACTTTCTTACGATCTCAGTGTTCTTAAAAAAGGTGAGAAGCAAAGTTGTTTGAGGTTCGTTGAGGATTGCAATTTCGCGTCTCTGAGTTCCTCCAGCCGTTTTAAAAGATTCAGTTTCAAAAAGGACATTGCCGAAAGTTTTTAAATCGCCAATGTATTTTTTGATTAGTTCCAGAACATTTTTGTGCTGAATCGCAACTCCTTCAGAAATAATAAAAGAAGAAGTAACTGCGACCCCGTTTTGGATAAAAGCAAGTGAATTAGACATTGAAGTCTCCTAACTGAGTAGTAAACCTGTTCACTCAACTGCAATTGGGTGAGCAGACCTGCGGGTTGCAGTACCGTCAGTTAGGCAAACGGCGCACTTTCGTGCCCCGCAAGTCACACTCATAGAGACTTTGTCAAAGGGTCGGATTTTAAAACCGACCCTTTTTAAGGGTCGCGTTTCAAACGCGATCCTTTACCGCCATAAAAAAACGCCTTACGGCGGTTAACGCCTAACTGTCAAAACGGGACTGCAATCCCGCGTCTGTTTTTTGCAGACGACCTCAGTGTAATGTTTTTCATATTGATTTGTAAAGAGTGAGTGTTGGATAATTAAATCTCTATTCCAGGAGACAATTATGAAAAAACTCGTTCTTATTCTTGCAGCAGTTCTTACGGTTTGTACTAGTTTTGCCTATGCCCACGGAGGCAGGCTAGACAAGAATGGTTGTCACACGGACCATCGCACTGGCGAATATCACTGCCATCGTTAATGAAAAGGCCTGCATGTGCGGGCCTTGAGTGAATTTGGCTCGGTTGATCTGGCTCAACCGAGAAAGCCTTTTCTTGTTGCACCGTACTGTAGTGCTCGAAGCGAATATTACACAAAACCGCTCTTTTTATCAGTAGAAACCCTGCTCATTTTGTGTAGCCATCAACCTAAAAGGTTACGCACACACACGCATGACACGAGTGGAGCTCTCTTTTAGATAGTCGTAGTAATCATTCAGGTGTTCCTGTTTGAAAGAGTCTGAGTCGAAGCGCTTGGATGTCTGGGTCTTGTACGTCAAAACTTTCTTGCCGTCCAAAGTCAGAATTTCGTTGTCTTTCATGTCGATGGCGATCTTGGCTTTAACCGCGTCTTGTTGCTTCTTGAGCTCTTTAATTTCGCCATTCAGACGAGCATATTCGCCGTAGTTAATAGCCAGATCGCCTTGAGCTTCGATAGCTTTACCATTAGATCTCCCGTAGAGCTTTAGAACGTCCTCAATGTTTATCGGTTCCGGAGGCGTTTTAGTTAGAACATAGTTGTTCCAGAATGCCGAGCATTTTTCTTTGATCACTTGAAACACATCCGGACGAGCATCCACCCAGTACATCCGGAAGTCCGATCCTCCGATTAGAACCGCGAGATACATTCCTTTGAGCTTCAGAATGCCGCAGTACCACTGAATCTGAGTTTCGTAATAAAGCGGGATTTCATGCTCGGTTCTCAGGTTGTTTTGTTTGATCTCAAGTTCCTGCGAAGGCCCCCAGAGATCAGCAGTAAATGCATGAGCGGTCTTGGCCTCAAACGCAATGTCTGTCGTGATAGGACGATTGCCGTACTTGGCAATTTCTTTCTCAGTCATCTCAAGCGGACGGACTCTCTTAGCTATGTCCGGGTTGATGATCGCTCTGTCGATGTTGGCGATTGCCCAAGGAGTTTCCGGATCAGCGAACTGGTGAGAAACCTTTTGAACTCTCTTGCCGGTGCTCAGCTGAAATTCTTTTGCGACCGTATCTTCGAGAACGGTTCCCCAGTAAGCAGGCTCGGACATTCCCTTGTCTTCAGAAAGTCCGAGTTTGTCATTCCAAACATCCAGCGGAGTCTTCCAAGGATTCAGCCCGAGGACGGCTGCCACATCGGAGCCGCCGATACCTGTACGGCGCCCCTCTAACCAGGTTGCTCTTTGTTCGTTAGTCATTTTTTCGGATTCCTATCAATAAAAAAATCTGTAAATAGTGCTGAAAAAGGGGTCTGCGGGAGGATTGGTGTTTTATCGTTTCGCAGGGCTAATTCTTCTTCGCGTCTTTTGCGATACCGTTCTTTGCTCTGCGCAACCCTCTTTTCTTTGTTTTTTGCGTAGTACTCGCGCTTCAGTTCTCGGTTGCGCTGTTTTTTACGCTCTGCGTCAGTAATTACCGCCATTCGTTTTCCTTCAGATACTCATCAAACAAAGGCTCAATGTCAGGATGTCGTTCATCCTCACCAGCCTCAGCCAGTTGATTGATCCGCTCGTCACAGTAGCGAGGGATGTACCCTTCAAAGAACTTCTCGAGGAGCCGTTCATATTCAGCTTGCCGTTTTTCTTCCTGCCAGCTCATTTGCCAGAGGTCCCCCGGGCCCGGGCAAGTTCTCGGAGTTACATGCATAGCAGCCACCGCTGAAAGGCATCGGCGCCCAGGACTACGGTCAACGTGCCGAAAAACATGATGGCGGCGATCAGAGCGCAGAGGAAACATGCGAGATCGTCCTCTAACAGATCATCAAATTTTTTATTCATGGCAACCTCCAAAAGAAAACCCCGCCAGCTCAAGGAGGAAAACTGGCGGGGCAGAGGAGAGAAACTTAATTTTTAACATCTGGGTAGATGTCTTTATCTATCGCTTCTATTCCAAGGCCGGAGATGAAATCCGCTGCATATTCCTTGAAGAGCGCCTTAGTTTCCCGTTGGGCCTCTGCAGTTTGGACAACGTGACCAAGATCAAGCGTGATCTCGGATTTGCCATTGAGCAGGGCAGAAACCACAGCACGCTCGGCATAAGCAAGAGCATCAGTTAAGTAAAGGGCAGAGCCGCGCTCCTTCAGAAGATCGTCGATGACGAAATTAAAGAGCTGCTTTTGCTCGTCTGGTAACAAGATCATTCTTTCTCTCCCATAAAACTATGTAAAAAGACCACATTCAGAATTACTTGTTGCGGCTGATTATTTTTTCGATCACTGCGTTAAGCTCGTTTCTCGTAGCTCTGAGAAAAAAAATGATTCGTCTGAGCTCCTGAACGTCTGTGCAGTCTTTTGCGTAAATTCGAGTAGAAGTTAAACGCGTTATCACTTCAGTGAGTTGTTGCTCAATGCTGAACATTTTTTCTTTACCGTCAGCCAGCGCTAGGATTTCCTTAAAGTCTTCTTTTTCAATCTTTATCATTTGACGTTTCCTATTAAAAAAGACCACATTTCGGAGTCCCCCTAAGCTACAAAAATTGGAACTAACAAAGTTTGAGAAAAAGCCAGAGGGACCCTGAAAGGTGGTCTGATGGTGTCCGTCTTTCCGGACTGTCAGGTTTTTTGTACGTTCAACACGGATTCCGTCAACCTAACCGCTATGCACCTGAACGTCGGCAGCGGAGTGAAGCTCTTCCATCATCTCCACCGGCACTGATAACCCTGGGAAGAGCCGTATTCTTTATCTGAATTTACCTTCAGCCAGGTTCATGAGACGTTCGGACTCCTCGCTGAAAAAGCTATTTATTTCGTCAAGCTTCTTTTGTAGAGATTCGTCCGCAAGCTGGCAATTTTTGAGCTCATATTCAAAATCGTTAATCAGTTCGGCAATCTGTTCAGCTTTCCCGGAACACTTCAGAGCGTCCTCCACGTCTGAGTAATCCCGTTTTTCAATGACAAGTCTTTCCATTTTCATCTCCTTTGATGGTCAATTCATTCAGAAACCCCTTCCGCTGCCGTTCACTGAACAGACACAAGAAAATTGACAAGGAAGGGGCTTTTGAATGGATAATTAATCGACTGGAGGAAATCACATGTCGAAAACAATCTCGATTGCTCAGTGGCAAAAGTATCTAAACAAGAAAACTGGCGGATTCAAATGTCCAATCTGTCATCACACTGACTGGCAGACACAGCAGAACTCGGACGGGACGGTTGCGGAAACCAAGATCCTCGACCAGTCTTTTGAGAACTATCTTTACAATCAGATCGGAGAGGCCATTGTCGAAAATGGTGGAACTCACGAGGAAATTGCTGCAATCGATCCGCAGCACGGTCAAAGGTCCGAGAGCCCAAGCCTTCTGAAAAGCGTCAACATTCTCCGTTGCGGTCACTGCGGCTGGGTAGCTTTATTTGATCGCGAATTCGTTGAGGAAGAAATCGATGGCTAAAAAAGATAAAACTGAACCCATCACTAGGGAATGGGTGCAACTTCAGATTCAGGGTTCCCTGAGTAGCTACGTCACTTGGAAACAATTCGCAGTCATCCTAGCAATCATTGCCGGAGCTTTCGGCTTCCTTTACGATAAGATCACTGATCTTTATTCGAGCCTTTAGTTCTTTGTCCGCCTTTGCACTGTAGAAATAGCTGACGTATCCGCAATCCGGACATTCGGCTTTGATCGCCGGTATCCCCAGATGGATCACTTTTTCCTGCTTCTCTAATAGAAGGCCGCAGATAGGACACTTGGCGGTCTCTTTGTAGGTCATTATTTTTCCCATTTTCGTCTCCTTCAAAAAACAAAAGCGCCCTCCAGCGTGTGCTAGATATATCCAAAGGAGAAGTTGCCGGAAGGCGCTTTTGTTTGTGAACTGTCTTGCTGGAACGGCCCCTACCGGTGCTACACGACTTTAACGTTTGACACTTTCAGCATTCTCTCTGCCGCTGGTTCACTTTCGATCCCCATGCTTAGGCGCAATTCACTTTGCCGCCTGGTCGCTCCCTGGCTTTTCGGTTTACTCAGCTTTAGGAGCTTTTCCTTCCTGACAATCTTCAGAAGGACTTTTAAAGAACGATTGATTGATGTAAATAATGATAGTGAAACACTATCATAATGTCAATAGTGAATCGCAATATATTTTTTAGTATTTCACTACGGAAAACGATAGTGTGTTATTTAGGCAACAAAAAAAAGCCGCTCTCGCGGCCATAAAAAAAAACCGCCCGGAGGCGGCTGCGGCTTAGAAGCAGATTATTTCTTTAGTTTTTTTACTTCGTTTAGGAATTTTTTAAAGTCTCTGCCTATCGGCTGAGTTTTGTTGAAAATTTCGTATTCTTTGTGAGCCTTTTCTTCAGCTTGCTTTTTAGAAACCTGTCCATTTCCCTCCAATACAGGAAGGTCATTGAATGCCAAGAACTTGTCTACAGACTGGCGCAGCTCGAGCATACTAAATTTCTTCTTGCGTTCAATCTGTCCTTCAATGTAATCAAAATAACTGTTGACGGAACGCTCTAATGACTTGAGCTCCTTTTCGTCCAAATAGTTTTTTGCAATTGTCGTATCTGATTTATTGACACGTCCTTCCGGACTGTTAGACCACGTTTTCAAACCCATGTGTGGCTTCGTGTGGTCTGCTCTTGCATGAATAATCTCGGCAGCGGTTTGATTGTTGATGGCAAAGTGGAAACGGTTCTGAACAGTTGCAAAAAAGCGTCTTGCTTCTAATGAATGGCTGTCGTAGTCGATGCTGCATTCCCTGAATATTTCAGTAACTTGAAGCCAGATCCGCTGTTCGCTTGCTCGGATGGAGCGAACTCGTTCCAGCAATTCTTGAAAGTAGTCTTTTCCAAGAACAGTCTTCGCTTGTTTTAGACGATCATCATCTAGGGCGAATCCTTTGATGATGTATTCTTTAAGAACTTGGGTTGCCCACTGGCGAAAATGAGTTGCTTGCTTACTGTTGACTCGGTAACCTACTGCAATGATAGCGTCTAAGTTGTAATACTTAACGGTTCTCGTTATTTGTCTTGCTCCTTCTGTTTGAACTACCGAGGATTCCTCGGTAGTTGAAATTGGATCAAGTTCTCCTTCATTAAAAATATTCTTCAAATGCAGAGAAATATTGTCAGTCGAACAATTAAAGAGTTCCGCCATTTGTTTCTGAGTGAGCCAAAGCGTTTCATTTTCAACCACTACAGCCACGACGGGGCCGTCATCAATATTTCCGTAGAGGACGATGTTCTTTTCTTTACTTGTGCTAAGAAGTTCTTTCATAACAATCAGTTTATTTTGATATGAGATCGGGAGCTGGAGATTATCTGACGTTTGTTTTGTTTCAAACGAGATTGCCAAAGGCAGTCATCTATAAAAATGATATTAGAACTCCACCCTAAAATTAGTTTTTTCTTTATCGAGAAGAATTTCTTTTGATCGCATATTGAATGTTAACGGCATATTATCACCCACTATGATAGAGATTGTTTCACAAGAATTACCAATAGGAGAGAGAGCCTGTTCTTTAGCGTAAGAAAGTCTAAGTGCCATAGCTTCAAGTTCATTGACATTTAACCTTGGCTCTTTGCGGTTTTTCCACCAGAAAAATTCATGCTTATTAAGTATCTTCTCAAAAAGAAGATACTTAATAAGATCATATAAAGCGGCAGCTGTAACACCAGATAAAATACTATAAATCTCGGCAGATATATCTATGCTCCCGCGTTCTAGTCGGGCCGAAGTCGTCACCTTCACTGGTGAATTCACGTACCTTCTAAGATCATGTCCAGTTGAAGCAAAATAACCTGCAGAAATGAGAATTTTTGCGAAGCCTTGCAGTGATTTTCCTAAATTTAAAAGATCGATTGTATGGGGGCCATACCTCAGACCTTCAAAATGAATAACGACCTCTACGGCATTTTTCCCAAATCTCTTTTCTTTCATTGCTCATTTCCTTTTAGTCGTACCTTTTTAGGTTCAACGAATTAACCATACGTCCAAACACGATTATTCTGCTTTCAACCTCAGCAAGCCGAATTTCAAACGGGTCATACAGGCGATTGTCAGAAATAAAACGGAGACTGCCTGGCACACGTTGCACCCGTTTCAAATAAAGATCGTTATCAATGAGTACGCAGAAAACACCGTCACGCTTAGTAATCTCAGTATCAAACCTATCAATTACAACTAAGTCCCCATTCTTCAGAGTTGGCTCCATTGAATCCCCTGCGGCCGTGATGATTTCATATCCATTCTCGCGGATCTGATTGATGTTTTCTTTGAACCAAACACGTGAGACGCCCATGAGGTCTACATAGGCCTCATCCTCATAATTTTGTACTCCCGCTGCACCGCAGCAGGCAGAAACATTCAGGCGCCGCAAATAGATCAAATCATCTTCTTCCGGGAACGCCTCATTACTATGGTCTGCATCCATCCAACCGTACCCTAAGGACAACTGATCTTCCAAAGACCTAGCAATTTTGTCTCCCATGTTTTTTGGATTACCAGTCTTTGTATCCTTAGCTTGATTCAATATTTGACCAAGGGTTGCATCAGATTTTTTGCGTCCTAGCTTCTCGTTGAGCTTAACTAAGCTGCCTTCACGCTCAACCAAAAGGCGTAGGTTCTCACGCCTGTTCTGTTTTACATCACGCATGATTCTCTCCTTAGCTTGATAGTGAAATATTAATCTTCACTATTATCAATCATTAGTGTTACACTATCTATTATTTATTAACGTTTCACTATTGCCATGAACGCACTTGATAGTTTTTTACGACAACAGAAAAGAGGTGCTGCCGCTGACTTGGCGCGTCGTATCAACGTTCCTGCTGTGCTTATTTCTCAGTGGCGTCATTCTGTACAGCGTGTTCCGGAAGACAAGTGTTTGATGATCGAAAGCGCAACAGAAGGAAGAGTCAGGTGTGAAGACCTTCGGCCGGACATTCCTTGGTTTGTTATTCGAGGCAAAAAATGAGCTTTTCTGCAATTCGCTGGGCACTCGCACAGGATTCTCTTGATGACCCAAGAGAAGCCCTGCTTCTGGTCGTGCTCGCGGATTACTACAACGACAAAACGTGTCAATGCAATCCGTCCAGAGAAGCACTGATGAAAAAATCCAGGATCGGAAACAGCAACACGCTCACAACAAAATTGATGTCGTTGCAAAAGAAAGGGCTGATTCAGATTTTTTCAAAGGTTGGCAAGAGTAACCAGTACGGATTAAACATCACCACCTTCAATACTGAAGTACCTTCAGAAGTGAAGCACCTTCAGAACTTAAGTACCTTCAATACTGAAGCACCACCTACTTCAGAACTGAAGCACCTACCTACTTCAGAACTGAAGCACGAACCTATTAATGAACCTATTAATGAACCTAATAGTATTTGTGTCCGTAGAGCCGATCCCGGCTCTCCAGACGCACAGAAAGATGCCGTGAATGAAAGTGAGAAATTCAACCTCACAGAACCGACAGAAGAAAAAGAATTAACACCGGAACAGAGAGCCAAACAGGTTGCGAAACGCTGTCCCCAAGAGAAGCTGATTGAGCTTTATCACCAATGCCTTCCGACCTTACCTCCGGTTCGGATATGGATGTCCGCACGCAGGCAGCAGGCTTTATCTGCTCGCTGGAGAGAGATGGCAATAGACCAAGGCTTTCAGTCGGAAGCCGAAGGCCTCGACTTCTTCAAACGCTTTTTTGAATTTGTAGGCAAGTCTCCTTTCCTTATGGGGCAAGTAAAGCAGAAAGAAGGGCGCTCCTGGCGGGCGGACCTTGAGTGGATTGTCCAACAAAAGAACTTCGAGAAGATTTGTGACAGGAGATACCATGACCATTAGAAAGAAAACAAATCTGGACTTTGAAAACGATCAGCTAAGTTCGACACTGTCAAAGCCAAAAGTTTTTGAACAACCCTGCAGGGCCAATGGCTGTCCGTGCACAGTGTTTTGCGGACAGCTGACACAGGGCATCACCGTTTGTGAATTCCACGAAGGCGTTCAAGGTAAATTTTTTCCGACGGTGACGGCTGGGCTTCATCGCTTCCAGGATCTTATTGACCTCGCAGAACGTCTCCTTAGGGACTGGCGGCTGATCGACGATTACAACTCGACATACAACCACCCGCATGTCATCCAAAACCTAACCGAGTATTTCAACGCAATAGGCATTCCGGAACTGGCGCCGAAGACAAATATCCCATGTATTCCTATCGAAGGAAAGCAGCAGTTCCGTGATGAATCGGCCTATGACCTAGGAAACCGGATCAAACGTTGGGTGCGTAACCAAGTAGTCAAGCCCTACATGCTTGAAAACTCGGAAGAAAGCCTGAAGGAGAAAACGGTTGAGCAACTGTCTCCGCTCTCGGCTTATGTGAAACAACTCAAACGCAACGCCATCCAGAAGCAACAGGATGACGAGGCTTACTTTTAGGAGGCAGAGATATGTCTGAAACCGGATGGACTTTGCTGATGATCATGCTGGCGCCGGTCGTGTTTATCAACCTGATTCTCTTCGGGTTACTCGTGAGAGCTGCTTTTCAACTCGACCAGGAGGCAAAACATGAGGTTTGACTTCGCTTACTTTGCCAAGGCTCTTTGCATGATTGGCGGGATTCTCTACTTCCAAGACATCTTTTGGTTTGCCTGGCAAGGCTCAAACATTGATTACAACTTGCCGTTTTTAATCGGTGTAGAGATCGGAGCGGCAATCTGCTCAATCAGGAGGCGTAAATGAGCGGGTGCTGCCTCTACTGCATTCATGCTCAGGCCTTCTGGATAGGACCAGACGGGAAGAAGCATCTGCCTCCAAAACAGTCCTTTGGGGACATGAACATCTACGGCCACCATCCGGATAAAGGTGCCGGCATCGAGTGTTATCCGGTCTCGTTTGCTCGATGCACAGTATTTGAACGAGCGGGAGACGAGCAAATTCAACGCAGGAGAGACTTCTTCTCGCAGTTTGAACGTTGGCCCACCCACGCACAGATCATCGCTCAACGGAACTCTAATGTTCTTGAAACAGCATCAAAGAATTCAACCAAACAACACAAACTCAATCAGGAGGGATAAATGAAAAGGTTTTTACAAGCAAAGGGCAGGCTAAAAGTAGGAGAAATGAACCGGACCGAGGCGGCCTATAGAGACTACTTGGAACAACAGAAAAACGCTGGGTTAATCCTCAAATATTGGTTCGAGCGCTTCACTTGGAAGATTGCTTCAAACCGATGCTCCTACACGCCTGATTTTTTGGTCATGCGTCCGGACAAAACGCTAGAGCTTCATGAGGTTAAGGGATCTCTGAAGATCTTCCAAGAAGATGCAAAAGTGAAATGCAAGGTCTGTGCTGATGAATGCCCGATTCCGCTGTTCATCGTCACGCCGAAACTGAAGAAAGAGGGAGGGGGTTGGAATGTCGAGGCCTATTAGTACAGAGGGAATTATTTTTTGGACTTTAACTATCTATGTCGCGACACTTGCAATCTTATGGGTTGTGCAAGGGATCGAGGATTTTTTGCGGCCTCGCGATAAGCTCCGGAAAAAAGTTAAAACGCTGGTGCTGTCCACCTTTGGCATTGCTTATCTCTACTGCCTGTTTAGCTACGTGAGGACTCTTGGATGACAGAAACAGAACAAAAACTCATTGATGATCTCAGACCTCGTTTGGACAACTGGCGCCGGGCGTATCGTGACCGTGTTGTTAAAAACGTCTCAATTGCCTACGCGGTAGAGAGAGCTCTCGCACTAACGAGAAACAAGACGGATTTTTCAGAGGACTACACAGAAGATGATGGCAATAGCGGTTTAAGAGCCTACGAAATCGACATGAAAGATGCAGACTTCCTCAACCTTGTTTGGCAAAACTTCTCGGCGCCGGGAACCGAAGTTCTCTCCATCGGAACCCATGGTCTGAATGTCCGGACAGCGAAACTGATTGTGCTGCTATACGTGTTTGGCTCCCAGTCTTCGTTGAGCAAGGCAGGTAAGCGAATCTGGAACATCAAACGGAGAAAGCTTGATCGGTGGACTGAAGATGCCTTGATATTTTTCGCTTTTCGAGTTCGATATTTCGAACAAATCAACGAAAGGAAGGTTAAAAATGCGACTTGATTGGAGTCTAATCAGAACGATTCTCGCTCACGTAGAAGCTGAGACGATTAAAGAATTTTTAGAGGATGCGGATAGTATTTCTCAATGGAAAGAGGGCCAGTTGCTTTCTGAACGCTTAGAGTCGAGACAAAATCCGGCTCAAGTGGTTGTCCTGAGACATATCAAGCTTTTAAGCTCGGCCAATTATGTCGAAAACATCGAAATTAAAGAAAGCGCTGACGGGTTCTTTAGTTTTGCGTATGAGGGAGAACCGAGTTTGACCTTTGAAGGGTACTCACTCCTTGAATCTCTTCGCACCGATAATTTCATAGGGAAACTGAAGAAATACGCGAAAGAAAAAGGCGTCCCGTTGACGATTGAAAACGTGATTGAGCTGGCAAAAATTGCATTGCCGGCGTTGATCAAAATGGATTAAAAACGGGTGACCTATAAATCATGAACCTATTTATTTTTTCTCGGAGTATCGCTATACTGACCTCGCTGTTGAATAACAGCGCGGGCTTGGCGGCCCGAACTACTTAGGCGATCAGTCGCCGAGAGGCGTTTTTTTATGGCTGGTTGCAAGGGGATGGCGAAACGCCACCTCCTTTAAAAGTCTCTAATGAGTGAGGCTAAGGGCAGTCGCAAGACTGGCCGTTCCCTAAGTAGCGGTCCGCCAACCCTTAGACCTTGCTCTCCATCTTGGCGGGTGGAAGTAAGGACAACAAACTTACTTAGGAGACTTAAATGTCATTTCAAAATATCTGTGCTCCCGCACCGGTTGTTTCTGTTGTGAACAACACTGTTACAGCTCTTTCAACAGACGTTGCCAAACTCTTCAGCAAACTCCACAAAGATGTCCTCCGATCCATCCGAAGCCTCATAGAACAAGCCCCTTCGCTTAACGAGCGCAATTTTGCGCTGGTTGAAGTCAAGGACGCAAAGGGAGAAAACAGACCTGCCTACAGAATGGACCGAAAAGGTTTTGTTCTTTTAGCGATGGGTTTCACAGGAGAAGTTGCCCTAAAGTTCAAAATTGCTTATATCGACACTTTTGACCGGATGGAAGAACAACTAAGAGCGCAAAAGCAAATCGGCGATACGATCACCAATGCCCAGCAGGTTGCAATCCAACAGGCAGTAGCAAGACGCGCAAAGAAAACGGCTGTGTACTATCAGACGATCTACCGCGCGATCAAGGTACGCTACCAAATCCCACGCTACACGGAACTCAAACAATCGCAGTTTGAAGACTGCCTA
>OGOT01001250.1_pt1 | contig 17152 bp, 16 predicted proteins | sample 1552791 | NCBI WGS metagenome assembly OGOT01 (sample SAMEA2580160, study PRJEB22360) | human gut metagenome | biome: human gut; feature: human-associated habitat; material: faeces | place: Denmark | collected 2008/2010
ACATTGTTGTTTGATTTATATGTTGTGTTCATATTTGTATTATACTATGGTTTATTAGTTAATACAATTACTATTTTGTCCATCTTCAATTACTTGCATAAATTCGATGGACGCGTCTTATATCCCCATAACTGAAGCAAGGGGTTTTACGACGCATTGGATAAAAACAGGCAATGAAATCGCCGCCTGGTTTCAAAACACGCCATATTTCATGAAATGCTTTTTGCTTATCAAGAAATGCATGAAAACCATTCATACTGACAACGGTATCAACAGATTCATTCTCCATTTGCAGGTTTCCCACATCCCCCTGAATACATTTGATATGCGCATGACTACCAAGTCTTTTTCTGGCTTGTTCAAGCATATCCATGCTGTAATCAATACAAGTAATATGTGCATTTTTCAGAGAGCTCCATTTGTTTTCCGTAAATACAGCAGTTCCAACCGGAACATCAAGAAGCTTTCCTGAAAAGTCATCAGGAACATATGATAAAACTTTTCGTGCTATATCATTATCATCCGTGCCACTCCAAAATAACTTAATATACAGTTTGCTGAAAATATTTCTTTGCGTAAGAACATCGTCATATATATTTTTTGATGTTTCATAAGCATTTTGTATTTTGTCTGCCATATTACCTTCCAAATTTAATTTTAATTCTAAAAGCTTAAAACTATCGTTCTCTAATCTTCCTGACATTACGATTCATGATGTGTCTTCCAATATGTCTATAAGCAAATGCTTTAAAGGCTGAAATTTCTTGATGATGTTCCTTCAACAGTTCATCTGGACAATCATAAACACCAAAATCCTGATTGATTCCCTCGCTCTGAATATAAGTATTGTTCCTATCAAACTCAATAATGAGATTTCTGAAATCCTTGACTGCTACTCCATAACCGCAAAATGCACCTGTACATTCCGAATTTTGTTCCTGTAACTTCTTTATGTAGGTTTTATCCAAAATGAAAGCTTCCAGTTCGTACCACTGATTTTCGAAATTAATTTCTACCCAGCTATGGAAAATACTTTTTGGAGCATTACGGTAAACAAACCCGGTCATAGCCCCTTTCTGCAATCTTTTATCAATCGTAAAACCATGTACTCTGCATGGAATATTGCAGGCACGTAAAAGTGCCATAAATAAAGTTCCTTTTGTATTACATTGTCCATAACCATCTGCAAGTACTTTTGAAGCTGAAATTCCGTCATCAATATTATATCCAAATAAAACATCATCTCTTACATAGTTGTAGATTGCCTTAATCCTTTCAAATTCACCCATTTCCTTCCATTTCATATTTTGAATAAGTTTTTGAATTGCCGGATTAGAAAAATCAACCATTCGTGTTTCCCTAAGATACTTATCTTTCATTTCCTATCGCCTTTCCCATAGGTTTTCTCACAACACAATGCATTCGCATACCTTTACGAATTTCAAATTTTTCTACTTTTAATCCTGCTTTTTTGCAACATTTTATGACCACATCTCTTGTTGGCACTTGGACATCTCCATGTCCGCATATATTTGCCAACGGCATTTCCAATGTATTCATTAGCCATACCAATACTTTATTGTCACTGGTCACATCTCTCAGTATCAATCTTCCATTTGGGCGAAGACATCTTTTCACACTGTCAAAAAATGCCTGTGGATCCGGATAATGATGGAAGCTCATAGAACAAATAATTGCATCAAATGAATCCTTTTCAAAAGGAAAGTTCTCACAGTCTCCTACAACAAATGTTGCATTTGGAATATTTTTCTTTTTTGCCTGTTCAATCATAGCAGGAGTCAGATCCAGTCCTGTATAATGCCGGTCTGGATGTTTTTCTGCTAATAAAGAAATCATTGGAGCAGGCCCACAGCCTGCATCTAATAAATCTCTAAATGGCTCCTTCTCTAATTCTTCCAGAATATCCGGATAATCTTTCTTGCACATTTCGTAAATGCCAGCATGGTTACTTTCATATCTTCCTGCTGCTTTTGTAAACTCTTTAATTGACAATTTTTTATATTCTTCATTTTTCATGCTTTTTTCTCCAATCACTGTACCTTTTTCGCCTTGCATCCGCATTTCTTCATTTTTTTCATATAAGCATAAAACTGCTTATGCAATTCCCTCATTTCATCTGGTGCCTTCATAGCATGTTGATACATAAATTTATCTCCAAAACTGCTTCCAAATGTAACTGCCAGCATAATCGTCAGAAATGGCAATGGTAAAAAGCGAAAAATATTCATTTTCCATGGTGACAGTTTACCCTTTTGTTTTCGCAAAAAATTAAAATTTCTTTTCAGCCTTTCTGCTGTTTTCCTCATGATTTTCCATTCTTTTCCCACTTTCTCCGGATCGTCTGATTCATAATACGCATCTGCAATCGGTACCACCATAGCAAGATGACAAAGCTGCCATAGATGCATATCCGTTACTTTCTGGTATGGTATATGAGCATGCCTCAATATCTCTGAAAACTGCTTAGTTCTTTCGGATTTATTTCCTGATATTTCTGCAAATGTTGTCGGCTGAATCAACCTTGGAGTAAGTGCTGCATCAAGGATACCATCATCATTTATACTTCCGCCTGCTCCTGGAAAAGCCGGTAATATTCTTCCTTTTCCGACAATGTCTTCCCATTTATTGTAACTGTCCAGTGAATTTATCATTGTAACAATCGTATTACTTTTATTATTTTTCAATTCAGTAAGTGCTTCATACAGCTGGTTTTCCCGGACAGTAAGCAAGACAAAATCATAAATATCATCGTTTGGTAGTTCTCCAAGAATCCTAATCTCTGCCTTTATTACTTCCTGATTTTTCTTATATTTCAATCCATTATTTCTTAAAGCCTCAAGTCTTTTACCTCTGGCATAAATATTTGTATCATAACCGGCTTCTGCAAATAAAGCCGCATACAAGGATCCAATCACACCAGCACCATAAATCAATATTCTCATAAGAATCATTCCTCTCCTCTTACCCCAGCGCCACATCCAAGATCATCATCAAACTAAATCCAATTGCAAAGAAAAGCGTACCGATATTCGAGTGCTGTCCCTGAGACATTTCCGGAATTAGTTCTTCAACCACGACATATAACATAGCTCCTGCTGCAAAGCTGAGTAAATATGGTAATGCCGGGATTACCAGCTGTGCGACAAGAATCGTCATTACTGCTCCAATCGGTTCAACGACTCCTGAAAGTACACCTCCCAGAAATGCCTTTCTCTTACTTTCCCCCTCTGCCCTAAGCGGCATGGATATAATCGCTCCTTCTGGAAAATTCTGGATAGCAATTCCAAGTGATAAAGCAAGTGCACTTGTTGCTGTAATCTGTGCATTTTCAGCAAGAAATCCTGCATACATTACACCAACTGCCATACCTTCAGGGATATTATGTAATGTAACTGCCAACACCATCATCGTAGTACGGCCAAGTTTGCTTTTCGGTCCCTCTGTCTGATCACTTCCAACATGAAGATGTGGAATCAAATGATCAAGTGCGAGTAAAAACAATATACCAATCCAGAACCCAACAACTGCCGGAACAAACGATAAAGTTCCCATATTCTCAGATTGTTCAATTGCCGGAATCAGAAGACTCCAGATTGAAGCAGCAACCATTATACCTGCTGCAAACCCTGCAAGTGCACGTTGCAGTAACTTGCTAAGTGTTTTTCTCATAAAAAACACGCATGCTGCACCTAGCGTTGTTCCAACAAATGGAATCAGTATACCTTCAAAAACATTCATTAGCATTATGTATTCCTTTCTGTATAGTCAAAAGTACTTTCACATCGTTCTGTTGTTAGTTTTAACTAACTGTTATGTATAAAAGAAACCGTGCAAAAAGCAAACTGTAATTTCACGCGGTTTTCCTTATGTTTAAGTATATCACTTACGAAATCATATAACAATATAATTCTTTTAACAATTTACAAGAGAAAGATCATCCATGTATGCACGATCTGCAAAAATCTCAGATGCTGTGCGAAGTCCCTTGCTCTCAGCGATATCACCAAGAACTGCTCCTGCACAGTAATAAACGATCAGATCTTTGTCATACTCGCAGACTGCCTCACAGATCGCTGTGGAAATATCCTCGTCATACTGGCAGGCATTCCCCATTGCTCCATGAGGAGCGACATGCTGAAGCTTCATTCCGTAGCTCTTGGTAAATGCAGCCAGTGCTCCAATCTGGTATCTGACGTAATTCTTAACTTCATCATGAGAGAGAACCATCTTTCTTCGTCCAAAGCCAAGAAGATCCGGATATCCAGGATGGGCTCCAACCATAACGCCACGTTCCTTTGCCATGCGGACTACCTTATCCATTACCATCGGATCGCCTGCATGCTAGCCACATGCTACATTTGCTGTTGTGACATATTTGATGATCTCTTCATCGTCGCCAAGCTTATATGCATCAAAGCTCTCACCCATGTCACTGTTTAAGTCGATACTGTACATGTTGCTACCTTCCTTTCTTTACTTGTTGAAAGTATAACATGTCAAATAAAAATAATAAAATAAATTATTTTTTCAGAATATATTAACGTTTTCTATATTTCTTTTGCAATAAATTTCACTTTTCTTTGATCCGTTTTTTGAAAAGCTGTTGACAAAGATTTTAATATATGATTAAATAGTCATATGAACATTAATTCATATATTCATATAAAAAAACAAACGAATCAGCAAGGAGAGTTCATATGGAAGACAAATTAAAGAAAGATTCCATGGAGTCCGCAGATTCCTGCGGCTGCGGTCACGAGCATGCGCATCACAGCCATGATGAGCATGAACATGAGCATCATCACCACCCTGAGCACTGCGGCTGTGGTTGCGAGGATCACGAGCACGAACATCATGCACATGAGCATCATCATCACCATGACGAGCACTGCGGCTGTGGTTGTGAGGATCATAAACATGAACATCATGCACACGAGCACCTTCACCACCATGACGAGCACTGCGGCTGTGGCTGCGAGGATCCCGAACACGAACATCATGCACACGAGCACCTTCACCACCATGGCGAGCACTGCGGCTGTGGCTGCGAGGATCATAAACATGAACATCATGAACACGAGCATCATCATCACCATGACGAGCACTGCGGCTGTGGTTGCGAGGATCACGAGCACGAACATCATGAACATGAGCACCTTCACCACCATGACGAACACTGCGGCTGTGGTTGTGAAGATCATAAACATGAACATCATGAACACGAGCACCTGCACCACCATGACGAGCACTGTGGTTGTGGCTGCGGAGATCATGACCACCATGACCACTCCCACAATGCTCTCACCGCAAAGCGTGTCTACATTCTGGAGAACCTCGGCTGCGCTCACTGTGCTTCCAAAATGGAGGAACGGATCCAGGCTCTTGAAGGCGTCGAAAGCGCTACCATTACTTTTGCAACAAAACAGCTTCGCTTAGGGGCTGCAGATCCAGACGCTCTGCTTCCGCAGATCCGCAAGATCTGCACATCCATTGAGTCTGAAGTTAAAGTTGTTCCGAGAAATCCAGCTCCGGTAGCTTCCACTGACACAACAACTAAGACCTATCTTCTGGAGAATCTAGGCTGCGCTCACTGCGCTTCCAAAATGGAGGAACAAATTGCAAACCTTGAAGGCATTTCCGAAGCAACCATCACTTTTGCAACAAAACAGCTTCGCTTAACTGCAAAGAATCCGGATCGATACCTGGATCAGATCCGTAAGATCTGTACATCCATTGAATCCGAAGTTCTTGTAAAAGAAAAGGATCCGAAGCCAAAGGCTCAGTCCCCAAAAACAGCGACTCACCCAACCGCTTCCAAGAAGAAATTTTTCTCCAAGGAAAACATAGATATCATCTGCATTATCATCGGTGCAGTACTCTTCGTTGCCGGAGAGATCATGGAACACAAAGGCTTTGGTACCAGTGCCACTCTTCCTGTATTTGTGATCGCATACCTGGCGCTTGGGGGTGTTATCGTTGTAAAAGCTGCCAAAAACATCTCTCACGGACAGATTTTTGACGAAAACTTTCTCATGAGCATTGCAACACTTGCCGCTTTTGCCATCAATGATTCTGCTGAGGCCGTAGGCGTTATGCTCTTTTACCGCATCGGCGAGCTTTTTGAGGAAAAAGCCGTTGAACGAAGCCGCGGGCAGATCATGGATGCCGTAGACCTTCGTCCGGAAGTTGTAAACCTGGTCACAGGCGATGATATCCAGGTAATTCCCTCTGAAGAGGCTCAGATCGGAGACATTCTTCTGGTCCGTCCCGGAGACCGCATCCCTCTTGATGGTATCGTAATTGAGGGAAACAGCCGTATCGACACTTCTCCGATCACAGGAGAGCCTGTACCGGTTGCTGTAAATGAAGGTGATGAGATCACTTCTGGTTGCGTCAACACTTCCGGCCAGCTTAAGATCCGCGTGGAAAAACCTCTGGAAGAATCCATGGTCACTCGTATTCTGGATTCCGTAGAAAACGCGGCAGCAAGCAAACCGAAGATCGACCGCTTTATCACACGTTTTGCCAGGGTTTATACTCCTTGTGTTGTAGGAATCGCAGTGGCAACTGCCATACTCCCATCCCTTGTTACCGGAAACTGGCATTACTGGATCTACACAGCCATTACTTTCCTGGTAATGAGCTGCCCTTGTGCTCTTGTACTTAGTATCCCGCTGGCCTTCTTCTCTGGGATTGGTGCCGGTTCCAAAAAGGGTATCCTTTTCAAGGGTGGCCTTTCCATCGAAGGATTAAGTAAGCTCGGCGCTGTGATCATGGATAAGACCGGTACTATCACAGAGGGTAACTTCCAGCTTCAGAAGGTTGTTGCCACCGGTAAATACACGGAAAATGAACTCCTTTCCATGTGTGCAGGCTGTGAACAGAACTCCACACATCCTATTGCAAACAGCATCGTTGCTGCCGCAAAGGAACGTGAGATCCAATTTGAAAAACCGATCTCCCTGGAAGAAATTTCCGGTCACGGGATCGTTGCGGAAATGCCGGAGGGAAAAGTTCTCTGCGGAAATCGCAAGCTGATGGATAAATTCGGAGTTACAATCGGAGAATTAAAGGAAGCCGCTTACGGCTCTGAAGTATTTATGGCAGTAAACGGAACCTTCACAGGATATATGCTGATCTCCGATACCATCAAACCTGACGCAAAGGAAGCCATTGCTTCTCTGAAAAAGCTTGGTCTCCACACCGTTATGCTCACTGGAGACTCCGAAGACAGTGCACAGGCTGTAGGAAAAGATGCCGGGATCGATGAGATCTATGCAAAGCTTCTTCCGGAGGATAAGCTCAATGCCCTGAAAAAGGTCCGCCAGGCACATGGAACGGTTATGTTTGTCGGTGACGGTATCAACGACGCTCCTGTTCTTGCAGGTGCTGATGTAGGTGCTGCTATGGGAAGCGGTGCAGATGCTGCCATTGAAGCCGCAGATGCCGTATTTATGAATTCCAATGTAGATGCGATCCCTCAGTCTATCGCCATTGCACGAAGCACAAACCGTATTGCATGGCAGAACGTAATATTTGCCCTGGTGATCAAGATCGCAGTTATGATCCTTGGTCTTGCCGGACATGCCAACATGTGGATGGCCGTATTTGCAGACACTGGCGTTGCCATGATCTGCGTGCTGAATTCCATTCGTATCCTGTATAAAAAATAAGATCCGTTCTGCAGGGCAGATATCCTGCAGCGGATCCCTGTGCATCCATACAACTCCCCAGTGATGCAGAAAAGAATTTGACCGGTGCGTTTTTTTCAGCTACAATAGAAGTTAACAGTTTGGAGGATACGCAAATGAAGAAAACACATATAGATTACCCGATCAATGATGATACACTGTACCGGCTTGCCGACCTGTTCAAGGTTTTCGGTGATCCTACCAGGATCCGTATCCTGTACGTACTTTCTGTGGAAGAACTCTGTGTTCAGGATATTGCCGATCGTCTTTCCATGACCCAGAGTGCCATTTCCCATCAGCTCCGGATACTGAAGCAGATGTCACTGGTCAAATTTCGAAGAGATGGAAAAACCATTTACTACTCCCTGGCAGACAGCCATGTGGCAACCATCATGAATCAGGGTCTGGAACACGTTACAGAAGAATAACGCATAAAACACAATGCAAAAAGCCAATCTGCTTCCTAATGGAAGAACAGATTGGCTTTTTTTCTCTGCCTTACTCGTGCATCATTTGTATTTATCCCTCACCCTGTGGTGAAGCACCATCGCTCCGTATGCAGGCATCTTCACCTGAAGAATCCCTGCATCTGCAATATATTCTTCCGGCATTTCCGTATAACCCTCTCCGGAAGAAAGCATCAGGCGCTGAAAAGCCGTTGCTTCTTTCCGGCTTACACCAGTTTTCCAGGCTGTTACCCTTATGTCTCTCTCCTGATCCTGATTATTAAGGATCACTATGATCTGTTCAGAATCAGAAAAACGACCATAGCTCAAGCCCTGATGATCGTTCCACAGAAATTCTAGGGAACCCTTTGCAAGAATCGGATATGCCTTGTGTATGCAGATCATACGTTTATGAAAGTCCAGCATCTCCTGGTCTTCTTTTCCCCAGGGATAAGTTCTGCGGTTATCCGGATCTGTAAAGCCGCAGACGCCGGCCTCATCCCCGTAATATACCGTAGGCGAACCAGGCCACGTCATCTGGATCACAACAGCCTCTCTCATGATAGCAGGATTGATGCCTGCAGATGCTGCCTCTGCGCCTGCGTAGGAAAGCCTTCCTACTCTGTGATTGGTCCTTGTCAAAAATCTGGAATGGTCATGGTTTGAAAGCTCATTCATGGCTCCATAAAGCGCTCCCATATGCAAAGACTGCATATGATGCTTCATCGCCCCGATAAAGGCCTCACTGTTGCCATAAAGGTCCTCCCGGTACTCATCACTGTGCTTCTCCATTCCGGTCAGGAACCAGGTTACAGGCTCCATAAAAGCGTCATAGTTCATAACCGTATCCCACTCATCGCCGCGAAGCCAGCTTTCCGGATTTCCGTAGTGTTCTGCAAGGATCACTGCATCAGGATTGGCTTCTTTTACTGTCCTCCGGAACTCTTTCCAGAAGTGATGGTTAAAATCATTGCTGTGGCCCAAATCTGCAGCTACATCCAGTCTCCAGCCGTCTACGTTATACGGCGGCGAAACCCATTTTCTGCCCACATCAAGGATCGTCCGGCAAAGCTCCTCAGATTCTTCGTAGTTCAGCTTTGGCAGGGTATCATGCCCCCACCATCCGTCATAGGTGCGGTTGTAAGGCCATGCTTTATCACTGTTGTCATGAAAATGGAAAAAGCTGTGATAAGGGCTGTCCTTGGAAATATAGGCCCCTGGCTCATAATCACCGGAACGCTCATAGATCTGCTCTGCATCCAGCCATTTATTAAAGGATCCGCAATGGTTAAATACCCCATCCAGGATCACTTTCATCCCTCTTCTGTGAATTTCCTCCACAAGCTCCTGAAAAAGCTTATTACTGGCCTCCAAATTCCGTTTATCGGTCACACGGCGGATATATTTAAGGGCATGACTGTTGTCACTGTCTCCGGGACTTAACAGACCATCACAGTCCTCTACGATCCTTCCGATATGCGGATCGATATGATCGTAATCCTGACAGTCATACTTATGGTTGCTGGGAGAGACAAAGACCGGATTCAGATAGATCACATCTACTCCAAGCTCCTGAAGATAATCCAGCTTATCCATAACTCCCTGAAGATCGCCGCCATAAAATTCCCGGACACCCATCACAGCCGGAACCTTTTCCCAGTTATCCACTTTTACGGAAGTGTCCCCGATATAGAAATATTCCCCTGTTTCCACATCATTGGAAGGATCTCCGTTACAGAAACGATCCACATAAATCTGATACATCACAGCACCCTTCAGCCACTCAGGCACATGATATCCGGGATAGATCTCAAATTCTGTCCTTTCCTCATGTCTGGTGCTTACACCATTTGTATCATAATAACAGGTAACAAGTCCTGAATGGATCTCAAAGTAATATCGTACAAGATCTTTTCCCATTACGATCTGTGCAGTATAATAATCAAAGCTTCCGGAAGTTTTTTCCCGCTTCATTTCCAGATATTCTCCGTCATGCACAAGACAGATGTTGTCCACGTTATTTCTCTGGGTACGAAAACGGATCGTAACTGTATCACCTTCCCGTGGCTCCACAGGTGTACGGTAATATTCCGTCCCGTCACTGAACATTGCGTCTTTATTTAATACCGGACTCATATTGAGTATATACCGCATCTTCTTTGCAGTCTCCATGCTTTCATATAACATTCTATCTTCCTCATTCCGTTTTTAGTACCATGTTTTAAATATATTATCTTAATTTTTTCCATCCCGCAAGCATATATATCTGTTTTCTCCGTAATTCGTCTTTTATTTTTGGACAGTAAAAAAGACAGCTGGTTAGGCTGCCTTTTTTGGAGAAGGTATTTCTTCTTATGGGGTGTAGCAAAAACTATATAATGTATTGGGGGGTTTTTACGGTATTTATAGTACCATGTGTCCACCAAAAAGTGTGCACAAAGTTCACAAAATTCAATATATTTTTTTGTGCATTTTATTCGTTTGTTTTTGCAACCTCTTCTTTTTCTGTTGTAAAAAGTGCTTCAAACTCTTCACGATGTATCTTTTCCTTCTCGAGAAGAAGGGCCGCACAGCTGTGAAGAACGCCGATATTCTCACGGATGATGCTCTCTGCATTCTCATGGCACTCACGGATGATACGGGAAATCTCCCCATCGATCTCTCTTGCCACTTCCTCACTGTAGCCTCTGGTATGTGCCAGATCACGGCCGATAAATACCTCATCGTCATCGTTGCCGTAAGCGATCAGACCGATTTTTTCAGACATACCGTATTTCATTACCATAGAGCGTGCAGTCTCTGTGGCACGTTTGATATCATTGGAAGCACCGGTGGTGATATCTCCGAAGATGATCTCCTCAGCCACACGTCCGCCAAGAAGCGTGGTGATATCCTCCAGCATTTTGTTCTTTGTATTAAACATCTCATCATTATCCGGCAGCGGCATGGTGTAGCCAGCAGCTCCCATTCCCGTAGGGATAATGGAAATGGTGTATACCGGATCCATATGAGGAAGTACATGGAACAGGATCGCATGGCCTGCTTCATGATAAGCTGTGATCTTTTTCTCTTTATCAGAGATGACCTTGCTCTTCTTTTCTGCACCGATCCCGACCTTAATGAATGCTTTCTTGATATCCTTCTGCATGATATAAGGACGGCCCTCTTTTGCAGCATCAATGGCAGCTTCGTTAAGAAGGTTCTCCAGATCTGCGCCTGTAAATCCTGCGGTTGTCTGGGCAATCTGGCGAAGATCCACATCATCTCCCAGCGGTTTGTCCTTGGCATGGACCATAAGGATCTCTTCTCTGCCCTTGACATCCGGGCGTCCCACACCGACTTTACGGTCAAATCGTCCCGGACGGAGGATCGCAGGATCCAGAATATCCACACGGTTGGTCGCTGCCATTACGATGATTCCTTCATTTACTCCAAAACCATCCATCTCTACAAGAAGCTGGTTCAACGTCTGCTCTCTCTCATCGTGGCCGCCGCCCATACCGGTTCCTCTCTGACGGGCTACCGCATCGATCTCATCAATAAAGATGATACACGGTGCATGATGCTTGCCCTCTTCAAAAAGATCTCGTACACGGGAAGCACCGACACCAACAAACATCTCCACGAAATCGGATCCGGAAATGGAGAAAAACGGAACTCCGGCCTCTCCTGCAACTGCCTTCGCGAGAAGAGTTTTACCTGTTCCTGGAGGGCCCACAAGGATCACGCCTTTCGGGATCCTGGCACCTACCTTGGTATACTTCTGTGGGGATTTCAGGAAATCCACCACTTCCTCCAGATCCTCCTTCTCCTCCTGAAGACCTGCAACATCCTTTAACGTTACTTTCTTATCATCAGGGGACGACATCCTGGCTCTGCTTTTTCCGAAGTTCATCATCTTCGCATTGCTTCCGCCGCCTCCGGACATCTGCCGGTTCATCATCATAAAGAAAAAGATAAGGATCGCGCCGGTAAGCACTACCGGAAGTACTGTTCCGATCATGGAGCTGTCCTTGGGTACATTGCGGATCGTCGGATCGATATCATGTTCTTCAAGAAGCGCCTCCGCTTCCTTTACATCGGTTACGTAGACTGTCTTCTGACCGTCTGAAACAATGTTTGCTGTTACATAACCGGTGGGCACTTCTCTGTTCTGATGGATCACCGCATCCGTCACTTTGTCTTCTTCCAGAGCCTTTTCCAGCTGGCCCATTGTGTAGCTGCCCTGGGTAGATACCTGGTCATTGAGATACAGATATCCTGCGATCAGTGCCACAATAAGCAGAAGGTACAGGCCTATCTTACCTGAATGCTTGCTCACTTGGTTAAATCTCCTTTCAGTCCTGAAGCTCCACTACTCCGATGTAAGGAAGGTTTCTGTATTTCTGGGCATAATCAAGTCCGTATCCTACTACAAACTCGTCCGGAATATTGAAGCAACAGTAATCTACCTCTACATCTGTCACACGTCTCTCCGGTTTGTCAAGAAGTGTACAGAGTCTGATGCTTGCCGGATGTCTGCCCTTCAGGATACGCAGCAGATAGCTTAAGGTTCTGCCTGAATCAATGATATCCTCTACGATCAGAACATCTTTCCCGTCCAGTGGCTGATCCAGATCCTTGACGATCTTTACAACACCGCTGGATTTCGTATCATCACCGTAACTGGACACAGACATGAAATCCAGTGTTACCGGGCGTGTGATCCTCTTGGCAAGCTCACACATAAAGAAAACGCCGCCTTTCAGAACGCAGATCATGTGTACATCTTTTCCGTCATAATCCTTGTTGATCATATCTGCAACTTCCTGGATACGGGCATCTACCTCTTCTTCACTGAGTAAAACCCTGATTTTTTCGCTCATGCTAAAGCTCCTCCTTGGTAATGTAATTCTAACACTCTCCCTGTAGTGGAAGTGATCTTATACTTCTCGTTCATCCGTCCTCCCGGGATCCAGAGTATCTCAGATCCTACCGCAACAACCGGAAGCCTGTCTCTCATCTCCGCCGGAATCTTCTCATCAATAAAGATCCGGTTCAGCTTCTTTCTTCCGCCTTCACTGTTTACAGTAAGATAATCTCCCTGTCTTCTGGTCCGAACGCATGGACTATTTTTTATTTTATCATAATCAAACCATTTCGTATACTTTTTTTCTTCAATCTTCTGTTTCTTATAAGAAAAAATTTTCGACTCAAAAACTCCGAAAGGACTTTCCAGAATTCCAGGTACCGGAAGCTCCATAGACATTTCTCTGAGACCTGCCGATACTTTTTTTTCAGTGGAAGCAGCGTTCTCTCTGTCTGATGCAGAGTTCTTTTTCAGACATACCCCTCCGTACTGTCGTATTACCCGCAGCGATTCCGGAAGGTTGATATAACGACCGTTTTCTTTTTTTTGAAGCGAAAGAACCTGGTCCACATGAAGAGATGTAAAGTCCTTACGTTTTCCTGACAGTATCTCAAACGCCTCCATCACCGCATATTCCTGAAGGATAGGATCCTGTGCAAAAAATTTTTCATCCAGAAGATAGCCATTTTCTTTCCGGCAGCCTGCCAGAAGCTCCCTTCCCTTTTTCTGAAGATACGAATCTGCCTCTGCCAGAACCCGTGCGGTTTCTGCCATATGCTCCACCGCTTTTGCATTGATCTTCTGTTCCATAGCCGGAAGAATATGGTTACGGATCCGGTTTCTTGTATAGTCATCTGAAAGATTGCTGCTGTCTGTGATATAGGAAATACCTCTCTCTTTCAGATAATTGACGATCTCCTTCCGTTCTAAACACAAAACCGGCCGGATGATCTCACCATTTACCGCCTGTATCCCGGAAAGTCCCCGGATACCGGTTCCCCTTGCCAGATGATGCAGCATAGTCTCTGCCAGATCGTTGCGATTATGTGCCAGCGCAACCCGGAACTGTCCGTTCTTTTTTGACTGTTCTCCGGAAAAACCAAGTCTCTTTTTTTCCTCCTGAAACGCCTGTTTTCGCACGATCCTTCCGGTTTCTTCTTCTCCCAGCTTCCACTTTCCGGAAAGCTCCGGAACCGGATAATGCCTGGACCGGAAAGGGATTCCCCAATCCCGGCAGATTTTTTCCACAAACTGCTCATCCCTGTCCGCCTCCTGGCCCCGGATTCCATGATGGACATGAACCACTTCCATGGAAAAACCGATCTCTTTCTGAAGACTTTTCAAAATATGAAGCATTGCTATGGAATCCGCCCCTCCGGAAACCCCTGCCACAACCATATCCTCTGCTTTCAGCATCCGATTGTCTCTGATATATTTTCTTACACGTGTGATCATTTTTTCTCCTGTAACCAAAAATACTCTATTTTTTCCACAATCCTGCCACAACTACTGTCATATCATCCCTGGCATGATAATCACTGTATCCCAGGACCCTTTCCAGTATTCCCCGTCCCATCTCCCTGGGCTCTTTTTCCCGGACATCCATAATGATCTCCTTCATGGTTTCCTCTTCCCGTTCTGTAGGAAGCGCATCCAGAACTCCATCTGTCATCATGATCAGATAATCTCCATGATAAAGCTTCCTTGAGGCAGTATCAAAATCCAGCTGCTGGACCAAGCCTGCTGCAAGATTTTCCGAAGCAATGGATTCCACCCAGTGATCTCTTTTAATAAATGTGGAAGACGCCCCTGCTTTCAGAAAATCACAGATCCCGGTATAAAGATCCACCGCACAGATATCAACAGTAGAAAACATCCCTTCCCGTCCTTTCAATAGCAGTGCGGAATTCACCATTCTGGCAGCTGTCTCCTGAGAAAAGCCGGATTCCAGAAACTGTTCCAGAAGTTCTACCACGATCTCGCTTTCTTTAAACGCTTCTATTCCGGAACCCATCCCATCAGACAGACAGAGAAAAAACCTGCCATCCTCTTCCTGACGACAGATATAATTGTCTCCGGAAACCTTTTCCGCTTCTCTTGTAAGCCGCGCTACTCCGTAAAGCATCTGATAACTGACATCCTCCACAAAATGGACCATACGAAAATCTCCATTTACAATACTGCGGCTGTCGGCGTCCGGCGTCATGGAGCTTCCGCAGATCCTGGACAGGATCTGTGCGATCTCTGTCATGGAAACACACTGTCCGCTCCTGGCTCTCAGATTCAGAAATATCTGCCGTCTTCCTTCGATCTTATCCATGACCCAGACATTCTTTACAAGTACATGCTTTTTACGAAGAGCCTTTTTCAGATCTTCCTGAAACTGCGGATCTGCCGGTATGATATCATACAGCTCTTCTGCCATATGATCCATGATCCTCGAAATTTCCGTCAGCTGCTGTGCAACTGCAAGCCGGCTTTCGATCATCCGGTTATCCCACACGAGATTCTGCCTTTCTTCACGAAATCCCTCATTCAGGACCTGAAAATACTGGGCGGAACGGCCACATGCTCCCATCCATTCACTGCGTGCTCTCTGGATACTCTCTTCATTGCCTTCCTCCATGGTACGGATCATATTCTCACTGCCCCGCATGGTTTCCCCGGCACGCTCTCCCCAGCAGATCTCTCTCTGATAACATCTGGAACATACAGCCGCACTGGTGTCCGATATGATACGGTTCAGCTGTCCTCCGCTCAAAAATTCCTTACGGTAAGGCATTCCGTAGAATGTATCCGCAAGCTTCCGGAAGGATGCTGCATACCGTTCCACTTTTTCCTTCTGGGGATGGCTTTCACAAAGCGGCAGCATTTCTTCTTTTTCCTTCGTTTTTCCCGAAAAGACAGTTTTTGCCATGTCCCGGAGTATCAGCAGTATGCTGACTACGAGCATGGCAATGATCCATTCCTGCATATTTTCCCCTCCCCTTATAACCTTCACTGACTGAACATTATAAAGGAAGATCCCTGAAATATCTGTCAAAGCCGCACGAAAATGTCAAAAAAAATTTCGTCGAAACCTTTGATTTTCAGCTATTTTTCTTCCTGAAACACGATCTCGTTGTCTTTCACAAGTCCCAGCTTCTCACGAGCCGCCTCTTCCACATATTCGTCGGTCTTCATATGTTCTTTCTCTGCTTCGATCTCCTTGGTACGTTCCTTCTCACTTTCAATGGACTTCTCCAGTGCTGTAGCTTTGGAATCATAATAATCCCTGCGCCGTTCCAGAGTCTTACTCTGCAGCATAAGGCTTCCCAGCAACACCAGTGCGATCACCATGATCCCCGCCATGCCAAGATAATTATATCCGATCCGTTTTTTTTCTTTTCCATTTTTTGGATTTTTCAATCTGCTGCTCCTTTTTTACACAATCTGATCTCTTTACCTTTTCCGAGCTTATACATCCAAATTTTACAACTTCTTCAAAAAAATATCAACCGGTTTGCTGTCATTTTAGCTTTAATGGAACAGTCTTTTTAAAAGGGATCCTTCTTTTTTGTCCTTTTTCCTGCCAAGATAGGTAAGACTGTCGATTTTTCCCTCCAAGCTAAGCTGCCCGCTTTTCAGATCAAGATGTTTTACATGAAGTCCTTCGCCTTTTATGGATAACTTTCCTTCCTCTGTATGCAGCAGTATTTCTTTTTCATCGAAAGAGATCACCTCCCGGATTCCCGTTATGGTGCCGCCTTTCTGCCGCTCCAGCATCAGACTGTGAAATGCTGCCGGTTTCTTCTCGTCCAATCCATACCTCCCTGGGGATAATTTCTCTTTTATTTTATGAAAAATCCATCCGGAATAGACCATCACGCCCAAACGGCAGCTGTCCCTGCATCAGATATAGCGGAACATGCTTTCCACCTCATCCTTTTTTACCGTTTCCTTAACTTCCAGGACTTCAACCTTTACATTACGGCTTCCAAACTGGATCTCCACAGTGTCACCGGTCTTTACCTGTACAGAAGCCTTGGCCGGCTTGTCATTGACCAGAACTCTTCCTGCATCGCAGGCTTCATTTGCCACCGTACGGCGTTTGATCAGTCTGGATACTTTTAAAAACTTGTCTAAACGCATGATTATGTCTCCTT
>OGOT01001258.1_pt1 | contig 16983 bp, 17 predicted proteins | sample 1552791 | NCBI WGS metagenome assembly OGOT01 (sample SAMEA2580160, study PRJEB22360) | human gut metagenome | biome: human gut; feature: human-associated habitat; material: faeces | place: Denmark | collected 2008/2010
ATTTGGAAACCTACCATAGAAATATGATAAGGCGCTGGGTGCTTAGCCTACACAAGACGGTCCGAAAATATTTTGGCGAGGCGATTGTAGTCACCCAGGAGCTGGACGACATCGTGTCAAGCAGCATCATCAAGGACACCATCATCAACAATGCCGACTGCAAAATCCTGCTGGACCAACGAAAATATGTAAACAAGTTTGATTCCGTCCAATCGCTGCTCGGCCTGACCGACAAGGAGAAGGGACAGATACTGTCGATCAACCAGGCCAACGATGCCACCAGGCACTACAAAGAGGTATGGATCGGCCTGGGCGGTGTGCGTTCCGCCGTCTATGCCACGGAGACCTCACTGGAGGAATATCTCTGTTATACCACGGAGGAGTCCGAGAAGCTGGAAGTGATGGAGCGTACCCATGAGTTGGGAGGCAATATGGAGCTGGCCATCCGACAACTCGCCAGGGAAAAACGAAATAAAAAATAATACTAAAAAACGAATTATGATAAAGCGAATCTTTTTATGCCTGGCACTCCTGCTTGCGGGGCTCAAGGCCGACGCACAATGGGTGGTCAGTGATCCGGGAAACCTGGTACAGGGTATTGTCAACAGTGTCAATGAGATGGTGGAAACATCGGAAACGGCGCATAATGCACTTTCCACCTGGAAGGAGACCTCCAAGATTTTCGAACAGGGAAGAGAGTATTACGAGAAGCTGCGCAAGGTGAACGATCTGATCAGCGGCAGCGAGAAGGTCAAGGAATCGGTGCTCATGCTCGGTGACATCTCGGAGATCTATGTGAGGAATTACGGCAAAATGTTGACCGACAAGAATTACAGCCGGCAGGAGCTTGACGCGATAGCCGCAGGTTATAACAGCATCATGAAAAAAAGCAGCCGGAGCATCTCTGAACTGAAGAATATCATCAATCCTACCGGCATGTCCATGAATGACAAGGAGCGCATCGACCTGGTGAACAGGGTCTATAGGGAAATGGCACATTACAAGGAGCTGGCGAATTATTATACCCGCAAAAACCTCCATGTCTCCTACCTGCGTGCCAAAGCGAGGAACGAGCAGCAACAGGTATTTGACCTATATGGCAGGGAGGAACGTTACTGGTAACCATTAAATATCCGGAATTATGTTATTATTATCCATATCATTTGACAATATGCATCAGATTCTCCGTAATCTGTATGACACGATGATCGACCTCTGCCGCCCGATGATGGATCTGGGCATGGCGGTGGCAGCCCTGGGAGCGCTCTTCTACATAGCTTACCGGGTCTGGCAGTCGCTGGCCCGTACCGAATCCATTGATGTCTTTTCCATGCTCCGCCCCTTCGTGCTGGGCATCTGCATCCTCTTTTTTGATATCATCGTTTTGGGAAGCCTGAACGGTATCCTGAGTCCTATTGTACAGGGAACCGGCACGATGCTGCATGACCAGACCTTCGACCTGCAGAAATACCAGGAGGAAAAGGACGAACTGCGTGCGGACATGCTGGCCAAGACTACAATGACCGGGCAGGTATTCGCCTCCAACGAGGAGCTGGACAGGGAACTGGAGAGCATGGGGTGGACAGAACAGGAGCACACAACGCTTCAAAAGATGTACGAGGTTTCCTATTCCTTCTCTCTGCAGGGAATTACCCAGATGATCATGCGCAAGCTACTGGAGATACTATTCCAGTCCGCATCGCTGGTCATCGATACCATCCGCACCTTTTTCTTGATAGTGCTGAGCATCCTGGGACCGCTGGCCTTCGCACTTTCTATTTTTGACGGTTTCCAGAACACGCTCATCCAGTGGCTGGCACGTTATATCAGCGTCTATCTCTGGCTGCCGGTGGCAGACCTGTTCGGTGCGATGCTCGCCAAGATACAGACACTGATCCTTCAGGAAGAGATGGAGCTCATGAGTAACCCGATGAATATCATCGATGTGGACGGTTCCTCGGCCATCTACCTGATATTCATGATTATCGGTCTGGTGGGGTATTTCTGCGTACCGACCGTATCGAACTGGATCGTCCAGGCCGGTGGTATGAGTTCCTATAACCGCAACGTGAACAATACGGCATCCAAGGTGACAAATGTGGCCGGAGCGGCAGCCGGAGCCTCTACCGGAAACGTGGCCGGAGTTTTATTGAAAAAGTAACCCTATAAAAATAAAGAAATGCAATTATGGAATTCAAGAGTTTAAGGAACATCGAGTCCTCTTTCAGACAGATCCGTCTGTTCACGCTTATTTTTCTTGCCGTCTGCATGATACTAACAGTATGCTCCATCTGAAAGTCCTACAGCTTCGCCCAGGAGCAACGTCAAAAAATTTATGTATTGGACCAGGGCAAATCACTTATCATGGCGCTCTCGCAGGATGCGTCCACGAACCGTCCGGTCGAAGGGAGAGAGCATCTCAGGCGGTTGCATGAGCTCTTCTTCACGCTGGCTCCCGACAAGGACGCCATCGAGTCCAATATAAACCGTGCCATGTATCTGGCGGACAAGAGCCTGTACGCTTACTATCGGAACTGGAACGAGAAGGGATATTACAACCAGGTCATATCCGCCAATATCAACCAGACAGTCCTGATTGACAGTATCCGGTGTGATTTTGAAAGTTATCCTTACCGGGCGATGACCTATGCTCGGCAGATGATAATCCGCAAAAGCAATATTACGGAACGCTCACTCGTCACCCGGTGCCGGCTGTTGAATACCGTCCGCTCGGACAATAATCCACAGGGATTCATGGCGGAGCAGTTCGAGATACTGGAGAACCGTGATATACGGGTAATGGAAAGATAAACGGACAGATCGTATGAAAGAGAAGATAACAGGAAACAGAAATGTATGGAAATCCCGGCTGCATGCCTACTGCGACGGGATGTCCGAAAGAAAAAAAAGGTTGGTGCTCATCATTATGCTGGTAATCGGCATGGTTTCTGCCGGATTTACGCTGTACAGGTGTTACAGCCGTCTGTCCGGTAACGATGCGCCGCTTCACGGGAGAGAAATCCCCATGTTCCATTCAAAAAAATAACAATTATGAAAGAAAATAAGGAAGAATGGCCTGTGGAAACGACAGGCAGTGTGCCGGATACCGCCAGGGAGGAAAAGACGACGGATGCGGACAAGAAGAAAGAGAAGGAGCCCTTGAGTGAGGAAGACAGAATACGACACAGGAAAATAGTGGTCATACCGGTGTTCATCCTGCTGTTCCTGGCGGTTATGTACCTGATATTTGTTCCGACCGGCAATGACAGCAGTCCTGACAACCGGCGTGACGGCTTCAATATCAATGTGCCGGAACCGGAAAACATGGCACTGGTAGCAGACAAGAAGGATGCCTATGAGAAGGAGCAGATACGCCTGGAGGAGGACAAACGGCAGAATTCGCTGCGCAGACTCTCAGAGAACCTGCTTGGCAAATCAGCGGGGGATACACCGAAGGCCGCTTCCCCGATGGAGGAGTCGGTGGAAATCTATGAGGGATTGGAGCAGCAGCTGGACCAATTTTACGGGTCACCGGAGAACGTGCCGGAGAAGGATTTGAAAGAGAAAGTGGACGAGCTTTCCTCACGTCTGGCCGAGAACGAGACCCTCCGGCAACGGATGGAGGACCGGGAGAAAATGATGGAGAACTCCTACAGGATGGCGGCCAAATACTTGAACCCGAACGGTACAACGGATCATTCTGGCCGGACGGAAGAGACGGATACCCATGCGCTTCCGGTCAGTAAAAATGAGGTTTCAGCTACCTCCGGACTTTCCGGCGGTTTATCCGATTCTGTCTTCCTTGTATCACTGGCCGTACCAAGAAACTATGGTTTCAATACAGCGGTAGGCACGGGGTACAGGACAGCTTCCAATACGATTTCCGCCTGTATCTCCGAGACACAGACCGTCGAACCGGGAGGACGGGTCAGGCTAAGACTTCTTGAGGGCATGCGGGCCGGTAATCTCACCATTCCGGAGAACAGCCTGGTGACCGGAACGGTTTCCCTTCAGGGAGAACGTATGGATATTGTTGTCAGCAGCATCGAATACGGTGGAAATATTCTTCCGGTACAACTGACGGTTTTCGATGTGGACGGACAGAAAGGTATTTTCGTCCCCGGATCGGAAAGCCGGAATACAGCCAAGGAATCACTCGCAAATGTCGGGGAAAGCATGGGGAACAGCATCTCCTTTGCCCGGTCTGCAGGACAGCAGATCGCAATGGATGTAAGCCGGGGAGTCATACAGGGAGGTACACAGCTTATCGGAAAAAAGATCCGTGCGGTACGGATCACCCTCAAGGCCGGTTATAAGGTACTGCTCATAGCCAAGGAATCGTAATATGAACCAATTTAAAAATTTAATTCAAATGAACAGGATTATTGCTTTTTTCATAGTAGCATGCTGCACGGTTGTGACGCATGCCCAAACCGGGGGGGTACCGGAACCTCCGGTAAGAATACTGACAGAAGACAACCGGATCGTACCTTATGAAGTGGAGGTGAGCTTTCATAAGACCACACACCTGATGTTCCCCACAGAGGTCCGCTATGTAGACCTGGGAAGCGACGCCATTATCGCGGGCAAGGCTGACGGCGTGGAGAACGTGGTACGTATCAAGGCGGCGGTTCGGGATTTTCCGGGAGAGACGAATTTCTCGGTCATCACCGGTGACGGAGCGTTTTATTCATTCAATGTAGTCTATAAGGATGAACCGTCAATCCTGAATATCCATATGGAGGAATGGGTAAATCCCGAGGGAGGAAAAGGAAGGACGGGCAGTTCTGTACGTCTCACCGAGCTGGGAGAGGAAGATCCGGTGGTCATAGCCAGTCTGATGTATACGATTTACACCCGGGACAGAAGGGACGTGAAACATATAGGATGCAGGTTGTTCGGCATGCAGTCACTCTTGAAGGGCGTCTATGTACACAGAGGCCTGATTTTTTTTCATATCTCGTTGAAAAACTCGTCCAATGTGCCTTTTGACGTGGATTTTGTAAGGTTCAGGATCATTGACAAGAAAGTGGTGAGACGGACGGCGCAGCAGGATACCTACATCAAACCGGTACGGACACTCAGCGAGCTCAGGCGGATTGAGGGCAAGACCGGAGGACATGTGGTGTACGCATTCCGTAAAATCGTCATTCCGGATGACAAGCTGCTGGAAGTGGAGATTTACGAGAAGGATGGAGGGCGTCACCAGCGTTTCTACGTAGAGAATGTGGATCTGGTTAATGCCGGAGTTCTGGATGAGTTACTTCAAAAATAGGAATGAATATGAAAAAATACATCTTTTTACTGCCGCTTCTGTGTATGCTGTTCTTGTCGGAAAAGCTATCCGCACAACGCTATCTCCCAGGACAGAAAGGTCTGCAGATAACCTGGGGAGGAGTGGATGAATGTTTTTCCTCCCCGAAAGGTTTGGGAGGGAACATGTATCTGGGAATGGCTGTTACCAGTTATAACACCCGCCATTCACGGTGGTTCTTCGCAGGGGAATACATGGTCAAGCATTACGGCTACAAGATGCGGAAGATCCCCAAGGCGCAATTTACAGCTGAAGCCGGGTATTACGTTCCTTTTCTACGGGATCGTGGCCACAATGTCTTCTTTTCTCTCGGAGCATCCGCTCTGGCCGGTTATGAGACGAGCAACTGGAACAGGACACTGCTCTATGACGGCGCGACTCTGCGAAACAAGGGTTGTCTCATATATGGATTCGCTCCGGGAGTGGAGATGGAGGCCTTCCTTAATGACCGGCTGGTCTTTCTTTTGAATCTCAAGGAGCGTATTTATTGGGGCTCGTCCGTCGGACATTTTCATACGGTCTTCGGTATAGGACTACGCTATATAATCAATTAACAGAAAAAATATTAAGGAATATGGGAAGAATGAAATTTATGGGAACAATTTTATTGCTGCTTGTCCTTGTGACGGGTTGTGATGACAGTCTGGATATCAGAGGGGATTATGACTTCTCGCTTACTTCCTGGTACTTGCAAAGCGGGATGAGACAGGATGAGACGGTAGAGATCCGTCTGACACTTAACCGGGAGGGGAACTACCGGGAGGCTGGTTACCGGATTGGTTACATTCAACTGGAAGGGGAAGGTTTCGTTCACGACAAGAATGGCAAAGAGCTGATAAACCGGGAAATACAGGAAATATCTGCCATTGCCGGTCTGGACACTACCGATATACGCCATCAGGTATTCACCCTATACTATAGGAACGAAGGCAGTGACAACCCGGAAATCCGGTTTGTTGTGGTGGATAATTTTAACAGGGAGAGAACGCTGGATATTGCCTGGAGCCTGAAAAGCGGGAACGAATAAGGGACAGCTGAAGAGTCTGTCAATGCTTCCTGACAGAATATAAGCGGTAAGAGTCCGGTTCATTGCTTTGAACTGGACTCTTTGTTTTTGCCGTTAGCGTCTTTGGTCTCTGGAAACAGTGCCGAATTTCTGGTGAAGGAACAACCTCCCTTTCTCTGTCCATACGGTCAGCATACAGGTTCCCGTTTCTCCTGTCTGTTTCTTTTCCCAGGCATGGGTACGGGTGGAAGTATACTGTTTATCCTGGAAACCGGCGGTCAGCATCCATTGTCCGGACTGCCGGAACATGATCCCCTGCAGCTTGAGTTTTTTATGAAGGGTACGGGCACTCATGCCGAGTTCCTTGGCGATCTGGGTGGTTGTGTAACAACTGACGGATGTGAGCACCTTGTCATAATAGAACACTTTAGGAGCCTGGAGACGGTTCTGCAACTCGGCCATTCCTTTCTCCTGCTCGAGCTTTTGAATGTGGCAGTCACGTTCGGCAAGCCGTTTTTGCGCCAGCAGAAGGGCACGGGCAAGAATGTCACCGTCACCCTCTCCCTCCCCTGTCATCAGGTACCCGCCTTCACGAAGCGTGGAGGGGACAAGCTCATCGAAAATCCATCTCTCGAAGGATTCCGCCTCTTTCAGGCGGCTCCCGGTAATGATGCGGTAAAGGTTACCCTCGTCAATGAACTTGAGGCCCGTCTGCTGCGTAACGACCGAACCGTCCCGCCTGGTACCGGTACATACCCCTACGTAACGAACCGTTACCCCGGGGGGCTTGCAATGATCTTTGACGGCCTTGCGCGGGTTGGCATAATCGAGCGCCACCGCCACATCCGTCGCTCCGAACCATACCCTGCCGTCAATCTCCAGCGTCCGGACCTTGCCGAACTGCTTGTGGCAGAACTGATAGATTGTATTACTCATTGTATTTAAACTGTTTATACGTTCATTCAATCGCTTTGAAAATCTCATAGATAACTTGTGGGACAATAGCATTACCGTACCCCTTTATGGTTTCTTCCCTTCAGCAAGGAAAGGAGATACTGTCCAGTTGGATGGAAATCCCATCATTTCGCCCACAAACAGGGGATTGAGCTGGAAATCCTTCCCAACCAGGGTGAAGAAGTCGGACAGGCTGTTCATCTCCGGATTCCGTCCCCGCTTCTCCAGGCTTTCCAAAGATGCAGCGCCTTTCCAGTCCCTGGCTGTCGGCGTGGGCATCATCCGGTTGGCAACCCACCCCGTTATCGCCTCTTCCAGCCCCTCCTGGTTCCTTGCCGCAAGGACCGGACACCCCGCCGAGAGCAGCTGTGCGGTACGTGCCAGATTCAGTTTCCATTCGTGACCGTTCCGGTTCACTTTCCGGACAGTGCCGTCCGGAGCCAGGATGAAGCGGTCGGCCGTTCCAACAACATCTCCCACGTCCGCATCCGAGGCAGTCGGGGTGGGAAGAAGGTTCCCATACATCCTCTCCTTGAGGGACGGTGGAGCCATACCGGTTGGCGATAAACCATACCCGGTCACGGCGGTGCGGTGCGCCACAGGCACAAGCCGGTATAATGACAGGCTGGACGGAATATCCCTCACGCTCAAGATCGATACAGATGGAATGGGCAACGAAAGGTTGCCGCTCTGCATATAGTGTGTAACTCTCTCCGAAAAGATCGGACTGGGTGCCCAGCGCAACCTGCGTGCCTTGTTGTACCATCGATAAGAGCCCAGTAACGTTCTCACCAACAATTCAAGCGGGGCGGATTTCCCGTATGGCACGCAACATGTGCGGCCAGAGGTAGCGGTCATCCTCCGTTCCCCTTCGCTTGCCTGCGATGGAGAAGGGCTGGCAAGGAAAACCTCCGGTAAGGACATCGACCTTTCCTCTTCATGGCAGGAAATCGGTGAGGGTGATGTCGCGATAGTCTTTTGCTTCATTGAACCAATAATTTAGGATTGTTCTACAAAATTCATTGATCTCGCAGTGGAAAAGGTTCTTTCATCCCATCCAGCGGGCGGCCAGATCCGGAGCCCCGAAGCCGCTGAACAGCGAGGCGTGTGTTATCTGTTTCATAAAATTTACTTTTTAGTTTGTAATTCATCTCTCTTTTTCTCAGGGTATTTTTTCCTGCCCGTGTCAGGGCGGACGGGGAAGAGACTCCAGTCCAAAGAACAACAGGAGCGGGACGGGTGGACCCGGTTCCATATTATTCCACCTTTTCAAGAATGACGGAGAATTCCTCCACCCGTTTTTGTAGCCTCTCATGTTCCTGGTTGTTTACAATCCGGAGGATATCACCGATCCGGTAAAAGATGATTCCGTTACGACAGCTGAAACGGACGTATCCCCGGTCACGCTCGGCAATGACTTTCTCCTCCGTAACAGGAAGCAGTTCGCATATCTCTTCCAGAGTGAGTACGAGTTCCGCACGATACTGCTGGCAGATATACGAGAGCAGGTTGACCATGTGAAGGCTCTTGTGGTAATTTCTCACGAGCCTGACAAAACGGTTCTTGTCCACAAGAACGACTTTCTTTTTTTTTGTGTCCATACTTTTTTTATTTGAATATGAATAATCGATTTCCATTTACTTGCTCAGGGTACGGTATTCCTCCTTGATGAACTTTTGAACATCCGATGCCCAATAGTATATTTTCCGGCCGATCTTAAAATAGGGCAGCCGGCCTTCCAGACGCCAGCGGAGCTGGGTACGGTCGCAGACCTGTAGGAACAGGCGCATATCCTGACTGTCGAGCATCTGTTTGCCGTTGAAAGTGGTCATGGCATCCAACGTATTCTTAAGGGCGGCGACAGCCTTATCCCTCTTTTCAAGTTCTTCACGGATGAATCCTTTAAGTTCCTCCATCTCTTCCTTGCCGATTGACATAAAACGCTCCTTTCCTTTTTCTTCACGGAACCCCGAGGATCAGCTCGTTGGAGGTTACCGGGTTATTGACTATGATATTTTTCTCACGCATGAAACGGATGTAGTTCTTGGCGGTGCCGTCGCTGACATCCATCGCCTGCTGGATAGCCTCCTTGAGTCCCTTGTAGGTGAACGAATTCACTCGGTAGCTCTTGAACAGGTCGAGAATCAGCTTCTGCAGTTCCGTCTCCTTGCGGTACTCCTTGTCCTCATTGCTCTTCTCACGCAGGAAGACGTGCATGCCCTGCTCCTTGTCCCAGCCGAATTCAATGGGAGGGACATCCAGCGGACTGCCGTCCCGCACCTTGATGGCCTTGACGCAGGAGATATTCTTCTTCTCGTCCCTGTCGATGGAGAGGATACCGGCGGCCTTGCGGCTGATCTCCGACCCCAGATGGCCACGGATCTTCATTCCGTTAGGAACGAGGTGGACCACGCAGATAATGCAGGTATTATAGATACCGGCTAACCGGTATAACTCGTCAATGAGCTCCACGCTGTCCATCTCGTCATTGACGGACTGGATCAGATCGGCAATACCGTCGATAACCACCAGGTGCAGGCCTCCATATTGGTAATAGTATTTGTCCATACTCTGGGTTATGGCCTTAAGGCGGTCCCTGCGGGCGACACTGTTCAGACAGTAGACCTTGAAGCAGTCCGGAGGACTCTGGCAACCGGCACGGCGCAGGATTACCGAAGTGTTCTTATGAAGCTGGTTCATGGATTGCTCGGTATCATATAGCAGGACTGCACGCTTCTGGTAATTCTCCTGGATGGTGGAACCCAGAAAACTGTGTCCCTGCAACTCCGTCAATGAGCCGGATATAAGCGCCCCCACATAATTGCTTTTTCCGGAACCTTCACCTCCGGTGACACAGAGCAGGTTGCCTTCCGTCCCGAATGGAACGTCATTGATGGATATGATGGTCTGGGGAATGACAGGAGGGTTTGTAAGATCCACCTCGCAAGGTTTGAGCATCGAGAAGGTTTCCTCATAGAGTTCGTCAAGCAAACTGACGAGTAGCGCCATGAAATCCTCCGCCGTGTTGCCCAGACGAAAGTAATCGCTGATATCCTTCTCTTCCTTGCTACCGGCAAGAGGCAGGAGCAGACGTTTGACGTGGTACCGGGCCAGACGTTCCGTCTCACGAAGCGAGCATTCCTTTCCGGTAGCGTCCGTATCGAAGAGCAGGATGATATGCTTGAAACGGTGGGAAAGGGAGCGAATGATTCCCTCCGGAATATGCCCCGTCTCGCTGCCGAAACAGATGGCGTAAAAGGCATGGGAGGCCAGTGTCATGACATCCTTCTCTCCACCGGTAATGAACAGCGTGTCACCGTGCATGGGAAGCTGTTCCAACCCGAAACAGTACTGTTCTCCAAAATCACCGCCATAAAGGAAACGGAAATCAGTAGCTCCGGGACGGTACAGCTTGATATGGCTCTTGCCAGTATATCCGTATATCGGATGCCTGGTATCGCCGGTCAGGGTGAACGGTCTTCCCGTCTTGCCGACAGACGAGTATTCCCGGACGGCCACGACATGGTACAGGTGCAGGATATCCTCCGTGATGCCGGACTCACTCCAGAAATCCATATCCGTATCGTCAAACGCACGGGGAATCATACGGTACTCCGAAGCTGCCGGACAGTCAGGACGACAGTCTTCCATCTCATGCATAGGAGGATGTGGATTTGTGGCCATAGCTGGAATATCCCCTTCTTCCAGAGACAGATGGAGAGAGTCGTTGATGATCTTCAATATCTGCATGAAATCACCACCCGTACCACAATCCAGACCGTGCAGTTTGCCTACCAGGGTGAAGGCGTCCCCCGAATAGTCATCGTTTCCGAAATCCTTCATCCTGTATACCTGGTTCTTGCGGTCCAGATAGACATTGCAAGAAGGTTTCGTGTCCTTGTAAAGCGGGTTCAGGAAGTTACGGCCCACCCGCCAGGCTCCGGGAAGGAAATGACGGAAGATGTCAATCCCTTTGTTGGTCCTGCTTAGTACGTTTTCTTTGTTCAGCATATAATTGGGTATTATTGATTAAATCCTGGAGGGCAGCCTCGTCACTCTTGATCAAATGATGGCGGAGCATTTTCTTGACTTCTTTGATCTGGTAATAATATTGTCTGCCCTCTATAGTGGAATAGCTTATTTTACCGGAGGAGCGCAAACGCTGGAGCGTACGCTGGCTGATTCTTAAAAAAGTACACACATCATAATTGTCCACCCAGACCTCGTCTTCTTCCCTGGTCCGCATTTCCGCCTGGAGCTGCTCCACAGCTCCGGCAAGCGTTGCAAGGTGCTCCATAATCCGTTTGAAAGCGGTTGATTCGATTGTTATTGTATCCATATAAAACTTATGTATTTTCCATACATAATCCAAAGCGCATACCAGAAAGGACTTGTTTTGAATATTTGTTTGTAACCGTCTGATTGTAAGTGAAAAAAAAATAAGGAGGAAAAAAGGGTGTAAAAATAAAAATCCCGGTTCGCTTACAGTTTTGTAAAAACGGACCGGGGCAGATTGTTACAGTTGCTGGAAGAGTCAGTAAGAAATACCGTATTTCTTTAAACGGCTGTAAAGTTTGGGGCGGCTGAAGCCGAGTATGGAGGCAGTGCGGCTCAGGTTGTAGCCTGTTCTTTCGAGAGCCTGCAAGAGCCGCTGTTTTTCCTCCTCCTCCTTTTCCGTCTTTTCCTTTCCGTATGAGGAAGATACGTCCGTGAGATCCAGATCTTCGGGAGTGATCCAGCGCCCTTTCGTTTGCAATGCGGCACGGGTCACGACGTTTTTAAGCTCACGAATGTTGCCCGGCCAGTCATAGGAGGCAAGGACGGCTTCTGCCGGAACGGTAAAGCCTGACAATTCTTTCTTTACTTTTTGGCAGGCTTCCGGAAGGAAGAAACGGGCCATCGGTACAATATCCTCTTTACATTCTGAAAGAGTGGGAAGATAAATCGTGAAGTCATTGATGCGATAGAACAGATCTTTCCGGAACCGTCCTTCATTGATGGCCCTTTCCAGATTCTCATTGGTGGCGGCAATCAGGCGGATATCGGTCCGGTATTCCTTCCTGCCGCCTACGGGACGGTATCTCATCTCCTGCAGGGCACGCAGCAGAAGCATCTGTATCTGGTAGGAAAGGTTACCGATCTCGTCAAGAAAGAGCGTTCCTCCATCGGCCTCTTTCAGAAAACCGTCCTTGTTATCGATGGCACCGGTGAACGATCCTTTTACATGACCGAAAAACTCGGATGCGGCCAGATCCGGGGAGATAGCCCCGCAGTCCACCGTTACATAAGGTTTCCCGGCACGGTCACTCTGCTCATGGATTGAGCGTGCGATATGTTCCTTTCCTGTTCCGGACATTCCACGCAGCAGCACGGACATATCCGTGCTGCCTACCAGACAGACCTGGTCCCTGAGTTTCCGGACCGGTTCGCTTGCTCCCTGGAAGAAGAGGCGCTCGTCCCAACCACCGGGGTTGTTCAGACAATTGAAAACAATGGAAACCAGATCTTTTTCAAGCACCGGCTTGGAAAGGAAGTCCAAAGCGCCAAGTTTCATGGCGGCAACGGCACTGCGGATTTGCCCGTATCCGGTCAGGATAATGAACGAAACATGTATCTTCTCCTGTCTGAGCCATTGTAGAAGATCTGTTCCCTCACCGTCAGGAAGGCGTAGGTCCGCCAGAATAAGGTCCGGCATATCAGCACTGACGGCTTTTCGTGCGGTTTGAAGGCTGCCGGCTTGGATAATCGTGTATTCTCCTTTGGACAGCCAGTTGGCATATGTCCTGCTTTGGATAGGATCATCTTCCACTATCAATATTTTTTTCTTTTCCATAAGTTTGATATAGGGTTGTTGCATCATGTATCAGTTCTTCTCCAATACGGACAATCTTCTCTACGACAGGTTTGTATTCCTCCGGAATATGTTCTGTACGCATCATGGCGAGAGCTTCCAGCTCTGTTTTATTCAGATCCGCCCGAATACAGGTCCAGTAGGAGGCTATACAGTGAATAATGGCGGCTGTTTTCACCGCATCGTCCTTCTCAAGATGTTTTTTCAGCAGTTCGACCTGTTCCCTGGTTTGTTGGATGAACAACTCCAACATCTCTGCCGGGTGTTTCTCTTTGGCCAGCAGGATGGAGAAATCCGTACGGTAACGGATGTTTTCTTCCGGAATGTTCCGGTAGATGGTCTCCAGCAACTCCTTCTGAGAGAAAGGCTTGTTGAGACAGCCTGCGAATCCGTGTTTCAAATAGGTGTCCAAGGAGCGGTCTGTCCGGGCGGTCACAGCTATTACCGGAATATCCCCACTCTGGGAAAGGTTGGATTCCCTGAGCAGCCGCATCAGATCAATGCCGGATACCGGATGCATCTGTATGTCCGTCAGAATCAGATGGAACCATTCTTTCTGTAACAGACCGAACATTTCCTTGACGGAAGTACATGTGTCACATCTGACAGGAGTATCTTCCATCAGGTCGGTCAAGTAGCGCAGCTGGATGGGATCATCATCAATGGCAAGTATTCGTACCGGAGGATAATATGCCGACGATACGGATTGCTCCGTCGTATTGAACTCACTTTCCACACGGATAGCCGGTATGCTGACTGTGAAAGTCGAGCCTTTACCGGGAGTACTGCCCACATGGATATGCCCGCCAAGTAGTTTGACCTGTGCGGCCGTTATGGAAAGTCCGATACCGTACCCTTCCTTGCGGACGGAATTTTCCAGGCGTTTGAACATCTCGAAGATGGTTTCCTGTTCTTCCTCACTCATCCCGCATCCGCTATCCTGTACCTTGACATGCAGTATGTCAGACTCATGAAGTAGTTCTATCCGGATAAAACCCTCCGAAGTGAATTTGAAAGCGTTGGTCAGCAGGTTGTTGATGATTTCCTGAAGACGCATTCGGTCGCAGACAATAATCATTTCAGGACATTTACAGACGAGTTGCAGGTCAAGGTATTTACGCCGGGCCTCGTTCTCATAATTCTTACGAATTTGCTCCGTCAGTACGGATAACGGAAATGCTGTCTGCCGGATATCCTCCTTTCCTTTGTCTATCCGGAAATGCTCCAGCAGTCGGCTGATCAGTTGTAACATCTCTTCAGCCGACTGGGAGATCAGCTCCGCATTCTCTCGGTCCTCACGGCTGCCCTTGCGGTTGCGGATGAGTCCCGCATAGCCATGAATAACATTCAACGGAGCACGCAAATCGTGAGTCAGGGTAATCATCAGGTTGTCCTGGGCAAGCAACAGGGATTCATTCCGGGTATTGCTGCTCTCCAATATCTGCTTGATCTTTTTCTGTGCCTTGATTTCTTTAAATATAAGAATATTGAAAACAATTAGAAATATAATGGATATAACAAGTACATAAGCTATCATGTGTAGTGAACTTTCTCTCATGGAAGCCATGCGTTCCTCTTTTTTCTGGAAGGCATTATACGCCTGACTATCCAATTCATTTATCAGCTGGGTGAATTTCTGGTTCAACAGACGATTTTGTTCAGTCAGACTGTCTGTATGAAGCATGAGGCGCTGTTCTCTTGCATGTAGTCTCCTATTTAACTTTTCATTCAGGACATATAACTCTTGAAAAGCGGCAGGCTGCATTGTGCTCTTCTTTTCTTTTTTTGAAAAGATTCCAAGGAACTTCTTTTTGGAAGGGGCTTCTTTTGGTGTATGGGATATGTGATGTGTCAAATATGGTAATTGATGGATAATCAAACTGTCGGTTTGGTCCTGCTTTTTCAAAACGTCCAGAATCTGAAACAGATGCCTTTCTTTTGCCTGAAGCAGATGATGTAAAGTATCTATCTGCCTGCTACTGATAAAGCCGGGATAAGCCAAATGGATTCTCTGGAGTGCACTGTCCAGACTATTGTGTTTGAAATGATAATCTTCCTTATCCTGTTCATCCCAGCAAATGACAGATTCCGCACTCATGGAAAGAGAGATTATCTCTCCATGAATGGTATAAATCTGTTTACGGATTTGCTGTATATCTGTATTTGTCGATTCTATTTCTTTAAATTGAATTCGTTCATAGATGAGGATATAACCCATTATTAGGATGGTCATAATTAATATAAGATGGCCCACAATAATTTTAAAGTGCAGTATAGACCATACACTTTGCATATATTTCATCCATATAGTTCTTATTTTTTTCATTTTGGCATTTTCCTATTTATAAAATATTTATACGAAGTTAAGACAAGAGCCGCAAGACAATGTTGTTTTGCGGCTCTTTAAATGTTTCTATAAAGCTCTTTTTTTATTTTGCTGGGAGGGAAGCCATAATATTTCGAAAAAACTACGCTAAAATGGGACCGGTTTTTAAATCCAACATCAATAGCAACTTCTGAAACTTTTTCGTGGTTATCCCGAATCCTTCTATAAGCAGTTTCCAGCCTTTTTATTGTTATCCATTTTTGGGGAGGCAGATTACTGATTTTTGCAAAATCTCTTTTAAAGGTAGCCAGACTGCGTCCCGTATATGAGGCAAACTCTTGTAATGTTAAATCTTGGGTATAATTTTGCTCCATAAACTCTAATAAGTCAATTTTCCAAGGTTCATTAAAATCAAATAGAACAGGATAAATTTGAGGAACTGAGTTTAATAAGTGAAATATAGCCTCTTGTATTTTTATCTCAACGAATCCATTCAAAGGTTCGATTTGTGATTCGAAGAAAGGATTAAGCGAAAGGAACAGGCTATCCCAATATATATTGGAAGATAATTTGAAAGTAACTTCTTTTATTGTTTTAGTATCCGTCTTTATCCTTTCTTTTTCTTTGTTATTATTATAATATGTGCGTAGCGATTTATATTCAAAAAAAATACGAATTGCTTCATAAGGAGCAGCTGTTTCTGGATATTTAATGTATTGTATCCAATTATTTCGTTTTATAAATATTGTTTCTCCAGCACAAACGATAATTTCTTTGCCACGACAATTTATTATTATTTTCCCGGTAAAAACATGAATGATAGAATGTGTTCTTGCCTTGTTTTCTACAACTATTTCATCCTTAATAATGCATTTACAAATTGTATTATTAAATGTCTTTTTTAATTGCATAATCCAATTATACCAATCAGCCCTCAGCTGTCTCTTTTTTAACAATCAAAATACTTACTTCGTATAGTACCCACATCGGTAACGCAACCAGCGAAAGCGTGAATACGTCCGAGGTCGGCGTAATAATCGCGGCAACTATAAGAATAATCACGACCGCGTGTTTCCGATAGCTCCGCATGAAATCCGCCGAAAGAAACCCCAATTTGGCGAACAGCCACGAGAGAATCGGAATCTCGAAGACGATGCCCATCGCAAGGCACATCATCACCAGCGTCGAGATATACGAGTCAAGCGCAATCAAATTATCCACCTCACCGCTTACTTGATACGTACCCAAAAAGCGGAACGTTAGCGGAAAAATCAGGAAGTAGCTGATGAGTACTCCCAGAGAGAACATCGCATAACCGCCTCCGACCATCCGCACTGCATACCGTCGTTCATTATCATAAAGAGCCGGAGAGGCAAAACGGAATAACTGATAAAGAATATATGGCGAAGCACACAGCACACCGGCACATAGGGCCGTCTTCATGTGGATGATGAACTGCTGCGCTAACCCTGTATTGATAAGTCGAACGGAAAATGATTCCATTGCACCTCCTGCCCATGCAGCCATCCGGT
>OGOT01001260.1_pt1 | contig 16975 bp, 19 predicted proteins | sample 1552791 | NCBI WGS metagenome assembly OGOT01 (sample SAMEA2580160, study PRJEB22360) | human gut metagenome | biome: human gut; feature: human-associated habitat; material: faeces | place: Denmark | collected 2008/2010
TCATCCCAAATCAATATTTTAGAGGTTTGAGGGTTATATTGGTTTTCAAAAATGATTTTAACGTTTTTTGCGTTAGCATCAAATGAATTTTTGACTAATTCAAAAACAGCAACAAACTCATCGGTAATTAATTCTTTACCAATTAAATTTTTTAAAGCAGAACTTATTTTGAATTGAACTTTTTCCATCATAGCATCTGTTTTAATATGGTACCAGCAAGTTCTGCAAAAAGTGGGGGTATTGCATTCCCGATTTGTGTATAGCGGGGCACTTCAATTTTTCGCAATTTTCCGCCTGTCGTATATTTTCTTTTTATTTCGTACCAATCAGGAAAAGATTGTATTCTTGCACATTCTCGCACCGTCATAATTCGTGGTTCGCAATAGTGCAAGCAATCTTCAGGATGTCCCGTAATTGTAGGAGATAGGGAATCTCCATCCAAAATAGTTATTCCTCGCTGCTTTATTCCCCATTGTTCTCTTATTTTTCCATCGATTCGTTTTCCTCTTATCGGATAATTGGTTAACAAATTTTGATAACATTCTAATTTGGGTATCGTATGTTTAGCAAAACTGTGACTATCTGGAATCTGATGCTTTTGAGGATAAACTCCACGAAGATACACTTGGTATTTTGATAGAGCAACTCCATATTTACCAGACATAAAACCCTCTCTATCTGGAGTAGGTACGCATCCATTTGCTTGTAATAAATCAGAAATCGCCTCCTTCAAAGATACATTTTCAGATAGACCTTTCTTTTTAAAAAAGCAGGATTTTTCTGCATCCAATAATTCTTCAAATTTTTCCGGATTTCCTACACTCGCATGAACTCCTACCAGTATAAATCTCTTTCGCCGTTGTGGAATTCCATATTTAGAGAAGTCAATAATATGAGGCTTAACATTGTAATTGAGTTTAATTAACTCGTCTATAACCTTTTTAGAATATGGGGTTGCATCCTCTTTATTTTTCTTATCAAATGCATAAGTAAACCCTTTCACATTCTCAAATAAAATCAATTTTGGCTGGACCAATTTAATAAATTCAATATAGGAAAATACCAAATTATTCCTTATATCATCTTCAGCTCTTTTCCCTGCCATTGAAAATCCTTGACAAGGAGGCCCTCCTGCTACTAAATCAATAGTTCCGCGTAATGCTTTTAATTGTTTCTCATATTTTTTAAGCACCTCGTTAATATCGTGAGGAGTTTGAGGCAACCAATCAGGCCAAGTAAAGTGTGGGTTATTATCTATTAAATTATACTTTAAGGTATCAAAGGCAAATGTGTTTTTTTCGATTGCGAAAATTCCATTCCAACCTGCTTGATATAAACCAAGCGATAGACCTCCACAGCCAGCAAATAAATCTATTACAGTATATTTTTTTTCTGATACCATATTTCTAATTGCCAACTCAACTCATAAATTAAAACACAGTAACTCTAAATATAACAACAAATATAGTGAATATTACAGACAATGCCTATTTTCAACGATTAATTTTATTCTTCAGATTATTAACTCCGGATAAGCCATGATTATCATAACTGTACAGCATAGGAATTAAACAACACTAAAGTTCTACGATTTGAACTCTTCATTAAAAACAGTTCGCAGATGTTGCCACAATACGGCGATTAAATATTTACGAAATTTCAAGAAAATTGCTCGCATAGCCATGACCAAAGGCTGGTTGAAGACCGATCCGTTCGCGCAAATTCAATTTCATCTGGAGAAAACAGATCGAGATTTTTTGGAAAAGCATGAATTGAAAAAGTTGCTCGACAAAAAACTCGACATTCCGCGGATGGCCCGCGTCCGCGACATTTTCTGTTTCTGCTGCCTGACTGGGTTGGCCTTTACGGACGTACAGCAGCTGAAACCCGAACATATCGTTTTAGACATAAACGGGATGCAATGGCTTCGCAAACCGCGCCAGAAGACCGGGAACATGTGTAACATTCCGCTGATGGACAAAGCCCAAGAAATATTGCTTCGCTATCGGGAGGACTCCTATTGTCTACTGCACGGTGTATTACTTCCCGTGTGCAGCAATCAGAAGATGAACGCCTATTTGAAGGAGTTGGCCGATATATGCGGTATTCGCAAACGCCTTTCGACGCACATTGCTCGTCATACGTTTGCCACACTCACTTTGGCAAGCGGGGCGACGATCGACAATGTGGCCAAGATGCTGGGACACTCTAATACGAACATGACCCGCCATTATGCCCGAATTCTCGATTCATCCATTATGCGGGACATGCAGACCGTAGCCAAAGCGATGAACTTGTAAATCGAACGGTCAGCGAAGGCCACAAGCGGCCGTAGCGCATAAACGGACATCGCACGTCGTTATGGTCTTCGAATTATGTCGAACTTAAATCGAATCTTATGGATTACATGCTCATCGAGACGGAAGCCTGCAACGAACTGCGGGCGCTCGTCGACCGCCTTCTCGAACGCATCGCTGCCTGTCATGCCCGATGTATGCCCTCCGCCTCTGCGCGGTGAATGACCTCCGATGAGGTCTGCAAAGCGTTGAGTCTTTCCAAACGCGCCTTGCAGCATTACCGCACCATAGGGGTTATCCCTTACTCCTCGCTGGGCAACAGGATCGTCTTCCGCGAGACGGACATCGCCCGAATTTTACAAGCGAACTTCATTCCGGCAGAAAAGCGATGAACGACGGCATCATCCTGCGCACGTCGCCCGAATTTACGGCATTGCGCAAGAACCTTCTCCAAGCGATCGAACGACTCGACGGACTGCTCGCCGAGCTGCGGCCTTCGATTCGTTCGGAAACGTACCTGACAAGTGAAGAGGTGCGTATGATTTTCGACCTCTGCCCCCGCAGTTTGCAGAATTACCGCGACAACCGGCTGATTCCCTATAACGACCATCGGAGGTAAGATTCTCTATCCGCAATCGGCGATCCTCGAACTGCTCGAAGCGAATTTCGTCGACGCGCGACGATAGACGACAAGAAGGAGGAGGACGATTTGTCCTCCTCCTTGTCATTTCGGGATATGACGTATGGAATCGTCGGGTGCGATCTCGAAAATCTTGCCCGTTCCGAAATCCAGCCGGATCGGATATTTGCGCAGGCAGCGCACATACTTTCCGCCGAACGACTTCCGTATGGCTTCGGCCATGAACACCAAACCCGTGCAGACGGTTATCGGGACTTCGTACTGCGGATACCGGTGCATGATCTCGATGCGGCACTTATCCATCTCTTCGAGCGAGAACGCTTCGCCGTCGATCATGCGCAGAATGCGCCGGCACAGTTCGTAGTCGCGTTGCAGGCGGCAGATCTTCTCCGTATGTCGTTGCAGATAGCGGCGGCAGCCTCGCGTGAGATTGCCGCAGGCAATGAACGACAGATTCCGGTACCGTCCGTCGTCATTTGCCGCATCCAACTCTTTTTTGAGCCGTGCGGCCCGTTCCCGCAGGACCGTCATCTTTTTCGTATTCCGATTATTCATTGACATGCCGTATGAGGTTATTCTTGTGTCAGAAAGTCCCGGACATATCGTCCGTGCGAACACATATCTCGTTCGATGGCCATACCGAAGGGCAGGCGGATCGACTGCAACTCGGAGAGCATTAGATAGCCCCATTCCCATTCGAAAAGACGGCAGTAACCGAACAGACGCCAATCGTCGCCGTCGCGTTCGGCCTCGGTGACGAGCCATGTCCCTCTACCGCACGGGTTGAAATACTTGACGAGCACTTCGGCGTCCAATCCCTTCCCATCTTGCGAGCCGATGGGATGACTCTCGAATTTCGAGAGAATTTCTTCTGTAAGCAATTCCATGATGTCATATTGATTTATACTGCCGGAACCGCCCGGACAGCAAGCTCGCAATAGCTGCCGGAGCACGACTCAGGCAAGAGCCAGCCTCTTGACGTGTCGTGCTCCGGCGGCTATCTTGCTGGACGGAGGGCGGTGCGATCCCTTTCGACGGATTTTTTCGCTTGTTCTTCTCGCCGGAAATGGTTATCTTTAATAGAATTTATACGACCTCAACAAACCGCCAACAACACACAACGGCTGATGAAAAGAAGAAGCAACGGTACACCGCTTCGGACGTGCCTTTTCTTTTCACATCCGTTTGTTGGGCGATACGCTTTTGTTGAGAAATTGCTTGGATCGTATCTTGCAATATATCAGACTATTATCCATATTAACGATTCAATGCTTTTTTACTCCTCATCAAATCCGCCGGGGAAGCGGCAAAGGTGAACGCCGCAATCCGTAGGCAGGTCGGACGGACTTTCGGTCTGCCGACCGATAAGGAAAAGCCAATGTTGTTGGCGAAAAGAAAAAGGCGACAGACAACAACCGACATCACCGCCGACACCGCCGCAGGCTTTTGGGGAACAAAAAGCCATAGGCTCATTAGGGCGTTTTCTTCACGCACCGCTGACGCTAATGCTAAAAACACCCCAATGAGCCAGCGGGGTTGCACCCCTCTGAACACCCTCGTTTGCCCCGTGCGGCTATGACCGCAGGCAGACGGACACCGACAAACAAGTTTGTACAACCTCAAAAACAAGAAACAGACATGGGATATATCAGCATCCAAATCAACAAGGCGAAAGGGGGGGGCTGACACGGGCGCATCCGACCACATCGAACGCAAGACCTCGCCCAAGAACGCAGACCCCACACGCACCCACCTCAACCGTGAGCTGGTGCAATTCCCCGACGGTGTGGCAGACCGCACCGGAGCGATAAGCCACCGTATCCGCACGGCTGGCATCAGACGGAAGATAACACCCGACCAAGTGAGGGCAATCCGCATCGTGCTTTCGGGTACGCACGAGGACATGATAAGAGTGCAGGACGAGGGCAGGCTTGACGAGTGGTGCGATGACAACCTGCAATGGCTGCACCGCACGTTCGGCAGGGAGAACACCGTTTCGGCAGTGCTGCACATGGACGAGCACACGCCGCATATCCATGCCACGGTCGTTCCAATAGTGACGGGAGAGCGCAGGAAAACCAAGAAGAAACAGACGGAGGGCAGACGCACCTATCGCAAGAAAACCGACGCCGTGCGCCTGTGCGCCGATGACTTACTGACACGCGAAAGGCTCTTGTTGCCTACCACGACAGCTACGCCGTAGCGATGGCGAAATACGGCTTGCAGCGTGGCATCCGTGGTTCGGAAGCACGGCACACCACCACCGCCCAATACTACCGTGACCTGAAACGGCAGACGGGAGAGCTTGAAGCCAACGTGCAAAAGTTACAGACCGAGCAGCGGCAGGCGGAACGGCAGCAGGAGGAACACAGCCGCCAGCTTATGGAACTGCAAGCCAAGCACCGTAGGGAAATGATGGACAAGGAAGCGGAACACCAAAAGGAAGTTCATTCTTGAAATCCATCATCCAGAAAGCCAAGAAATGGTTTCCGCTGTTTCAAGAGTTGGTGTACATGGAGAAGTTCTGCCTCAAGATCGGCTTCAACGAAAGGCAGACCGCCACGCTCATCAGCGGCAAGCCGCTGTTTTATGAGGGCGAACTCTATTCGGAGGAACATAGGCGTAAGTTCACGACCGAAAGGGCAGGCTTCCAAGCGGTGAAGGACCCGAAAGACAAGTCTAAACTTGCACTTGCCATCAATGGACAACTGATTGTCGAGTGGTTCAAGGAGCAGTTTGATAAACTATTTACATCCATACGGAGGACAGTTACACCGCTTAGAAAAAGCAAAGGTTTGGGATTATAACCAATGCCATCCTCCCGTTGGTCATTTGTTCGTTAAAAAGGAACTATCTTTACAGGATTCCTGTATTCTGTTATGATACGCAGCAAGTCTTCGGTTTTTAACCATATAGTGGCAGTATTCTCATTGGGGTGTACGCCGATGATGGATGGAGGAGTTAAGAAAGCCTCGTCAAGGAAGAAATGTGTCTTGTGTTCCTTGTCGTTCAATATACCCAAAGGGGTGACAGCCCCAGGCATAAGTCCTAAAATCGTTTTCAAGTCTTCTTCTTTTGCCAAGCTCAGCGGACGTGTTCCGTATGTGCGCCTGAATGCCTTCAAATCCACTCGCTTGTCACCTTTTACCGTTATCAAATAGTAATTGCGTTTCTTGTCATCGCATACGAACAGGTTTTTTGCCACAGCACCGGGGTACGGAAAATGTATTTCAGCAAGTTCTTCCATGTTGAAGACTGCCCGATGCTCCGTTACCTCATAATCAATGCCAAGGCTGTTCAAATACTCGTATATGGACAGCTTTCCGTATATTGGCTTGTCATCATTTTCCATTGTCTATCTCCTTTATCACCCGGCAAGGATTACCCACCGCCACACAATTGGCAGGAATGGAACGGGTTACTACGCTGCCTGCACCGATGACGCTATTCCTGCCGATAGTGACTCCCGGCAACAAGATGGCCCCTCCGCCAATCCATACGCCGTCCTCTATCTTGACGGGCAAGGCGTATGTGCGGCAGATTGCCTCGCCTTCCGACCAGTTCTGCACCATACGTTCACCGACTTTGGTAGAATGAGTGGCTGTATATATCTGCACATTGGAAGCAATCAGCACATTGCTGCCGATGTCAATGCGGTTGTTGTCCACGAAAGTGCAGTTCATGTTGATAATCACTTTGTCGCCGATAAAAATATGCTTCCCGTATTCGCAATGGAAATCAATGTCTACATGCACTCCCTTTCCCATGCTACCGAACATTTCGCGCAACAAGATCTGCTTGCGCTCTGTATCGGCATAATCAGTGGCATTGAACTGCGCCAACAGCCGCCTTGTGCGCAAAATCATTTCTATAATCTTCGGGTCTTTGCCTCCGATGAAGGGTTCGCCCGCCATGCATTTCTCGTATTCTGTTCTCATTTATATGCAATTTAATCCGTTTGCAAAGATAGCGGCAAGATTTGATTTTGAATTTACCCTACGTTAAAAAACGCCCGTTAGCCCTTATTCGGCTCAACGATTGTTGCGTGATACCCAAGAAAGAAGCTATATATCCCAAGTTTACCCTTTGGAAAAGTTCGGGGCATTCTTTTGTCAGATGTTCATAACGTTCTTGGGCAGACCAGTTTAATCGGCGGATATGTATGTCTTGCAAGCGAAGGAAGTTTTCTTGTTGTAACACCCGCATCCAATTTGCAAGGTCAATGTAAGACCGATACAATTCATTCAATTTCCTTATTGAAACAGAATAAGCCGTAGTTTCTTCCAACGTTTCTACATATTCAAAGCCAGCTTTGTTGCGATATAAGTCCCATGAGCCACAAGCGGCATCCCCTTCCTTTGAGAACCACGTCGTTATTTGTTTCCCACTATGTAAAACATAAGAACGTGTGATGCCTTTTTCGATGAAATAAACTTTCCTGTCCAACTTTCCGGCATGGATGATGATTGTTTTGGGCGGAAATATAAGTCTCTCAAAAAAACACACCAATGCTTTCAATGCTTCATCCGAAACAGGATAATACGTTCTTATTTTTCTGATAATGTTTTCCATAAACTCATTCTTTTTGCAAAGGTACAAAATGAGAACGGCAATAAAGGAAAAATAACTTTCAGTGTTTATTCAACTTAATAAAATCATGTGCAAGTAGGGTGTATTCTCAATTTAGTTTTGTATTTTTGCATCCGTAAGAGTTACTCAAACAAGCAAAGCGATGCAGACCACGGCAATCGGGACGGTTGCCAACTCCCCCCCCCAAAAAAGGAGGTAATTCTTCTAACTCTCTTAAATTCAAATAAAGTATATTTCTTTTGCAGAATTACGAAATACTTTTGCAGTAAGAAAACAAGTATGTATATGAAACAGAAACAAATAGAAGAAAATCTTGGTCCGATGAAACTTGTATTCAACTACGAGAACGTGTTTTACAGTTTCTTTTACGACGACCTTGGAGGCTGCGTCCACCGTTCGCGGGAATATGCCATGAACTATGTCTATTCGGGCGAGATGGTTCTTGATGACGGCAAGGGGCAGATACACGTGGGCAAGGGCGAATGCGTCTATATTCCGCGCGACCACCGTATAACCATGTACAAGAAGCCATGCGACGGGGAGCGTTACTGTGGCATATTTCTGAGTTTCACCCGGAGTTTTCTTCGGGAGATGTACCCCAAATTCGGGCAGAACAAGACTTCGGTCCGCACGCCCAAGCTGGACGAAGGGGTGCTCAAATTGCCCAAGACAGCAGAGATAACGAGTCTTTTCGCTTCCATGACCCCTTATTTCGATCCGGAAGTGAAGCCGCAGGACGATTTCATGCACCTGAAATTACAAGAAGGCTTGCTGGCTCTGCTCCATATCGACGAGCGGTTCGCTCCCACCTTGTTCGACTTCAACGAGCCGTGGAAGATCGACATTCTCGACTTCATGAACAAGAACTACATGTACGAGTTCTCGATGGAGGAACTGGCGCACTATACCGGGCGGAGTCTCGCCACCTTCAAGCGGGATTTCAAGAAGATCAGCGACCTGACGCCCGAAAAGTGGCTTATCCGCAAACGGCTCGAAGTGGCCTACGCCATGATGCAGGAGGGCGGGAAGAAAATCGTGGATGTCTATACGAGCGTGGGGTTCAAGAACCAGTCTCATTTTTCCTCGGCCTTCAAAAAACAATATGGAGTACCGCCGACAGCCGTTTTAAGTTGACGACGGGAGGGCTTGCGGCCGTACTCGTCTCATTGCTTTCGGATTATTTACGCTGTACGTTGTTTCTGTATTCGGTCGGATAAACCCCGGCCCATTTTCGCACGTAACGACTTAAATAGGAAACGGACGAAAAATTCATGCGGCTTGCGATCTCTGCCAGCGTAAGTTCTTTGCGGCAGAGCAGCCGGCCGATTTCCTGTTGGGTGAAACGAGTTATCCAGTATGTCGCCGGCTTTCCGCTCGCCTTTTTGCATATTTCGGACAGGTAGTGAGGCGTAATGCAGAGCCTCGAAGCATAGTAAGACAAATTCCTGTTTCGGATGTATTCGCCTTGATAGAGCAGGTCGATGAACTGCCGCAAGAGAAAAGATATTCTTTCGGGCACTTGCCTGAAAATATTTTGGCGTGCATGAATGTCGTACAAGTCAAGGATGTGCGCCATGAGCAGATGTCCGATCATCTCCTCGTGAAAAAGATGTCCACTATCCTCCATGCGTTCACGAAGGCGCAGCATGTCGGTACGGCATTTCCGGAAATCCTGCTCGGAAAGTTTCATTACCGGATTCTGAATCAGCGACATGTGCCCGATGATGCCGTAGTTGCTGCGTAATGCCATAGAGGAGACGAACGATTCGGAAAGGCATAGGACAATACCCGTAAAATCTTCCGATCGGGAGAAATCCGCAGCGAGCGAGAGGTCGGTCAGGATGACATAATCGCCGACAGCGATATTGTAATACGTTTCCTGAAAGGAGAAGCTCATGCAGCCTGCCGTGCAAAGTATGTGGATTACGTGGTCCGCTCCTTCGGTAATGTCATAATTGTCAATCGAGTCAATGAAATACAGTCTGTTCCGTTCCATCCCGTTCCCCATTTGCTGGTTTCACTTTGCGAATTTAGCTAAATACCACGAAAAGTGAATACATCTCCACGAATTATGTATCGAACTTGTCATGTCGGGACGGTAATTTTACAGCAAATTCAAACAAAAACGAAATGAAGACAATAAGACTAAACAACGGAGTGATGATGCCGGCTGTCGGTTTCGGGGTATACCAGATCGCTCCGGAAGATACGGAGCGGGCCGTGGGTGACGCACTTGAAGTCGGCTATCGGATGATCGATACGGCAGCGTCTTACTTTAACGAGGAGCAGGTAGGCAATGCCATTCGCAGCAGCGGATTGAAACGCGAAGAACTGTTCGTTACCACAAAACTGTGGGTACAGGACTACGAGTACGAAGACGCACTCCGCGCTTTCGATAAGTCCATGAAGTTGCTGGGACTTGACTACCTTGATCTTTATCTCCTGCACAAGCCATACGGCAACTATTACGCCGCATGGAGGGCTGTCGAGAAATTATACAAAGAAGGGCGTATCCGCGCTATCGGGGTGACGAGTTTTTCCGATGAACGTCTGCAAGACCTGTTCCTGCACAACGAGGTGAAGCCTGCCGTCAACCAGATCGAGACCAACCCGTTCTACCAACAGGCGGCATCCAACGCTTTCCTCGCAAAAGAGGGTATCCAGCACGAGGCATGGGCACCGTTCGCCGAGGGGCAAAACGATATCTTCAATAACCCAGCACTGAAAACCATTGCGGGAAAACACGGCAAGACGGTGGCGGCCGTTATCCTCCGCTGGTTGAACCAGCGGGGCATAGTGGTCATTCCGAAAAGCGTTCGTAAGGAACGCATGGCGGAAAACCTGAATATTTTCGATTTCACGCTGACCGGACAGGAAATGCGAGCTATCGCCGGACTCGACACGGGAAAGAGCCCCGTTTACGACGATACGGATCTGCCGACCGTAAGGAGTATCGGAATTTATAAAATACATGACTGATATGGAGACCATCGAATTGAACAACGGCATCAGAATGCCGGTATTGGGCTACGGCGTATATCTCGTCAGCCCCGAAGAGTGCGAACGTTGCGTGCTGGAGGCTATCGACACAGGTTATCGTCTGATAGATACGGCGCAGGCTTATTACAATGAAGAAGGCGTGGGGGCCGCTGTGAGCAAATGCGGTGTGCCACGCAGCGAGTTGTTCCTCACCACCAAGGTTTGGATTTCCAATTCCGGAGAGGAAAAGGCTGCCCGTAGCATCGACGAATCTCTCCGCAAGTTGAGAACGGATTATATCGACCTGTTGCTCGTCCACCAGCCTTTCGGCGATTACTACGGGACTTACCGTGCAATGGAGAGGGCTTACCGGGATGGCAAGGTGCGAGCCATCGGTTTAAGTAACTTCTACGACGCACGTTTTGTGGATTTGGCGGAAAACATGGACATAAAGCCTGCCGTATTGCAATTGGAGACACATGTATTTTCCCAGCAGTACAGAATGCGCGGACTTATCAAGGATTATGACACCCGCCTGATGGCATGGGGGCCGCTGGCTCAAGGTACCGACGGAATCTTTACCGACGAACGGTTGGGAGTCATCGGCGCACGATACGGCAAGACCAATGCACAGGTGGCGTTGAAGTTCCTGACGAGCGAGGGAATCGTCGCCATTCCTAAAACTACCCATAAAGAGCGCATGGCCTGCAATCTTGCCATCGACGATTTCGAGCTTTCTGCAGAGGACATGGAAACGATCCGGCGAATGGATACAGGCAAGTTGAAAGCCGACTTTAACGACCCCGTATTGGCCAAATACCTGCTGGACTACGACAAACAGTTCAACCCCGACAGGCAAAAATAGGTCTGTCGAAACGAATAAAAGCGGGAATTGAACTTTCCTGCAATACTCTTTGAGCCTCACAACAATTCTATTGTGGAGTTTTCGCTTTACCTTTGCGTCGGTAAACGCAAAGTTCGCAGAACATAGAATGAATAGATTATAAAACGACACATGGAAGATATTTTCAAAAAAGACCTGTCGGGTGCGATGGTTTCGCCCGAAGAACCCGGTTATGACAAACTTATCAGTACCATTTTCGATACGATGAAGACGGCTGCTGAGATGAATGCCAGAGGATGGCTCTCTGCCGAGGAGGTACGCGATTATCTCCGCCGCATTACGGGACACGAAATAGATCCGTCCACCACTTTGTTACCGCCGTTCTACGTGGATTTCGGCAAGAACATCCGCATCGGTAAAGGTTGTTGGATTCAGCAGGGATGCACATTCTTCGACCGTGGCGGTATTACCATCGGCGACGGTGTGTTCATCGCTCCGAAAGTGAACCTGATTACCATCAACCACGACCCCGATCCGGACAACCGCAGCGCCACTTACGGACGTCCCATCATTATCGAGGACAAGGTCTGGATAGGCATCAACGCTACGGTCCTCCCCGGCGTGCGTATCGGCTACGGGGCAATCGTAGGCGCCAACAGCGTCGTGACGCACGATGTCGAACCCATGACCGTTGTGGGCGGCAATCCGGCCCGGTTCATCAAGAGAATCGAGACGAAACAATAGATCTCGCTCCGGCCGTGAACCCATTCGCCCTGTTCCGATCGTGTCATCGGTGTCATTTGACCTTTTCAGCAATAATCTTTGAGCCTCACAGCAATTCCGTTGTGAGGCTTTCGCTTTACCTTTGCCTTATGGATATCGGGAAAATATCCGACCTGTAAATAAGGCAAAACTATGAACATGAATTTCAATCTTTTCACGCCGACGAAACTACTTTTCGGACGTGGTAAACTGAACGAGCTCGGCAACCAGACGCTTCCGGGCAGAAAGGCTCTGCTGCTCATATCCAGCGGTCGGTCCGTAAAGACGAACGGCACGCTTGACCGCGTGACCGCCCAGCTCGATAAAACCGGTACGGCTTATGTCATTTGCGGCAATATCCACGAGAACCCTACCAAGGAGGTGGTAATGGAAGCCGCCGCTTGCGCCAAGGAAAACGGATGCGATTTTATCCTCGCACTGGGAGGCGGTGCCGTGCTCGACTCGGCCGTGGCTGTGGCGGCTATGGCTACCAACCCCGGCGACCTGTGGGACTATGTGTGCGGCGGTACGGGCAAGGCACAGCCCTTGCAGCATCCGGGACTTCCCATCGTGACCATCGCCACTACCTCCGGAACGGGTTCGGAGATCAACTGTTGGGGTGTTATCTCCAATCACGGGACCAACGAGAAGATCGGTTTCGGAGACCCCGCGCTGAATCCCGTACTCGCTATTGTGGACCCGGAACTGATGCGCACCGTTCCTGCCAGGTACACCGCCTATCAGGGATTCGACGCCCTGTTTCACAATACAGAAGTAATGATTAGCCGCTTCGTGAACGTGTTGAGCGAACCGATAGCCCTTTCCGCCATTGAGCACATTGCCAAGTACCTGCCCCGTGCAGTAAAGGATGGCAATGACATCGAGGCACGCGAGGCGGTGGCCTATGGCAGCACCATTGCCGGACTGACCATGCAGCTCACCAGTACCACAGCCGAACATTCGATGGAGCACGCCATGAGTGCCTACCACCACGACCTGCCGCACGGTGCGGGGCTGATTATGATTTCAAACGAGTTTTACCGTTTCTTCATAGAGCGGCACGCCTGCGACGGGCAGTTCGTCAAGATGGCGCGTGCGATGGGCATGAAGGATGCCGACAAGCCGGAAGATTTCTTGACTGCACTGGCCGGATTGCAGAAAGCCTGCGGTGTGGATAACTTGAAGATGAGCGATTACGGCATTACGAAAGAAGAATGCGGCACGCTGGCCCGCAACGCCCGCGAGACGATGGGCGGGCTTTTCGCCGCCAATCCCTGCGAAATGACGCACGAGGATTGCACGGGTATCTTCGAGAGGGCATATAGATAACAAATTTATGAAACCGGAATTATAGGAAGGAGACAACATAATGAAAAAAGTATTGGTCATTTCATCCAGCCTGCGTCCCGGAAGCAATTCGGACGCATTGGCTGAAGCCTTCGCCCGCGGTGCAGCCGAAGCCGGGAACGAGGTGGAGAGCCTCTCCCTGAAAGACAAGGAACTGCGTTTCTGTAAAGGCTGCCTCGCCTGCCAAAAGACACAGCGGGGCGTCATCAACGACGATGCGCCCGCCATTGTCGGTAAGATGCACGATGCCGACGTCATCGCGTTCGCTACGCCTATCTACTATTACGAGATGAGCGGACAGTTGAAAACGCTGCTCGACCGGGCGAATCCCCTGTTCCCGTCCGACTACCGCTTTCGTGCCATCTACCTGCTCACCTCCGCAGCCGACGACGATGCCCGAACGCCCGAACGTGCCGTAACGGGACTCGGCGGCTGGATCGCGTGCTTTGAACAGGCTCGTCTGGCCGGAACGGTGTTCGCCGGAGGAGTCGATAAGGCCGGTGACATAGAGGGGCACGCGGCATTGAAAACGGCCTGTGAGATGGGAAAAAGTGTCTGACTTGACGTAAGCCGTAAATCCGTATGAAAATGTTTTTGTCATCATTTCTTTTTTTGGCTGCGTCCCTGTTTTCCGCAGGCTCCTGCAGTCCAGCCGATGATTCGGGAAAGACCGAAGAGCCGGTTCCTGCCCCGACGCCGCAACCCGCCGACGGACGTGCACTGGTAGTCTATTTTTCCTGTACCAACACGACCAAGGGTATCGCCGACCGTATCGCGGAGACGACCGGTGCGGCGACTTGGCGCATCGTACCCTCGGAGGCTTACACTTCCGAAGACCTGAACTATAACGATCCCTCTTCCCGTGCCAACAGGGAACAGAACGACCCCTCGGCGCGTCCGGCCATTTCCGGAAAGCTGGAAAACCTGTCCGGTTACGATGTGGTTTTCCTCGGCTATCCCATCTGGTGGGGGAAAGCCCCGAAAATCCTCTTCTCGTTCTTGGAGAGTTACGATTTTTCTGGAAAGACCCTTGTCCCGTTCTGCACATCTGGATCGAGCGGCATCGGTTCGAGCGACACCGACCTGCACGCATCGGCGCCGAATGCCGGGTGGAAACAAGGCAGACGTTTCGGGGGTAATGAGTCCGAAGCCGCTATCAGGGAATGGATAGAGGGGCTTGACCTCGGCCTCGGCGAGGACGACGGCACCGGTTCTTTCGACCTTGCCGCCGGAGTGAACGGAACAGCCCCGACAGTGAGGCTTAGCAGCGGGTACGACATGCCCGTACTCGGACTGGGTACATACAGCCTGCTCGGCGACGTATGCGTGAGAAGCGTGAAATCCGCTTTGGCGAACGGTTTCCGCAAGTTCGATACCGCTTCCTTCTACAATAACGAGGAGGAAGTCGGACAGGGCATACGCGAATCGGGTGTGCCTCGCGGGGAGATCTTCGTGGCAACCAAACTCTATCCCAACCAGTATGCCGACCCCGAAGCGGCCATAGAGGAATGTCTGCGCAAGCTCGACATCGGCTATATCGACCTAATGCTGCTCCACCATCCGGGTACGGACGATGTGAAGGCATACAAGGCGATGGAGAAATATGTGGCAGAGGGGAAAATCCGCTCCATCGGAGTCTCCAACTATTATATCGAGGAGATGACGGAATTTCTGCCGCAGGTGGACATCAAGCCCGTGCTGGTGCAGAACGAGATACACCCCTACTATCAGGAGAAGGAGGTCGTGGAGTTCATGCACAGGCAGGGTATCGTGATAGAGGCATGGTATCCGTTCGGCGGGGGCGGGCATACGGCCGCGATGTTCGGTAACGAAACCATCAAGGAGATAGCCGAGGCACACGGCAAGTCCCCGGCGCAAGTCATCCTCCGCTGGGATTTGCAGCGCGGGGTGGCGGTCGTTCCCGGTTCAAGCAACCCCGATCACCAGAAAGAGAACATCTCCGTGTTCGACTTCGAGCTGACTCCGGAGGAAATGGAGCGGATCGCCTCGCTTGACAGGGGAGAAAAGCATGACTGGTATTAAAATAGAATGAAGAAAGGAGAAAGAAACGATGAAAGTATTACTGATTAACGGAAGTCCGAGGGGCAAAGGAAACACTTACATCGCCCTGTCGGAAGTGGCGAAAGCTCTTGAAGCGAATAGCATAGAAACAGAGATCGTCTCCATCGGCACCAAAGCGGTACAGGGATGCATCGCCTGCAACCGTTGTGTGGAATCGGGCAGATGCGTGTTCGGCGATGCGTTGTACACCACGGTCCGAGAGAAACTGGAAACGGCGGACGGTATGGTCATCGGTTCGCCCGTCTATTATGCGGGCCCCAACGGTTCGCTCTGCGCCCTGCTCGACAGGTTGTTCTATTCCGCGTCGTCGCTGCTGCGCTACAAACCGGCGGTTTCCTTTGGCCCTGCCGCCCCACAAGCCGGGGGCCTGCCGTAGCCGTCTGTCGGCGCGGAGGGGCAAGCGCCACGTTCGATCGGCTGAACAAGTATTTCACGATAAATGACATGCCCGTCGTAAGCTCCCAGTATTGGAACAGCGTGCATGGCCGTCTGCCGGGCGAAGCCTCGCAGGACGCCGAGGGATTGCAGACGATGCGCACCTTGGGCAACAACATGGCATGGGTGCTGAAAAGCCTGAAAAACGGCGGACTGCCGATACCCGAAAGGGAACCGGGAATCATGACGAACTTTATCCGGTAACTTCCAACATGGGAAACAGTATGAGACATTTATTCAAGACATCGGCCGTGGCCTTGTTCGCCTGCCTTTGCGGCATGGGCGACCTCACGGCACAGGAAAATCGACTTAATACAAACAGCATCATGGAAGAAAAACTGAATCTTACACAGGAGTGGGACAAGACGTTCCCCCAGAGCGACGAAGTGAACCACAGCAAAATCACGTTCCATAACCGCTACGGCATCACGCTTGCCGCTGACCTCTACATTCCCAAGAATGCCACGGGCAAGCTACCCGCCATCGCCGTCAGCGGCCCGTTCGGGGCTGTCAAGGAACAGGCATCGGGACTGTATGCGCAGGAATTGGCAAAACGCGGTTTCCTCACCATTGCCTTCGACCCCTCGTTTACCGGCGAGAGCGGTGGCCAGCCCCGCTATGTAGCTTCACCCGACATCAATACCGAGGACTTCTCGGCGGCGGTGGACTACCTTTCCACCCGTGACGATGTGAACCCGGAACAGATCGGCATCCTCGGTATCTGCGGTTGGGGTGGTTTGGCAATCAATGCGGCGGCCATCGACACCCGTATCAAGGCGACGGTAGCTGCTACGATGTACGACATCAGCCGTTGCACCGCCAACGGATACTTCGATGCGGCGGACAATGCGGATGCCCGTTACGGGATGCGCCAGACGCTCAATGCACAGCGCACGGAAGATTACAGAAACGGGACGTATGCCCTTGCCGGAGGCGTGGTCGATCCGTTGCCTGCCGACGCGCCGCAGTTCGTGAAAGATTATCACGCCTATTACAAGA
>OGOT01001268.1_pt1 | contig 16859 bp, 9 predicted proteins | sample 1552791 | NCBI WGS metagenome assembly OGOT01 (sample SAMEA2580160, study PRJEB22360) | human gut metagenome | biome: human gut; feature: human-associated habitat; material: faeces | place: Denmark | collected 2008/2010
CCCAAGTGGAACACTTCATGGAACTCGAACCAGCCGGGCACGGGGTTGGGTCTGCGCAACGCGAAGCACACGGCGCCGGCGATGTACGCGGCGCCTCCGCACGCGATGAGCACGGTCGGCGCCGGGCCTACTGCGGGAGTCGTCCAGAGCTGCGGAATAAGCGTCACCGGCGCCAATCCCAGCACAACATACACAGTGGTGAACACCCAGTTCGGGGTGCGCAGCCAGACGATATGCAGTATCGTGCCGATCGCCGCGGTCACCCAAATCACCGTGAGATATGGCCGGCGAATCGCCGGGCTGAGCGCGAACAGCACGGGTGTGTTGGTGCCGGCGATGATGAGGAAGATGTTCGAATAATCGATGCCGCACAGTACGCGAGTCACCTTCGCGCTGCGCCACGGCACGACGTGCAGCAGCGCGCTGTTGCCGAACAGCAGCATGGCCGAGGCGCCGTACACTGCGCAGGCCGCTTTGACCGAGCCGGCCGGCGCGATGCAGATGAGTACGATGGACGCCGCGATGCACAGCGGCAGGGTGGCGAGGTGAAGCCATCCGCGCAGTCGCGGCTTGCGATTGCCGAATGCATCCACGGGGACGATCTGGCGCTTGATCGCCTTCAGTGCGGCCTTGGCTTGGCGGTAGCGCGATTGCGCGGCCCTGTATCGGGCCGATGCACGGTCCAGTGCGGTGGGGTTGGCGCTTGCGCTGGATTTTTGACTCGCGGTTGCGGAAGGCGCAACTGTTGCGGCGGAAGCCATGGTTCGTCCAGATGGCGTGTTGATGGAAACGCTCATACCGATCACCTCGCTATGGCCGGCGACGCTCTCCCGACCACTAACCTACGCTACCGTAACCTAGTATAGGCCCGCGCAATAATCAAGGTTGATTTCGTAATGCTTACAGTTCTTCCGTGGTGTGGTATTCGGTGGTGCGGTTGCGGAATACATCGCCGAGTCTGTGAACTCGTATTATGCGTGTCTGCTGGGTCCGACTTGTGTCGGTTCCTGATTTCGGATTGCTGCGAATGATGCTCCCGACGCCGCCCCGCCAGTTGCCGGATTCGTACGGCTCGGCCGTTCGGCCGAGCTGGTCGTCGGTGACTCCAGATACTTCGTTGGTTTCGTCTCGGTTCATGATGTTATGTAATGCTAGTTTATGGCGGATGGAAAGTTGAGGAAAGTTAAATCTGCTTCATGGGCTTCTCTCTGATCTGTATTTGTCCCGGTTCATATGTCAATCGTTTGACCTGTCGACCGGGGCAGAATCCGCTGTCCCGGTCGGCGATTTCGGCTTGTTTTCGTGAACCGGGACACTCCGGTTTCCTCAACTCATATCGTCTGGCAGACGGAATCGGCGGAATAAGGCCGATTCTGGAATTGGCACGTTGTCCCGGTTTTCGCATAAATCGATTGACATTTATACCGGGGCAACAAAAATTGTCCCGGTTTGCAAAGATCGCCCGAAATCGCGAACCGGGACAGCGGATTCTGGCCTGGCTTGAACGTCAAACGATTGATGCAGGTACCGGGACATTTTCCGCCACGAAAGTTGGGCCATAAGTCTCAAGTCCTAAAGCCCCCCTGAAAAACGGCGCTTGCCCGGACAAAGCAAAAGGGCTGGAACCTTCCGATTCCAGCCCTTTAGTTGCTGGTGCGAGTGGGGGGAGTTGAACCCCCACGAGCATACACTCACTGCCACCTGAAGACAGCGCGTCTACCATTCCGCCACACTCGCAGACAATCGACTAACTTACACCCGGCTGGGTAATCATGCAATCTTCGGCGTGTCGCATGGGAGGCAGGGATATATCGCTTGTGGGTCTCCTGCGGGCGCCGTGATCTTTGAGGGTGGCGGCACTCCCCTCAGTCACTTCGTGACAGCTCGTCCGCAATTAAGGACGGGCCTTGCCTGCAACCTGCTGGTTCGACTATCGTCTCACCTTCGACTACAAACAGCCCACTGGGCTGTTTGCTTAACGTCTCAGCCTCAGCGAGGGGAGCAGAGAGAAGTTCGGCACAAGCCGCAACGAAGGAGAAAAACTCACAACCCTGGCCGGCGCTCGCCGTTGCCGTAGAAGTGGGCCAACGCTTCGTCGCGGAACTCATCAAAGTATCCGCCGTCGATCGAGGCGCGGATGTCGTCCAGCAGCTTCACGAAGAAATGCTCGTTATGGATCGTGGCCAACGTAAACCCGTTGAACTCGCGGGCGCGCAGCAGGTGGTCGACGTACGCGCGCGAATAATGCTGGCAAGTGTAGCAGTCGCACCCTTCCTCCAGCGGCCCGAAATCGAACTTGTGCTGGGCGCGCTTGATGTTGTACCGGCCGGCGCGCGTGTAGATCGCGCCGTTGCGGGCGCAGCGCGCGGGGGCCCCGCAGTCGAAGGTGTCGCCGCCGTTCTCCACGCACGCGAAGATATCGTCCACGGAGGCGATGCCCAGCACATGGCGCGGCCGGCTCTCCGGCATCGCGTCGCAGATCCAGGCGCAAGTGTCGCCGATGATGCGTTTCTCGATCGCGCCGCCAATGCCCACGCCGTCGAAGTCCAGCGACGCGATCTGCGAAGCCGCGCGCCGGCGCAGATCCTCGTAATTCGCGCCCTGCACCACGCCATACAGCGCCTGATACGGCCTGCCCAGCCGCTGGTGCTCGTCCACGCAGCGACGGGCCCAGCGGAACGTGCGCTCCACCGAATCCTCCTGGTAGGAGCGGGTGTTCATCAGCGTGGTGAGTTCATCGAACGCGAACATGATGTCTGCGCCGATTTTGTGCTGGATGCCCATCGAAATCTCAGCGGAGAAACGATGTGCGTCACCATTCAAAGGCGACTTGAACGTCACGCCGTCCTCATCCACCCAGGCCATGCGCTCCTTGCCCTTGGCGATGATGTCGTCCGACTTCATGCCGGTCACGTCCATTGCCAGCGTCTTCTTGAAGCCGACGCCCAGCGACATCACTTGGAAACCGCCAGAATCGGTGAACGTGGGCCCATCCCAGTTCATGAAACGCGCCAAGCCGCCGGCCGCGTCCAGCACGTCCTCGCCCGGGCGCTCGAACAGGTGGAAGGCGTTGGCCAGCAGGCACTGTGCGCCTAGATCCTTCATCTGCTCGGGCAGCACGGCCTTCATCGCGGCTTGCGTGCCCACCGGCACGAAGGCAGGCGTGCGAATATCGCCGTGGGGCGTGTGAATGATGCCGGTGCGGCCGTATCGGGCACCGTCTCGCCCAAGCCCGCTGGCCGTGGATGGCAGGCGGGTGATCGTTTCGAAATGGAAGGCGCTGCGGTCGCCGGGCTGTCCGGGCTGTGCGCCCAACGGATGTTCAAGAAGGCTGATCGTCATATGTTCACTTTAGGCAGAAGGGCCAGAAAAGGGCCGGAAATTGTGAAGAACTCGGTTTCGAGGGGCGGATTTCGCCGCTCCCGAACGTCTACTTCCGCTTCAAGGGGCTCCCGGTCAAGTAGGCCGGCTGCAAAAATGGCGGAATGGCGTTAAATGAGGGCCCTTGATACTCGGAATTGACCGCGCGAACAGCCCCTTGAAGTGCAAGTAGATGTTCCCGAAACAGGAAATCAGCCCCTCGAAGCCGAGATGCCCATAAGACTCTGCGATGATTACGCATAGACTTTCAATCAACGTTCAGAAAACCTCCAGATTGACTGCCTTTACTACTGAGGTAGCACACGAGAAGTGGCAATGGGCAAGTGCCCGAATAGCCGCCGAACAGACGTGATAGGAATTTAGGAAAAGGAGCAGCAATGGCTGACGAATTTAACCCGCAGGGCGTCGACCAGACCCCGCGGAATAACGAAAACCCCAATAGTACTGCCGATACCGGCAACGCCGAGCCGAAGAACCCGTTTGTGGGTGGCGACTCGGTTGATGCCGGCAACGCCAGCGATTCCAGCGAGCAGCAAGCCCCGGTTTCCTCGGCCGCCCTCGCTGCCGATCAGCAGCCTACGCAAGCCGCTACCGACACTGCCGCCACCGAGCCCATCCCGGACTACGCCTCCGCCAAGGGCGAGAGCACGGTGGTCTCCTCCCCGCCGGCTCCCCCGGCAGCGCCGGCCGCAGACCAGACCTCGGCCACAACTCCGCTGTACCGCCCGGCCCCGGAATACGGCGCTTATGGACCGACCCCGACTCAGGCACAGGGCCAGCAGGGCGGCCAGGCCGGCAACAATGCCCAGCCCACGCAGCAATTCCCGTTCGGCCAGCCTGCACAGCAAACCCCACAGGGCCAGCAGGGCAACCGCAACCCCTACTACACCAATAACCCGCAGCCGCAGGGCAACGGCAATCCGTTCAATCCGCCCACGCAGCCGCAGCAGAACAACGGCAACCCGTTTGCCAGCCAGTCCGGTCAGAATGGCCAGAATGGCCAGCAGCCCCAGCAGGGCGGTCTGTTCGGTTTCGGCGCTCCCGGTACCGGTACGCCGAACGGTCAAGGTCCGACCCAGCCGGGACAGCCCGGTCAGCCCGGTCAGCCCGGCCCCGCCAAGCAGGGCATGTCCAAGACGGCGAGCAACATCCTCATCGCCGTGGTCGCCGCCGTTCTGGCTGCGGCCCTCTGCCTGGTCCTCGGTTACGGCGCCCTCACCAGCGGCCTGATCACCTTGCCGACCAGCAATTCGCTGTCCAACGTCAGCTCGAATAAGTCCGGCTCCGGGTCCGCCACCGCCAAGAGCGGCGAAGCCCCCGACTGGCAGACTGTCGCCAGCGATGTCTCCGGCTCCGTGGTCTCCATCCAGACCGCGTTGAGCAACGGCACCGCCAAGGGCTCCGGTGCCATCATCGACACCGAAGGCCACATCATCACCAACAACCACGTGATCTCCGGCGCCCAGCAGATTCAGGTGACGCTTGCCAACGGCAACATGTATTCCGCCACGCTCGTCGGCACTGACGCCACCACCGATCTTGCGGTCATCAAGCTCGACAACCCGCCGAGCGACCTCAAGGCCGTGGAATTCGCCGATTCCGACAAGCTCGCCGTCGGCGAGAACGTGATGGCCATCGGCAACCCGCTCGGCTACGACGACACCGCCACCACCGGTATCGTCTCCGCCCTGAACCGCCCGGTGACCGTGACCGACGACAACAACAACGAGATCGTCACCAACGCCGTCCAGATCGACGCGGCCATCAACCCCGGCAACTCCGGCGGCCCGACCTTCAACGCGGCCGGCCAGGTGATCGGCATCAACTCCTCGATCGCCTCCACCGCCACCTCCTCCGACTCCGCCGGCTCCATCGGCATCGGCTTCGCCATCCCGTCCAACCTCGTCAAGCGTGTGGCCGACGAAATCATCAAGGACGGCAAGGTCAAGCACGTTGCCCTCGGCGTGGTCATCAAGTCCGACACGGTTGAAGCCGACGGCGTGACCCGCGGCGGCGCGACCATCACCAAGTCCAGCGCCACCGGCAGCGCGGTCGTCTCCGGCGGCCCGGCCGACAAGGCCGGCCTTAAGGAGGGCGACACCATCGTGGCCTTCAACGGCAACGCCGTGAACAACAACTACTCGCTGCTTGGTTACGTTCGTGCCGCGGCTTTGGGAGACAAGGTGACGCTGACCATCGTGCGCGACGGCAAGACCATGAATGTGGACGTGACGCTCGATCAGGAGGAGTCGTCGGTGAACGGTTCGTCCAGCTCCGATTCCAACGGCAACAGCCAGAATAAGCAGAACAACCAGAATGGCAATGGCCAGAACGGTTACGGCAATGGCAATGGCAACAGCGATGGCGGCACCGGTGACGGCGGCGGCTTCTCCGACCCGTTCGGCCTGTGGTAAAGCCGACCCAACAACGTCACACGGTGTTGAGCGGTAACCGCTGAACACCGTGTCGGACAAGCAAAGGCCCGTGACAGTGAGCAAACTCCTGCCACGGGCCTTTCGTATGCGCGATTGTGCCCCGCGCCCATGCCGCCAACGCAGTTTCGATATCCGGCATGTCGCGCAACGCTCGTTGATAGGGTAGGCCAAGCACTGAGTTCGGGCGACGTCCCGAACACAGCGCATAATTCAATACAAAACTGAATACATTTCTTTACGCCGTGTATCGGAAGGTTGCGCGGGAGCCGAGCAAAGCGAAGCCCCAGGCAAAGCCGCCGGTGGGTTAACAAGGCGTGACCGTAGCGCCGATTGCGCGGGCCACGCTTGCCGTACCGCAATCGACTCCGTATACGAGCGTAAGGAGCAATGATGAGCAGACTCATCAGATTCTTCACCAAAATTCTCGACATCTGCAAGCTTGTGCCGATGCTTCCGGTCGTCGTCATCGCCGCAATTCCGTTGGCTTTACTAGGCGATTGGCGTCCGTGGGGCAATGCGATGGCGATTCCGGTACTCGGCAATCCGGGTTTCGGCCAGTGGCTGGTTATCGCACTGGTGCTGGTTATTGTGATTGACACTGTGCGCGGCATGATTGACGATTTGCGTCATGGGCAGGTTGGAGTCGATGTGCTGGCCGTGGTCGCGATCCTCTCCACCGTGGCCGTCGCCGAATACTGGGCAAGTTGGGCGGTGACGCTGATGATCACGTCCGGCGAGGCCATTGAGGAATACGCTCAAGCCAAGGCCGAGCGCAGTCTGACCGCGCTGATGGAGGCCGCGCCGCAAACCGCGCACGTCGTCAACCTGCCTGGCGTGGGGCGTGGGTTTGCTGCCGATAAGGGCGATTCGTCCGATGGCTTCCGGCGTGTGGGCTTGGCATCGGCTGCCGCCGCCGCGCACCGCTTCGACACGGTGCCGGTCGAGCAGGTGCAGCTGGGCGACGTACTCATGGTGTTGCCGGGCGAAACTGTGCCGGTTGACGGCGAGCTGCTGTCCGGCACGGCCACGCTCGACCTGAGCAATATCAACGGTGAGCCGGTGCCGCGTGAAGTGTTCGCCGGCGCCCGTGTGATGTCCGGGGCGGTGAACGGCTCGACTGCATTGACCATGCGTGCCACCCAGGTGGCCGCCGATTCGCAGTACCAGCGCATCCTCGAGCTCGTGGCCTCCGCGCAGGAGTCGCGCCCGGCCGTGGTAAAAACCGCTGACCGCTTGGCCGTGCCCTTTACCGTGCTTTCGTTGGTGATTGCCGGCGTCGCATGGGCGGTGTCCGGGGTACCGACGCGATTCGCCCAGGTGCTGGTGCTGGCCACGCCCTGCCCGCTGCTCATCGCCGCACCGGTGGCATACATCGCCGGAACCGGACGCCTCGCCGCAGCCGGCGTGCTTATCAAAGCACAGGACGTGCTGGAAAACCTTGGCCGCGTCACGCAGGTGTTCTTCGACAAAACCGGTACGCTCACCGTCAAGCAGCCGCAGGTGGTGCGCGTCGAGATGTTGCCCGGCGCTGCAACCCGTCTCAACGAAGACCATGTGCTGATGATGGCCGGCGCGGTGGAAAGCTACTCGGTGCACATCCTGTCCAAAGGCATTGCCAAGGCCGGCGCGGAGGCGCTGGCCCGACTGCGCCAGCGGTTCGAGGATGGCCAGCGCCTGTGCCCCGAGCCGGAGGCCAGCTGGCCTGGCCATGGCCGGGAGTATCCGGTCGTCAAGAACATCAATGAAGACGCCGGCAAGGGCGTTTCCGGCGAGGTGAACGGACACGCGGTGCGCGTTGGCCGGCTGTCTTTCGCGGCTGCTGGGGAGGATGGATTCCTGGCGGTCGGCGAGGCTGCCCCCCTCAGCCCGCGAAGCGGCCAGCTCCCCCTAAGAGGGGGAGCTCAGCAAAAAGATGACCTGCGCACTCGCTTTGGCCTGCTGCAGCCGGATGAGATGGCGTCCTACGTGTCCGTTGACGGCCGGCTGATCGCGCGCATCGTGCTGCGCGATGTGCCGCGTGCCAACGCCAAGGCAGTGCTCGCCAAACTGCATGAGTTGGGCGTCACCGAGCTCGCCATGCTTACCGGTGACAAGCGGGCTTCCGCCAATATCATTGCCAGCGAAGTCGGCATTGACGAGGTTCACGCCGAACTGTTCCCGGAGGATAAGGTAGCCGCAGTCAAGGCCGCTACAGGAGCCGGCAAAACCGTCACGATGATGGTTGGTGACGGTGTGAATGATGCCCCGGTGCTCGCTGTTGCCGATATCGGCGTGGCCATGACCGATGGCACGTCCACCGCCGCTTCCGAAAGCGCTCAGGTGGTCATTATGAATGACAATATCGCCGCCGTGCCGCGCGCCATCGCCATTGCACGCCGCACCAAGCGCGTGATGCTTCAAGCCGTAATCGCGGGCCTTGTGCTTGCCACCATCGGCATGATTGCCGCCGCGTTCAACCTTATCCCGGTCGTCGTCGGTGCCTTCCTCCAGGAGGCCATCGACGTGGTGAGCATCCTCTGGGCCCTCACTGCCCTAATTGATCGGGATTGATTAAGATAAACCGGAATTGATTGGAGCCGCATCCGGATTATGTGCAATATAACAAGTTGATATCAATATTTTGTGTGTGCTTACCGGATGCGGGCGCCGTAGGTGGCAGTCTATTAGACTAAAGGCTGTTTGCAGCATCATTTAGGGGCATTGAGGCCCTTGCCAGAGGAGTCGATATGTCAGAGGGTGAGGAAGAGCTCAATGTGGGCGCAGTCCGTTTGGAGGAAGTGGCATCGGCGGCTAATGTATCGCTGTCCACTGCGTCCAAGGCCTTGCGTGGAAAGCCTCACGTCAGCGAGAAAACCCGTATTCGAGTGATTGATGCTGCGCAGAGGTTGGGCTATAGCGCTGCAGAAGCTATGGCATCGATGGCAAGGTTAAGCGTCAGGGATTCTCACGGCGTGCAGGATTTTCGCGTTGGCATCATTGGCGTTGATATGAAAGGCGTCTTTTCCCCGACCATTCTTATTGGAGCGGAGAATGCGTTTCAAGCGCGCTCAGCCGCAGCGCTGCTGTTCAATGCGTCAGGCAATGAGGCATTGTTCCACAGTGGTATTGAACGAATGTTGGTGCAAGGAGTGTCGGGACTGTTGATTATCAGCAGGCGTACGGATCCGGTGCCATACTACGTGGATTCTCCGGTACCTGTGGTCTACGCCTATGGCCCGTCCCGTGATCCCGATGATTGTTCCGTGGCACAAGACAATGTGGAATCAGGGTGTTTGGCCGTTCGCCACCTTCTTTCCTGCGGGCGCACTCGTATTGCGATTATTGCTGGCGACTCCGAGTGCTCGGTTGCACATGAACGGATGCGGGGTGCGCTCAAGGCCTTGCATGATGCTGGATTACAGTTGGTTGGCGAAGCGCGGTTCGGTTCATGGGAAGCGGAATGGGGGCGCGCCGCTGCCCGTCTGCTGCTCAATGACGGTGCTGCATTCGACGCAGTGATATGCCAAAACGATGTGTTGGCTCGTGGCTGCATCGAGGAATTGGAACGTAGCGGATGTCGCGTGCCGCAAGACGTAGCGGTTATCGGGCACGACAACAGTCCGGATTATGTGTCGTACGCGCATCCGTTGCTTACTTCTATTGATGACAATAACGAAATGCTGGGGCGTCAAGCTGCCCTATGTCTACTGGATGCGATTGCGGGGCATCCTCACCATGGTGTGGAGCGTGTGCCGGTGAAGCTAATCCAACGCGAGTCAACGTTGCCGTTGGATTGATAACGTCACCGGATAGGCGGCAGCAGCCGGTTTACATCTTGCGTGGCATCATCCAGACCTTTGCGAATATCATTGATGCCGGAATCCTGTACAAGGCCGTGAACGTCGATGTTGCTTTGTTCGCTCAACGCTTGGCCGCGTACGCGCATGCTATGGATAAATCGTCCGACCTTGCGTGCGTAGTCGGGCAGCTTGTCGGGGCCTACCAGCACTAAAGCGATGACAAGAATCACCATGAGTTCCGTGCCCGAAATGCCGAACAACATATTATTCTCCTTCTGCAGTTATTGTTGCAGGGGCTTCCTGTTTGCCGGTGCGCTTGGCTTTGCGCGCCGCGCGAAATGGTAACGCGGCGCGCATTTTATGTAAAAGTTTGAGAAGTTTGGGTTCTTCGCCCGCCGCGCGCATGACTTTCCATAGCTGGATGTGCTCGTATACTGCGCATACGGCTATGGCTGCGAAATAGATTGCGATGATGGGCAAAGCGAGTGCGCATAATGTTCCTGGGTCGCCGGTTGGCGTGGCCACGGCCGCGAAGATAAACGCTATGACCGTTGCGAGACGCCACTGCTTCAACCATGTTCGTGTTTCGACCGCATTCATCATCGTCAATGCCACCATGACTGCGGGTAGCAGGAATGAGAGGCCGAAAGCGACTGTCATGCGCAGAATGAAATCAAAATAGACGTCGGCGCTGAGCAATGTGGCGGTGTTTGCGGGGGCAAAGCCGGTAAGGATCGCCACCGCTTGGGGCAGCAGATACCATGCCAGTCCGGCTCCGGTGAGGAACAGCGGCACTGAGGCTCCGATGAATGTAACCGCGGTCCAGCGCTCTTTGCGCTTCAACCCTGGATTAATGAATGCCCACACTTGGTATGACCACCACGGGCAGGAGGCCGTCAGACCAAGGAAGAACGCAATCTCCAGCTTTACGTTGAATGCGGAGACCACGCCATTGAATGTGATGCTCATCAGTCCCTGTTGCTGCCCGGCCGCCGTCAGGAACGGTTGTTGCAGGATACGAAACACCTGATCGCTGAACATCCATCCCACTATCGACATGATGATGATGCCGGCAATGGCCCGAACAAAGCGTTTGCGAAATTCGACAAGATGATCGGCCAGAGGCATCACCGCATCGGGGTTGCGGGGCTTGCGCGTTTTGGACTTGCGCCCTACACCCCGCTTCCACCGGCGTGTAGGGTGTTGCGCACCCGCGCTGGCCTGCTGCGTGGCCTCGTGTGAGTGATCGATGAGATCGTCGAGGTCAAGATGTGTATCCCGATCGCCGGGATGCATCGCCGGTGCAAGGGGTGCCGGAAGCGCGGGGTTTCCGGGAACCGTGCTCATCGCTGTTCGGCTCCGGTTGCTGTAGTCGGGGCGGCGGTGGCGTTCATCGTGACGGCTTGGGGGACGGCGGGGGGGGGGGGGGGGGGGGAGCCGGTGCTGCCGCCGGAGCTGGGGCAGGGGCGTCGCTGACTGTATTGACGGTTTGTTGTGTTGCCGGGTCATCGGTCTTGGTCTCGGCACGGAAAATCTTCATCGATTGGCCAATGCTTTTGGCTAGCTCAGGGAGCTTCTTCGCGCCAAACAGCAGCACGATGATAAGTAGAATGATAATGAGCTCGGTGGGGCGAAGATTAGGCATGATAGTATGTCCTTCCAATTTCTGTGTTGTGACAGGGGAAGGGTATACCTCATTAACGCACCAATTTATCAGTATAGCGAGGAATGGTGTGTTGTTCAAGTTGAAGTGCGGTGTTGCGTTTGAGCTGCTTGTGAGAGTTGCTCGGGAACATGTTAATTTGAATGCATTTACTGTGTTATTGGTGAGCATATGTGTTTGGGTTCGTTGGTTTTCGCAAGAGGAAAACAAAAGGAAAATTACGAAAATAGCATGGCTGGAAATGCTGATAAAGACTGATTTTCATTGGTATTGTGCGCTACGAAAACCAGAGAAAAAATGAGTGAGTCGCTTTCTTTGACGCATGGTGAGAATCGTCTGTTTGAGTTATTGTGAACGTGCACAACGAAGACAAGCGGCATGGAGGGCGCGCAAAAACTCGAATAATCGCATATGGTAACTGTTTGCTTTACCGTCATCTCTCCCATACATACATGACGACGGGGACGCACCACAATGATGTGATGGTAAAACGGGCAGTACCAGACGATTCCGAGTATGTGTGTGCCATCCACTGACGCATCTTACCTGCGTCGTCGGGCCATTGAATGGATTAAGTGCATTGAATGGTTGCGAATGCGGCAGAGTGTCTTCGTCCGTCATGCCTCGCAATGAACGCGCGGCAGTCCAACGAAGGAGCAAGATGAGTTCAACGGAAGCAACAAACGGCATCTCTCGCCGTGCTGTGCTCGCAGGCGCGGCCGCCATCGGCGGCACCATCGCCGTGGCGAGTGCATTGGGTACAGGAGTGACAACGGTGCAGGCAGCGCCATCCGTCGCTGGCACGGCAGGTGCAACGGGCGCGAACGGCGCGGGCGGCGTGGCCGTTCCCGCAGCGCAGCGCACCACGAAAAGCGCGAAGACCATTACCGACGCGCCCGCTCTGCCGGGCTGGAAGGTAGCTCCGTTCCCTCTGCGGAACGTCGCCATCACCTCGAACAGCGTGTTCGATCGTGCCAAGGAAGGGATGCTCGACTATGCACGCAACTATCCGGTAGACCGCTGGCTGGTTTGCTTCCGTGCGCAGGCGAACCTGCTGCCTAAGGACAACACGACGCAGCCTTCCGGTGGCTGGGAGAACTTCCCCAGCGGCTCGCTAGACAAGGCTGTTGAACAGCAATGGGGCGATGCCGAATACACGCGTGGCCAGAACAAGAACGGTGCTGATGGTCTGTTGCGCGGCCACTTTGCCGGACATGCATTGCACATGCTCTCCCAAGCGTATGCCGAAACGGGGGAGGAAGCGATTCTCAACAAGATCAACGAGTTCGTCTCCGGCCTGAAGGAATGCCGAGATTCCCTGCGCGAGATGAAGTATAACGGCAAAGCCCGCTACAGCCACCCCGGCTTCCTTGCCGCCTACGGCGAGTGGCAGTTCAAGGCATTGGAGGAATATGCTCCCTATGGCGAGATTTGGGCACCGTGGTACACGGAGCACAAGATTCTTGCCGGTCTGATTGCCGCTTACGAGTTTGCCGGTAATGCCGACGCGCTCGACCTGGCTGAAGGCATCGGACATTGGACCTATGCGCGTCTGAGCAAATGCACCAAAACCCAGCTGCAGAAGATGTGGGACATCTACATCGGTGGTGAATACGGCGGCATGAATGATTCGCTGGTGGATTTGTACAACGTCTCCAAGGACAAGGACCGTAGCGAATTTCTTAAGGCCTCCGCATTTTTCGACACTGACAAGCTCATTGACAACTGTGGTGCTGGTGTCGATATCCTCAACAACTTGCACGCCAACCAGCACATTCCACAGTTCGTCGGTTACGCCAAAGACGCGGCCATGGGCGACGCGGATATCGATGCTGATGCTCGTGCGCGTTATCTCAAGGCCGTTGAGGGGTACTGGGGCATGATTGTGCCCGGCCGTATGTATGCTCACGGTGGTACTGGCGAAGGCGAGATGTGGGGGCCGGCACATACTGTGGCCGGCGATATCGGCAAGCGCAACGCGGAATCCTGCGCGGCATACAACATGCTCAAGGTGGCTCGCTATCTGTTCTTTATCGAACAAAAACCTGCCTACATGGACTATTATGAGCGCACGATTCTCAACCATATTCTCGGAGGTAAGTCCCGTGACCTCGATTCCGGCACGGCCCTCACGCCGGGCAACTGCTACATGTACCCAGTGAATCCGGCTACGCAGAAGGAATATGGTGATGGCAACATCGGCACTTGCTGTGGCGGCACCGCTCTGGAAAGCCACTCGAAGTACCAGGATTCCATCTACTTCCACTCGACGGACAACAAGGAACTGTACGTCAATCTGTTCACAGCTTCCACACTCGACTGGACCGACACCGGCCTGAAGCTCGCACAGGAAACCAACTATCCGGAGGAGGAGACCTCGACGATTTCCATTACGGCCGCGCCGAAGAGCGCCGTCACCTTCCGCATCCGCATCCCCGCGTGGAGCAAAGGTGCGAAGATCGAGGTGAACGGCAAGGCTATAGATGGCGTCACCGCTGGCGAATACGCCACCGTGGCCGGCAGCTGGAAGGTCGGGGACAAGATCGTCGTCACCATCCCGCTGCAGCTGCGCACCGAGTCGACTGATGACCGCAAGGACATCCAGACGCTGTTCTACGGTCCCACGGTGCTCAACGCGCTCAACCCATCCACCAAGTTCATCCAACGCGGCTTCTACGAGCGCAACGGCTTGGATGGCACCATCAAACTGGGCGTACAGAAGAAGGAAGGCACGAAGAACTACTTCATCATTGACGGCGACGAGTTCGAGCCCGCCTACAACGGCGACAACACCCCGTACCACATGTACTTCCAGCGCAAGGACGAGTATGTGGGCTTCGCAGGCAAGCTCACCGATGTGCTGAACCCGAAGCGCCCGGCTGCACAGGACCGTAGCGAGAGCACGCTGATGGATGACATCTGGGCGGGCGCGCCGTTCAAGGACCGTGCCGCCTTCATCAAGAAGGTGCAGGAGGTCACGAAGACCTATCAAGACGAGGGGCTGCTTTCCAGTCGTGATCGTCAGGTGGTTCTGCTTGCCTCCGCTCGCGCCAAGATGAGCTGACGTTTTCCTGCGACCAAACCGTCTCCCGTAGTGCACGACACGGCGGGAGATGAGTGATACAAACCATAACGCCTAACAGAAAGAATATTATGACCATCGAAAGCACTACTTCGGCCGTGAAGGGCGGTGTGGCGAAACGATTCGCCGCACTGTTCGTAGCTGCGGCCACGCTGCTGGCTGGCGGTGTCTTCTCCGTATCGGCCGCGCCGAGTGCACTGGCGGACGACGCTGAAACGAATGTTGCGCTCAATGCAGAAAAAGGCAACGACAATGCACCAGACGTTCAGGTCAGCTATGTCACTGGCTGGAACAGCACTGCTGCCATCAATGACGATAGCTTGGACGGCAACGCCAGCTATGGCGGTTGGGGCACTTGGGGCAACACCAGTGCCAGCGAAACTGCCACTTACACATGGAATCGCGCCGTGACCACGTCCAAGTCTGTGGGCTACTACTGGACGAACGTCAAGACCGGTGATGGTGGCGTGCCGCTGCCCAAGGATGTCTCGATTGAGTATCTCAATGCTGATTCCGGCCAGTACGAGACCGTGCCGAACCTGAAGGTGGACAAGACATTCCCCGCCGACGACGAGCTCGACGCCACCAACCCGGTGTATGGTCCGTATACCTACACCTTCGACCAGGTCACCACCAAGTCCATGAAGCTTGTGGTGAACAAGAAGGCCAATGACAACAAGGGTATTACCGTCACTGAGTGGCAGGTGTTTGGTACCAGCGCTGCACTACCAGTGGATCCGGGCGACCCAGGTGCTTTCTTAGACGTGCAGCAAGTTGCCGTGCGCACCACGCCGGGCGTGGACCCGACCTCGAAGTTGCCTGCAGAAGTGTGGGCGACACCTCAAGATGGTCCCAGCATTAAGGTTCCAGTGACTTGGGAAACCGTTCCGGCCGACGCTTATGCTACAGCTGGTACTACCGCCGAAGTCAAGGGCACTACTGCTGCCGGTACCTATGACAACATCAAAGTTGCGGCCGGTCAGGCGACGGCCACTATTGGTGTCTACGACCAGCTCAACACCGAGGTGACCGACGCGGAGTACGTCTCCACCATCACCGCTCCCGGTGTCAAGCCGGTATTGCAGGATACCGTGGCGCTGACCTACGCTGACGGCTCGGTCGAGTCGGGTCACAAAGTGACTTGGGACAGTATCCCGGCCGCCGAGTATGCTGAAGTCGAACAGGTCGGCTTCGTGGAAGGCTCTATCGAGGGTGTCGGCAATATCAAGGCGGAAGGCACGTTCTTCGTCATCGCGCCTTCCGACCCGAAAGCCCAGCCGATTGTTGCTATCGATTTCGACTCCGCGGCCCCCGGCTCCGGCTGGTACACCACTGCCCCGAAGTTCACCATCACCGCGCAGCGCGGCGTCTCCACCGTGCCGATAAAGACGATCGAGTACAAGATCGGCAAGGGCGAGTGGACCAGTGGCAAGGGCCCGATCAGCGTGACCGCGCAGGGTTCCGTGACCATTTCCGCCCGTGCCACCGATGAAAACGACAACAGCCGCGAGGTCTCCCAGACCATCAAGGTCGACACCAACGTGCCGGTGGTCACCGCTAAGCAGGAGAGCAAGAACGGCAACGATGTGGTCGTCTCTCTCACCGCTGATGACGGTGCCGCAGGCTCCGGCGTGACCCGTGTGCTGTACTCCACCGGCCCGTCCAGCAACCCGAAGTCCAACGAGAACACGATGTGGGGCACCTACACCGACGAGGACAAGGTGAAGGTGCAGCTCTCCGCTGACCACGACACTTACGTGCACTTCTATGCGCAGGATGCCGCCGGAAATGAGTCCGACTACGCCAACATCAATCTCGGCAAGGGCGAAGCCGTGACCCCGACCCCGACTCCGTCTGTGGATTCCGTTGCCGTCTCCGGTGATGGTGTCAAGGATGGCAAGCTGGCGCTGGTCGCTGGTGATACTGCCCAGTTGTCGGCCGAGGTGAAGGTGACCGGTGATGCGGCCAAGACCGTGGCCTGGAAGTCCTCCGACGCGAAGGTCGCTACTGTGGACAAGGATGGCAAGGTGACCGCCGTTGCCGAAGGTACGGCGACCATCACCGCCACCTCCACGGTTGACGAGAACAAGTCCGCGTCCGTCGAAGTCACGGTAACTAAGCCCGAGGCTCCGGTTCCGCCTGCCACCGATGAGGAGCGCAAGCCTCTTACCGACAAGATCGCCGCTGTTGAGAGTGAGAAGCTCAACCAGAACGACTACACGGCTGATTCGTGGAAGGCATATGCGGATGCACTTGCTGCCGCAAAGCAGGTAGTCAAGGATCCGGCCGCAACCGCACCGCAGGTGACCGCTGCGCTCAACAAACTCACTGCCGCACACGATGGTCTCGCCAAGAAGGATAGCGGCGAAAAGCCTGAACCGCAGAAGCCCGGTCAGCAGAAGCCTGGGCAAAACCAGAAGCCTGACCAGCAGCAGAAGAACGCTACTACCACTGCCCCCACGGGTAGTGCGGTGGCTGGCGGTGCCGCGGCCCGAGGTGTGGTCGGGGGACCAAGGACC